>VOFJ01002036.1_pt1 | contig 34500 bp, 49 predicted proteins | sample 5384081 | NCBI WGS metagenome assembly VOFJ01 (sample SAMN12384729, study PRJNA508395) | human gut metagenome | isolation source: healthy gut I | host: Homo sapiens
ATCTCCATAACCGTTTGGTTATAGACCCCGTTACAAATTCATATAATAAGGGTTGGTCGGTTCATCGACTAGAATAAATAATGAAGTTCGTTAAATGGGTCAATTGCGGAATGATCAGGCTGAGCACTAATAATATTCTGTCTTACTTTTTCCAGGTTAATAACAGTGTCTAAAATAAACACCATATTGCATCACCACTGATATCATGGGTTTAGTATTCACACCGGAATTCTGAGTCACGCTCAGAGGAGCCAACCTGTGTCCAACTGAAGGCGTCCGGTCTTCAGAGGTATTATTGGCAGGAAACAGCCCTTTGATACCGTCAATGATTTGAGAAACAAGGTTTCTGTCATTGCCTTTTGGGTTGCGTTTCCGATTCGGAAGCATTGAGTACCGGCAACGGCAAACCATTGGCGGTAAAACAGTCCGTTATCTCATCGGTTACTTGTGGCTTCTTATGGGTACCGGGAATAATCTTGTCTATGAATCCCCAGTCCTTGGCTTCTGCGGCAGGCATCCAGCGTTCTTCTTCCATCAGGGCTATAACATCCTTCAGGCTCTTGCCGCTACGGTTGATGTACTTCTGTGCGATCATCAGGTCAATAGCCTCGGCACTCTTCTTTTTGTTCTGCAACTCCTTGATGGTGTCTTCAAGCTGATCCGCGTTGAGCTGTCCCCAAATGTCCACCCCAAAACTGCACTTATGCGCCAGCCACATGCCGTCCTCGTGCATCTCGATGGACTTGGCGCCAAACGCCAATATGGTGGCCGCCGAAGCGTTGAAGCTGATGAACTCCACCGTCACATTGCCGTGCTCGGCCATCAAGGCGGACATGGCAACCGCTTCGGCCACATCACCGCCATAACTGGAAACCTTCAGGCGTACGGGCTGGCCTTTGGCCTTGTCCAAGGAAGTATTTCAGATAGTTTTTGTTGTACCAGTAACGGTCAATCGCTCCGAATAATGTGATAACTGTCTCGTTCATAAAACTTATTTTTGCGCAAAGAAAAACGCAAAAAAAACGGTACCCAAGGACACAGGGCACCACCGGACGGCAGATAAATCTATAATTTAAAGCCTGTTACACATAAACAGCAGGAGCCATGCAGCTATATTTCTTCTATATTTTCAATGAAGATGGTGGGTTCATCCTGGATGCAGGTGAACGTGAATGAGGTGCCGTTCCGTTCCGACACGGAACGTCCGCTTGTCTTGTTTGTGGCGAACAGCATGAGTGCGTCCTCCTGCCCGCACCAATGGACCGCCCCGTTGCCGTCCACTGCCAGTACATACCACAAGCCACGCTCCAGCATCTCCGTCAGCTGATGGTTTGCCGGGGAAAGTTTCGGAATCACCCCTTCAATGGAAACGTTCCAGCAGTCCCCCGCGTCATTCACCTCCTTGTCTTCATTATAGGAATAGGTGTCATTGGCATATACCGGTATGGAAACAATACCCTCCCGGTTGCGGAGTTCCAGGTAGTTCAGACCACCGGCATAGTCCTTACGGATCCGCAAAAACGAAGTCGGGGGAACGGCAATTATCTGCAACAGCCCGCCGACATTTTCAAAATCATAGTTTATTGCTTTCATAAGCTAATCTTCCCTGCTGGGAAATTGTCCCGAATTCGGACAACTTCCCCAAAATTATACGGTTAATAAAGTCTAAAATCGTGGTATTCTCCACCGTTTTCCTATATCCATGCCGGTTATACTCCCTGCGGATAGTCTCATAAGACCAGGTGTCGTCAGTAAATCCAAAATTGTCTGGAAATTGCGGATGGCAGCTGAGAGTGGGATTCCGATACTGACATGGGTGTCGAGATACAGGAACAGTATCTGTTTGATCCGTCTTTCCACCTTGCTGCCGAACGCCACCACTTCGGTATTCGACATCGACCAGCCGTATCGGTAGAAGTCATCACGGCGTATCTCTACCGCCACGTTGACCGTATATCGTGCCAGGTTCCGGTATCTGTTCTCGTATCGTCCGGGTTTGCACAGCCTGGAAAGGAAGTCGTTCTGCAACTCCTTGTCGGAAGACAGGTTAACGATTTCAGTCCAGGTATCATCAGGCGTATTGAAATTATGCAAAAGGAACTGCTTAACATACGGTTTACAAGGCAGCCAGCAGACAAATCGGTCTTTCTTTGTCATTTAAAGCATTGATTTTTATACAAATATACTAAATACCGATAATATAGCCAAGCCCTTGCACGAATATAGTATAAAAATCGTGCGACAGTGCTTTTGTACATGTATATATTAATATACACCTGTATATCAACAGATTACACCTGCACAAAAATCGTACATTCCCGCACTAATTCTTCCGTTTGCGTACTTTTCGGCCTTTTTCCCGAAAAAGTACAATTCGTGCGCTATTCGTGCACGATTCGTGCGGATTTTGTGCATCTGTAATTTGCTGTATATCAAATTGATATAAGAAAACAACAGTACTTATGCACGAATGCACGATTTTTTCTCTGTTTTTTAAGGTAGTCCATTTTAAAAAGAAGAATAAAAAAAGAATAATATACCCCCTCCGGCAGTTCCTACGGCTGTCGCTCATGCACGTTTGTCCAAATCGTTGTTGTGATGGGTTGGGGGAGAGGGGGAAGGGGCAGAAGAAAGAAAAAAGATAGCATCCGACTGTACTCACGTACCGCCGGATGTAGGCAAACACTCAATATGTACTTTTAAGAATACTCCGTGTTATGTTTTCACAGAATGACCGGTAATCATCAAAAGGATACTCCTGCTATGGAAGGTCCTCCGGATAGAATACTCTGCAAATAAACTCGTACTCACGGGGAATTGAACGGACTCCCACAGCCACACACAAGCCCCGCGCCGCCATTTCATACAAGCGCTGGTTAGTGAGTACGGCTCCACGGAAATTGTAGTTGCTGAAAACGAAATAGGCCGTGGCCAGGTCTATGCCATAGATGTCGGTCGATATGATTTTCGCCGCATCCGAAGGGATAAGGGCGAAGCCGAGCCGTACTGCCAGGCGGCTCAACAGTCTCTTGCGTTCAGCCGGTTCCGGAGAAACGACCACCAATATTTTGTGCTCTTTTTTCAGCATGATTGTTTGCGTAATTCGTTGAAAATATGTATCTTTACATCGTAATAAATTGGCATATTCTATCCTTTCTCCATTTCGGAGATGAAGCGGTTCCCGGAAGGTTTAAAGCCGGTTGTCCGCCGCACATACTCCATATCATCCGACAGTTCCAATTGTCCTGTATGCACATCGTATGGCTGTTCTGCAATGAATGTTTTTACGATGTCCTGAAACAGCTTCAGATCTTTTTCCTGGCAACGGTCTGAAATACGGAACCGGCAGCCTTCCGGCAGATCGACACACATCAGATACACCGCATCATAGAACGCCATGAAACGTTCGGGCGCCATCTCGTAGAGTGGCATAAGCCGGGCCATAATATCGGGGTGTGTATCGTTCATCAGAATGCAAGCTTATTAGTTGATGCTTCAGGAAGATCACTCTGCGGTGTCAGTTCACCTGCTGCTTTTCCTATGGTAAAGTATTCAATTCCCCCGGATTTATCATCTATAACCGGTTTTCCGTCTTTATCCAGGAAGAGAGGCAGACCGCTTTTGGCATCATACTTATGCGGATTGAATATCCAGCCTTTCCATTCGCAATATTTTTTCAATTTGTCCTTAAATGCCGTAGCACTTATGAATTTGCGTTGCTGTGGATCATAGTTACAGAAATTGTCGTAAATCTCCTTACGGGGAGTACGGCGGTGGTTTTCTTCGCTGCTAAAATATTCATCCGCCCAGGATATGATGGTCTCGCCAATCTCCTGCCTTAGCTTACGCTGCTGCAGGCGTTCGCCCGGTGCCTGCACGACCCCGAATTTAAGATAGAGCTGTATGCAGTTGGCCAGCATGTTCCAGGTCAGGTTCCACTGGGTGAAGTCCCATTCGGAAAAGAACAGTACCCCGAAATCATCCATGGGCTTGTGCTTGTCATTATAAAAATCGGAGAAGGCTATCAGCCATTGCCTGTCGGTATAGCTGGAGCCGGTACCGCGGATGGCGTGGTTCGTAGGAATATATACTTTAGGCGATTTGGCGAACGGATAAGTGATACGTGCGCCTCCCTTCTTGTTTACAGTCCAATCTCCGGTAAGGTTGGGAAACAGGAACTCAAAATTGAAATTCTGCATAACATCATCAATAAACACCAGACGGGTCTGTTCATCAATATCATTCCAAATGAAACTGTCGTTGAAGATGTCCGTCCGTTTCCCGGATATATAGACTGTATCGACTACCTGGCGCATTAATTCACCGACAAGTGACTTGCCGCTACGTCCGTTGCTGTCACCGACTTCCGACTGCTTGCCGTCCATGCCGATAACGGCACGTGTCACGTTCGCGTCCTTGCACTCCATCAGCATGTAGCCGATAGCGCACATTTTACTGAGCAAGTGGAGGTTGTTTTTCATAAAGTTCGTCTTCTTCAATCTCTTCAGGCTTTTTTTCTCCAGGTGAAATTGCTGGTATTGATCAGGAACTGGAGATAGTGGCATTTCCTGCCTTCCGGAGAGCGCTCATAATCATATTTGCCGTCTTGTTCTCTGAAGGCAATGAGGGGGTGGCCGAGGTACCTGGCATCGGTGTTCTTCCGCTGCTCTTCCCATATCTGGTGAGTAATACTTTCATAGCCCACTTCCTTGACTTCATGCTGGGTTATGTGCCAACAGCGGTCACGGAAATAGAAGTATTGCTCATCACGGGACGGGGAGATGAAGTTCGGCTGGATGAAGGCGAGCCTTGACATCTGGAACGGTCCGACATATTGCGAGCCTCCCTTGAGTAGCTGGTTGTTGACGAAGCGGCTGCAATTCTGTTCGGCAAAGGCGAACATGAAATCGCGCGCATCTTCTACGTCAATAGTCCGGACTATTGGCGGATCCAGATGGATATACGTCCATAATTTGGTATCGAGCAAACGATATCGCCCGATACCCCGGTTCTGGAAAAAGGTCTTGGCGGCCACATAATCGTACTCAAACACCGGCATTCTGTTACCGTTCGTTTCCTTGTAGTCCTCATTCCAGAACTTCTCATCCTCATCATAGGGTAGGGCAGATACCACTTTGCCGTTCTCGTCAAACTTATAGGCATAGCGGCCAAAGATAAACTCCGGAAGCTCCTGCAGGACCTCGCGGTGTTGCTCGGCAAATTTCTCATGGCTGTGCAGGTTCCATAATTCCCGCAGTTTCTGGTCATTCCATGTGGTGATTTTGAACACTTCCACATACTTTCCCATTCCGGACTTCTCGTTGCAGGCAAATTCCAGGTCTTCGGCCAGTTCCTCTTCATGACCGGCCAGCTTATCGGCCAAAAGGTCGTCCACTCCCTTGTCGCCTTCATCGTTCTTGTTGATGTGGCCAATGAATATTTCCACCATGATGCCGCGGTTCTTCAGCATACGCATATACTCCTTGAAGTTGCGGGCAGCGGAGAAAAAACACCGGGGGCGTGTATCGACGGGGGTATTAAACTTTATATTATTGGATAGGTCATTCCAGTCCGCATCAAAAATGAAAGCCACTTCCTTAACACCGCAAACAGTGATAATCTTGACAAGATCCTCCGGCAATGCCCCTTTCTGTCCCAGGTTCTGAATACCGCTGACCGCTATTGGAGGGAATGCCATGCTTGCATGCTTTTCCGCTTTCTTTTCTCCTTCCTGGATGTAGAGTCTTGGGAACTGCTCTTTCCTCTTGTACATCTGCCTCATGCGTTCCGGGATGTATATGGGCGTACCGCTGCCGGCAGGAGACTTGTACTTGAACGGTTTCCCTTTATTGTCCCGATGTTCGTCCGGGAACTGCCAGCGAACCCGATAATACACCTTGAGCTCCTGCTTGCCACGCCCCGGCAGCTTACGGGTATAAGTGACCGGCATGCCGTCCAGGTCGTAATATTCGATGATGACATCATCCCCGTCAACGATATTGCCGTATTCGTCAATGGTTCCCGGACGGAAAGTTTTCGCCTCGAAAATGCTCTGTGTATCTCCCTTCTTGAAGATATGTGCCGTTACATCCTGATAGGTCAGTCCGCTACCGGCAAGCATGCGGGCGCAGAATGTATCTACGCTTTCTCCCTTGGCCTCCTTGCTTTGTTTCTTTATTTTGGCGGCTTGGGAGCCTTATTCTCCGGCTTCGGGTCGAGCAATACATTGAATTTGCGCGCCAGGTAATCGCATGCCTCCAGGAATTGCATGTCTTCTGCCCTCTGCAGATAGTCCAGCGGTTCCTTGCCTTTTATATCCGGGCAACTGAAGCATTTGAAAATCTGTTTGGCCGGAGAGATATGCAACTTCTCCTGTCCATGGCATTTAGGGCATTCGCATTTATATTCGGCCCCCCGTTTGCGCAGTTCGTGGAAGTCACCGATAACATCGAGGAGCCTGCCTTTGGAAGCCTCCTTGATTCGTTTTATATCGTCTTGAGTAAAGTACATAGTTCTGTATATTGCCGCTACGAATTACACTGTTTTTAGGATTAAGTGATAGGACTTAAATCTTACCGAGAAACAGCAAATACGTATCGAGTTCATTTTTCAGTCGGGCATTCTCATTCCTGAGCTGCTCTATCGTGTTGTTCCGGCAGGAAACAGCTTGGTGCAGCCGGCTGATTTCCTGCGAGTAATCAATCTGTTTCTCACTCTTTTCCACCTTCTTCAGTAGCTGCTGTTTCACCTTGCCGATTTCCTGTTCCAGGTAAGCATTCCGCTTCAGCACACTTTTGATTTGCCCCTCCAGATACAGGGTGCGCTGCTGCTCTCTGTGATAATCCTTGAGCAGGTATTTGAATAAAGTTCCGATAGGGATATCGAGTGCAAGATTGTCTTCTGCCATAGTTGCCCTATATATAAAAAGTTAATCACCTATTAGCTGCTTAATCGTATAATTTTTTGTTTCCCTTTGAATTTAGAGAAATAATTCAGGAACACCCGAAGTTAAATCCCAAAACCGGTATTCTTCAAACATTCATAAATCTTCTTCAATAAAAGTGTTGGTCGTATTTATAACTCCTGCTGAATCAATAGTTTGACCATCACGAATAAATATTTTATCATACATCAAGGCTTTATAGTTAGACTCCGTCATGTAGAATACACATACACGCCCATCGGCATACAATTTGCATTTCATAAATCCAGTACCTTCCACTGAACCTATTACATCTATTTGCATTGTTCTTTTTTCCCATTTGTTATACGTTAAATGTAAGTCACTTTTTTTATCCGTAGTGGCAATTTTGAGCACCTTGTATTCAGTCAATGGGGACGCTTCTTTTTGTAGTTTAACACATCGTTTATCAGCATCCCTCTTTGTTGTAGGTTGGCACATTGTTTCCACGTACCAACCTCGAAAATAACGTGCTATAACATACTGCTTTTTCATATATGATTTATTATACTTTTTGAGAAAGAGAACAACTCAGTTCCATTTGAAATTTGTGTGCTAAAAGCTATCTTTTTTGCATTGCAATATTTAGCCAACTTGTATTTGAAAACTGTATATGAGACATATTTACGTCTCGCATTATCCTCTTTATAGAATAGTTCATATAGCTTTCTTCTGGAGATGGTCTGATTTAGATATGAAGGATTTGAAAAATAGTTGTCTGCCCAAGAAGTAAAATCCATCCCTATTTCGACTTCTATTTTACTTTCCCATAGAATTTCTGGGTTAACACAGGTCCATAATTCAAATAAAGTTGTACACAGTCAGCAACCAACATATAAGCATACTTCCAGTCTTCGATATCCCAGTCTGTGAAGAAACATTTTCCGAAATCGTCAATAGGGGTATGCCTGGCATTGTAGTAGTCAGAAAAAGGAAGTTCCCATTTCCTATCATCGAGGCTAACTCCTTTGCCTGTTATCTTCGAAGGATTGGTGATAAACAATTTTGGGAGAATATTGATAAGGGATCATATCTACTCGTTCTCCTTTTCTATTGATAACCCAGTCACCATTAATATATGGAAATAACCACTCAAATTCAAAGTTTTCCGGTAGATCATCAAGCACAACGAGTTTGGTCTGTGAGGATAGGTCATTCCAAATAAAAGCATTATTTATATCGATGAATCTACCAGTTATGTGTTCTGCTTGAATGAACTTGGCTATGAAATTCACAAATAAGGTTTTCCCACTCCGTCCGGGTTCTTTGTTCATGTAATCGGTTGCAATGACTGCACGCGAAACATCCGGTCTCTTTTTCTGAAAAATCAAGTACCCAATAGCACAAAGTTTGCTCAATAGGATAGAGGCTTCTTGCCGTTCGTCTTCTTCAGTGATTTCTTCCGGTATTTTGCGCCAAGTGAAGTTACTGGTATTAATCAAGAACTGGAGGAACTGGCATTTTTTACCTTCTTGAGGTAGTTCATAATGACAGACATTATCTGTTTTGTGAAATTGAATTAATGATGTAGTCATGATATTTTCAATAATTTTATTAGGAATTTATTAACTCATATCCCTTGTTAGTTGGACGATAAACAACATCTCCGAATGGTCCAGCCGATTTTGTCAATAAACCGTTTTCTACCATTTCGTCTAATTCATCGGATGGTTTGCTATAACCACCCCATCCTTTTTTTGCAGATATGTTCTAAATGAATAAACTGCATCTTGCTTAATTTTATATCCATTTGATTCATTGTTATTTAGAATTGATAGTTTGTAAGCAGTCTAAATATTATTACTATTTCATTTGATTCTGATGCCAATAAGTTATCATCTCACCTACATTTCGAACTTTGATTTTCGCTTTAATATTCTCGCGATGGCGATTCACCGTATAAGGCGATATGTGCAAATCTGCTGCAATCTCATCCGTTTGGTAGTTGGAGACAATGAGCCGAAACACCTCCATCTCACGCTCACTCAGTGCCGTATCAAGTTCCGGGCGGCAAATCACTCCTTCATGCTCGCACTCCCCCCGCAGCGGACACTTTACCTCTTCGAATACAAACTGGCCATCTTTGTTTATGTCAAGGTTATACTGATCATACTCCCCGAAGTTGCAACGGATGAAACGGTGTACCACGCGGAACTCGTAATGCCAGCGGTTCATCGTGCTGGCCGAGTATAGTTGCATCAGCCGGGCGTGCGCCTTGGGGTAACGGTCCCGGATGATGGCAAGCATGTACTCGATGGTCGGGCGGTTGTCCTCACTGAGCACAACCGCTGGAAGACCTAATTCTTTCATCATCACATCACCTTCGGGGGTGTTGTAGAACTCGATATTAGAGATTCTCTCTATCAGAGCCATGATATAATGTACAAAGGCTTAATTAGCTTCCTTATCTCCACTTTATACCCAAGTTCTTCAAGATTGGCAATAACGTTTGAGGGAATTTCTTCTGATAAGATTAGGCTATATTCGCTTTTTTTAAAGCCTTTACAAGAATTTGATCCAATAAATTCGTCAATTTCTCTTGGGTCTCAGCAATCATCTTAGCTTTTTTTTTTGCTGTAAGTAAAGTAGTCTCCATATTGATTAGTTTTTAGTTGTTGGGAATAGTTCTTCTACACTCATGCCAAGATATTCAGCAATTATCTTTTGCTTAATGGGAGCTGGTGGATTAACTCCATTTATCCATCGGTACACTGCTGCTGGAGTGGAGCACGTGATTTCTGCCAGCTTCTTGATAGTCTCCATCTGCTGGTTAGGCAAGCTTTTCATATAGTCTGTAAATACCATAATTGATAAATAATTAAAGATTTATATTGGTTTAACTTCTCTTTTCGTTAACTTAGCTACGTGATTTTATTATAATGATACAAAAATATAGGAATTATTCCAATATACAAATAAAATGATTGGATTTTTTCTAATATTATTTTATGGAAAAAGGTGATATAGATAAAAGAATAATTGAATACGTTACTTACCTTATTGATAATAAGGAATATAAATCTGAAGCAGAATACCTCCGCTTATTAGGCTTACCATTGGCGAAATTATCTGATGCCAAGAAAGGGAAAGCTGGTTTTCGAGCTTATGATATTGGATTAATTCTTATAAATGACAATCGGCTAAATTCTCAATGGGTAATGACAGGTCAAGGTTCAATGTTCTTATCAATAGACAGCAGCAACCTTTCATACTTCATCAATAAATGCCACCAGCTTGAAAAAGGAAAAGGCAGAACTTCTTTTTGCAAGTAGGAGAGCTGATAGGCAGAATCAAAAGAAATTAAAAAAACGTGTCCCAGAGGAAGGCAGTGCAACATGTGCCATTGCAAGCGGATCAGATTTGGAAAAGTAGAATACATAATATCTAAATATTAAATTTATGACTATAAAATTATCGTCTTTTGCAAATGTAAAAATCTGTTGGTGGCCGTTCTAAAGTGTCCTTTAAGAATCTTTTCCCCACATAAAGAGAGGGAGGCGTTTTATTTATACTTATACAATAAAGGTATTCAATATCGTACAAAGGAGATTTATTATTACGAGGGTGGTGATCGTGACATAGATGGTGGTGAGCTTCTTTCTCTTATTGAAGCTTGGTTTGCTTTAGATCTTGAAATAGATTCAGAATATGAAAATTCCATAAATACTATAGATGTTTTAAATGCTATGTATGAGTTCAAATTTCCGGTTATGAATAAATTGGCTGAAAGAATATTGAGGACAGGGAAGTCTGGTTATAATCCTGATTATGAGCATAATGGCGTGATTGCTCGTAAGAATAGAGAAATAGCAAATCTAATATATGCTTTAGAAGAAAAAAGATAAAATAATTAACGAGAAAGAGAGGATTATAAAATCATTAAGAAAAGAATAATACGAGAAAGATCAATAGGTCCTTAAACCTGTTTGGATAGGTTAAAACCTACTCCTCTAAAAAGTAATTTAGGTAACAAAAGATATACAACTGACTATCAGCCAATAAAAAAAGTAGTGGCAACGGAATCACAAGGAAGAATGCTAATAGGTTCATTGATAACTTGTTAGCATTTTCTTTTTATACAATCTGCACAACATTTGCACAACTTGCGAATAGGGAAAGAAAAAGCCGGGAATAATTCCGGCTATATTGTTGTTTTAACCCCACCGCTGATTTTGGGAGTTGGGTCGTATTCTGCTTTTTGTCTTCGTTTCTCGTCCTCGTCTTTAAGGTACTTGTTCCTTATCTCTTTGATGTCATTCGTCATTCCCCATACCTTGAAGAAGAGGATGATTTGCAGTACTCCGAATATTAGGAGTATGATGGTTAGAAAGTCAATCATAATCTTAGATATTTAGTTTGTTCTTTAATTCGTTGAACACATCGGGATTTTCAAGTTCTCCCCAGTAGTATTTCTTATAACTGTCTCGGTCAAAACTTTGTTTCTTCTCATAAACGATTAAGCATTGTTTATCACAGAGGACTATTACAGTAGATTCAAGGAGGCAAGCGTATGAGCGAGCTTGCAAAAATGCTTCTTCTATTTCTTGATTGTTCTTCATGTAGAATTTTGCCTCAATTAAGACCTTTGCTTTTTCTTCGTCTGGCTTGTTGTCGTAATGCAGAGCGTAGTCGGGAAATATTCGATGCCCACGTCCTGCATGTATTGGCAATTGGCGAATGAAGTTTTTGTTCTCATACCATTCCATAGAGTTAAGCAAAGGTTCTAATAACTGTTGCTCTACGTCCCGTTCTATCTCTATACTTACATTTTGGGGTAGTGTAGGAGCATACAGCTTTGGTAAGGTTTCTGTATCAAACCCTTTCGCCTTTATCATCCGTAGAAGTTCGGAGTAATCCTCACTACTCATTGGCCATCCGTTTACTCCTTGAAAGTTCTTTCTTATGAGCGGGTGGCTGGAGAAGTATTCATCTTCCCGAAGCTCTTTTTAATGTGATGTGAGGAATGGCTATTCTGTTACTTATATAAGTGTTGCTGTAATAGTGGAAGAACGGGTCGATAATACCATCGGTTTGTGCTGTCCACAAACAAGTGATTGCACTAATAGGTACTGTTTCGTAATGAATCAGAATATCTCCCTTTTTTCGTTTCCTGGTTTGACTGCCAAAATCCGGTAGTCCATTGCTCGCCATACTCTCTAATCAATCCCCCAATAAACCATGCTTGTGATGGTTTGGGAATTTCACTTTTTTTTCCTCCATATATAGGAGATTTGGCACATAGTCGTACATGAATGCACTCAATTCATCGGGTGTCAAGCTATTTTCTGTTCTGAACTGGTAGAACACCTTGCATAGTTCCCAATAATACATGCACCTGCTTTTGTAGTCAGGCTTCTTGGGGATTGGTGGCAATTCTATTTCAAAATGGTCGGCTAACTTTTTTAGTTCATAGAATCGGTCAATATAGAGGTATGGGAAGAAGTAATCGCCAAGCAGGTAATTTAGTTCTATTGATAAGAACGGAATGTATTCAAGCATCCGGTCGAAGTCGCCAATATCTAATACTTGCTCATTTTCTATTCGTAGCCCGGTAGATATGATTTCTTCATATAAGATGCCAGCTTGTTCTAATTCGGGAAATTCTATATTTTCATATTCTGATACTTTATAACACCAAAAACACTCCAATATATTACAGATGGTATCTTTATTAAAACTATCTTTCAATCTTGGATTGTATTTCTCTAATATCTGCTCTTCTTCAATCCATTCTTTTCTATCAGAAAAGCTGGATATAGTGGCTTCTCCTTCTGGGGAATTTTTATATAAGTTCCAAGTGTATTGGTTGAATCTCATGTTTTATAGTTGGGTTTTAACAGACAGTACATTCTCTACCACAAACAACTTTCTTATTTTATTTTTATGGAGTTTTATATCATCATATAGCGGGTTTTCACTGCGAAGGATAATATAATTTGTTTCATCCTGCTCATATCGCCTTATGTATTTAATCATCCTGTATTCATCTAATAGTATGAGATACATTTGACCATAAAATATATCATCCCAATTATGAATCTCGCGAATAACAACCATGTTACCATCGTACACTTTGGGTTCCATAGAGTCACCATTGGCACGTATTATTTTAGATTCCTTGTTAATGCGGCAAGTTGACTGAACCTATAATATCTTCCTGCGTGAAATAAATATCTCTGTCATCAGTTCCGCAAGTTGCATCCATATCATAAACCAATGTTCCAGAATAGTCACCTTCTTTAATGTCGGAGGTCGAGATTTTCAATGTGTCTTCTTTTTGTATATGAACTTTGTTCATTGGCGGCAAGGGGAAAACATCATTGACTTTTTTATTCATTGTTTCATTATACGGTACGCGACCATTTATCATATCAGATAAGTATGTCTTTTTAACCCCTAATCTATCAGCAATTTGGGATTGATTGAGTGAATATTCATATTTAATCCTATTGATTATGTTTTTAAATTCTTGATTTACAGCCATGAAACATAAATTAACCGTTTGTATATGAAAATAGTTCATATACAGTGTTGATTATATGAATAAAGTTCATATATTTGCATCATCAATCAATCACGTAGCAAAGATAAACTAAATGATTGATGATGCAAATAGTATAAACATATTAAATCACACGATTATGAGCACGAAGAGTTTTTTACATGAAGTTATGAGCCTTGCATGGCAGTTCGTTCGCAAGAACGGTTTCACGATGTCAGAAGCATTAAAGTGCGCTTGGGCTAACATGAAACTGAAATTGCAGATGAAAAGCAAGATTGTGAAGTTCTATTTTCAAAAGGTGGACGGTTCTGTGAGAGAAGCCTACGGTACACTAAATGAAAAGCTGATGCCAGCCATCACTGGTACTGACAACAGAAAAAAAAAACGACACCGTTCAAACTTATTTCGATACAGAACGCCAAGAGTTCAGATGCTATAAAAAGGCTAACCTTTTAAAAATCGCCTGATATGAGACAGTTTAGAGTATGTGACAGTGTAGAAGCCTACGGGCTTGAAAAGGCTTTGGATAAGGCTTGTATAGACCTTGATAGAGTTGATAAGATGTCTGACACAGAGGCTTGTGCTTTCTGTAATACCGATACCAAAGAAGAGGCCTTAGAGGTTATTCAAGAAGAGATTGATTACATAGAGTTTCAACTTGATAGAATGGCTGTATGATAGAGGCATTGATAGTATTAGGCTGCTTGTATGCAAGTTATAGGCTTTTCAGAAAGCCGGGCGAGAAGTTCTTTTACGATGATTAATCACACGATTATATCACGCACGACAGCCCTATTGACGGATTGAACGGCAACCGGTAGCGAGAACCGGGTAGGGCACTATTGATTAGTTCTTTGAAATAATGTAAAAGCAATTACGGTGTAATTCATAAGCCGTTTTTGCCAACCAAAGATAACGAACGCGCATAAGCAAGTTGGGGCTTGCGAGCTGTGCTATGTTTAACAATTAATAGATGTGTAACCATAGTCTTTGAGGTGTAAGTAATGACGGATTAGGCGACCGACACGCACATCGACACATATAAGCCCGTCCAGTCTATGATACTGGGTACAATCCGTTGGAGGTATGGCGGGCACTAACTTTAAAACTACATGTATGAAAATAGAAAATCGTAAAAAAGCTTGTGATTTGGCAATAGAGTATGACAGTATTGAAAGTTTCATGGAATTTGTATCATCTTTAAGGGCAGAAGATTATATTGAATTGATTCGTAGAGGTTCTGATGGCAAAATTCAGAGTTATTTGATACGTGATAGAGAGCTTATCGAAATGATTATCAATGAGGAACTTGCAAATCTTAACCGACGTAAGTCAATAATCGAAAAACAATTAGAAAGACTTTAAATTACACAATTATGAAAAAAGAAAAATTACAGTGTAATGGGACTGGTTCAAAAAGCTATCATAGACAGCATGAACTTCTCGAAAAAGAGACGAAAGCCAAATATTTATTGAAATATCCCCTCATGTTGATGCAGTTCAATTCTATGCTTATCAAGGTAGATGGGATATTTCTAAAGAAAGAGTATTCGACTTCCATATCTATACACGTGGTAATTTATCACCCACTGTAAAAGAGGCTAAAAAGGTGCTCAAACCTATTTACGACTTCATTAAAGAAAACTCAAAGAAGTAATATAACTTCAATGTGTTTTTTGTCGTGTTTATTATGTGTATCGGGTGTGCCGTCTGTGAAGATAGCGCACCTTTCTTATTGGGGCGTTCGGTGTAATGGCTGGAAAATCCAACGTAACTGCCCCCCAGTGTCCAATGTAAATTGCCCCCCCTGTTTCTCTCTCTTCAAATTTCTAAGATCATCACTTTCAAAACAGCTCTGTTCGCTATCAGTATGCCGGGGTTCTACTTAATGTTTCTTTGTAAATATAGTGATTTTATTTTTTACATTGTAGCTTTCTGATTGAGTCTCCATGTAGTTCTATCCTAATAGCTTGATGAACAATCCTATCCAACACTGCATCGGCTATCGTCTTTTCTCCGATAATCTCATACCATCCATTTACCGGTAACTGCGATGTGATTAGTGTTGATTTCTTACCATGCATGTCTTCTATGATATCCATCAGATTCATTCTGGCTCCGTTATCAAAAGGCTGTATTCCGAAGTCGTCCAATATAAGCAAATCGGTACGCTCGATCTTTTTCAGTTCCTGCAATATGCTTCCTTTAGCCTTGGCTACTTTGAGTTGGCCCATCAATTTGGCTGTATTGGTATATAACACTTTCATCCCTTTCTGACAAGCTCTGTAACCCAATGCAGTAGCTATGTAACTCTTGCCGGTACCGGAACTTCCTGTTATGAACAGATCTTTGTTTTCTTTGACAAAGGTGAGTTCGGCAAGCCTTTCCAACAAGTTACGGTCCAACCCTCTTTCTATACCATAATCCATTTCTTCCATATATGCCTTATAACGGAAGTTTGCCTGTTTTGATCAGCCTTTCTATCATCCTGTTGCATCGTTCGTCCCATTCGCTGGTTACAAGCCACGATACAAACTGGTCTGCAGTCATAGACTCGGCTTTAAAGCTGTCCATGCTCGTTCTAAAAGCATTGTACATTCCTGAAAGACGCATTTGGCGCATCTTCTCCAAGGTTTCCTGATTCATTTCCATCATTGAGTGTTTTTTAATTATAATATTCTTTTCCGTGTATGTTTTCGTGGGTAGGCATTCCTGTTTCTTCATCCTGAACTTCTTCTTCCAAAGGTAGCTCATCCTGCCTGTTCTTGAGTATTTCTTCAATGGCCGGATAATTGTACAATCCGTAGTTGGAAGCCCATCTGCAGGCATTTATCAACCTTTTTCTTGCCTACCCTTGAGGCAAAGGAGAGTATGCCTCTGCATGATTTGTAAGCTTGTTCAGGATAAGGCTTGGCTTCGATGACGTGTCGGATATAGTTTTCCACGTCTGTGTGTATGAGGCCGGCTTCTTTGAGGAACTTCTCAGGATTCCATTCCGTAATGACCCGTTGGCTGGAAGCTTGGTGTTCGGGAAGGTAAGTATATCCATAAGGCTTGTAGTTTCTCTTGTGGACGGCTATCTTCTCATATTTCAAATAGATTTCCACGACTGTGCTGTTGTATAAGACATTCACCTTCTTGCCGATATAAGAGTACGGAACACTGTAGTAATGTCTTTCCAGACGTATGTACCCATTCTTCTGCACAGTTGCCGTATGTCGCTGCTTGAGTTCGAAGCGGATCGGATTCAAAGGCCCCATGCAGTCGCGCTCGATCTCTTCGTATTGTTCACGGCGGCTATAGTTCCTGCCTGTCAGAAGGGCGTTGTTATGCAGTTCCAAAGCCACACGTATGGCTGCGTTGAGAGATCGGGTCGTAAAACTCACGTCCGTCCAGTTTGGTATAAATGCTACGATAAATCAGCTTGACGGCTCCTTCGACCAATGCTTTATCTCTTGGTTTACGTACTTCGGGCGGGCATTACTACGCAACCGTAATGTTCGGCAAAGGCGGCAAAATCCTCATTCAACTCGGCTTCATAACGGCTCGGTTTTGTTACAGCGGATTTTAAATTATCAGGAACAATAGCAGCGGGAGTACCACCATAAAAAGGAGGGAAGCCTCACAGGCATGGATCAGGTCTTCTTTACGCTGACTCATGACAGCTTCCACATAGGTTAGCTGACTACAGGGAAGAATGGCTACAAAAACCTCTACAGAGAGGATTTCACCCGTTTCACGGTCAATGAGAGAAAGCTTGTCACCGGCATAGTCAATATACATCTTGTCGCCGGCTTTGTGCTCTAAATGTGCGATTGGATGCGATAGGGCAAGATAAGCCTGCAGGTAAGTACAGAAACGGCTGCGGGCATAACCTTCAGGACAGGCAGCTTGGTACTCTTTGAATAACTGGTTACGCGTTACGCCTTTCTTTTTTCAGTCGTTTGGCGTAATCCGGGAAAAGGGAATGAAGTTCTTTGTAACGGGAAGACATTTCTTCCGGCTGTTTCTCCTGTTCCTGAAAAAGGGAGCATAAAGAGGAGTCATCCATGGAAAGAATGTCCGATAAACTTAGTCCGCTCTTCTGGTAAATGTGTAAGTACTTTTTTTTAACTGTGTTACGGGAGACACTCAGCATACTGCTGATACTTTTGGTGCCACTACCCGATGCATAGCATCTCAACACTTGACGAATCTTATTCATACTAATCGATTTATTAGGCATACTATCTGTTTTTGATTTATTTAACAGACAAAATAACGATTAGAGCAGTGAAAAGCAAATGATACTATCAATCTGAAGGGGGCAGTTTCAAGTGGACAACGGGGATCTATTTAAAATGGATTCAAGGGGTCAGTTTCAAATGGACGGGAGGGGGCAACGGGGACTGGATTTTCCACTTGCGCCCATGCGGGTACATCGTCTTTCTTTTCTTCCGGTTTCAGCGTAGGAGTTGGCTCCACGATTGGCTTACCGTCTTTAAGGTTATGCCTTTTCTCGTAGTTCAATACAGAAGTACGGGTAGCATCCCCAGCACGGAAATCGCCATAGGAGTTAAGCACGTCCGAAAAACTGATACCCTCAACAATTGAGTTTACCTTTGTCTCGTCCGTTACACCCTCTGCTTTTTTAGTAGCGATTCGGGTTAAGATAGCAGTGTCCACCCCAGTAAACTTCTGTTGCAGCCCTGCCAAGATTTGTTCTAAAATTGTCATACCGTATGAATTAAAGTTTATTATTCAATTTGTGGAAGTAAAAATACCACCAATACAAATGATTAGTAAATATTTGAACTCCTGATTCGTGACCTTCGCGTTGATGTCACAAATACGGTATAAAAGTAGAAAGTAAGTGGGTGGAAGGGAAATAATTAGATAGGTGATACACGACAATGAAACGATTGTCGTAAAATGATATAAAAAAGGCGTGATTCCATTTGGTTCACGCCTAAACATTCTTCTTATGAACTAATCAGAAACCCAACATCGCGGTTGGAGGTATATTCAGCACTCGACATAGCAACCTCGCAATTTTGAGGGTCGGTTCCGAACGTCCGGAGATATAGTCATTCACACGCGATGGACTTATTCCAATCTCACCAGCAAGTTGCTTTTGACTCATCCCTTTCTCTTCAAGGGATAGCTCTATCAATTCCGCAACAGTCGGTTTTTCTATCGGATAATGTTCTTTTTCGTATGCTATCACAATGTCGGACATAACTGTAAGCTCCACCGCATTCTTATCATTTGAAGGCGTATTGTCATCAACCAATGGCAGAAGTTCCTCTACTCTCGCCAAAGCAAATTCATACTGTTCTTTCGTTACTTTATTCATACTTCTATCTCTTAAATGGTTGAACAATCTATCTTATCGTAATCTTTATGAGTACCAACCCAGCGAATGAAGACGTACCCAATTGTAAACTTAACAACGACAACCAACCGATAGTTGTTGCCTCTGATATTGAATACATAGTGTTGATTACCTACATAATCAACTGAAAGAAAATCCACTTTAATGTCTGATAGGTTCTTCCATTCAGCTTTTTCCGCTATATCATACCAACGTTCTAAGGCTATGCGTGAATCTTCATAGCCTTTCGTCTCGTAGAACTCTTTCAATTTCTTATGTGATACAATTCTCATACCTCTTTTGTTTGATGCAAAAATATGAATTAATTTTGAATTATAAAATTTTTCCAGAGAATATATTCTATAATATAGAATTTAGCAATAAAAAAGCGGAACTAAATTAGCTCCGCTCAATAGTACGATAAGAACATGAAGTAATGAATTATCCTTTGGAGTTAGGAGACACTGCATTGTTATTCTTTGCCCCTTGTTCCTCCTTGATTTCTTTAAGTTCTTCTTCCAGCCTATCGGAGTTTCCGGCAAACATAATACCCTCACGTGTTGACCAGATGCCACCACTGACAGCGGAAACGGCAGTAGTCACCTTATCATTCAAGTCATCAATCAAATATGGAACAAGGTCTGTTTCTATGTCAATAGTCTGCGATGCTTTGCTAAACTCGGAAGGATTGATAGAGCCTAAAGCGGAAACAATGAAATTCACTCTTCGTTGTAAGAACTCACCAATTACTTCCCCGTGATTCTCAACGCTCATGTGGGCACCCATAAACATAAAACGAAAAGCAGTGCCGGAAGCCTTGCCAACACCTTTCAATGTTTCAAAGGATATTCTTGGAGTGTTTGACATATCATAAGCCATATTAGTAAGCGTTTCGGCTTCAAAACGAATTGTTTCAGGGACTTGGTTCCACGTCAAGTATTGAGCATCCGCACCATCTTCCAATTTGACTATCCTATCTTTTGTTTTGCCAGCAAATCCGGCTACACTACCTACTAATTTCAATAACGGAAAGAAATGATAGTCAATGCAATCGGCATAGTTGGATAACAGCTTCTCAAGTCGTACACGGAAGGTCTTAATCTTCCTTGCAATATTCCTCTGGCCGGTAGGCATAGATAACCGGTAGTTTGGGGAATCCATGAGCAAATGAAGTTCTTTCTTCATATCCCTTAGCCAAATCCCACCGATAAACTGCCTTATCCGTGATAGTTGGAAAATCCAGTCCCCGTTGCCCCCTCCCGTCCATTTGAAACTGACCCCTTGAATCCATTTTAAATAGATCCCCGTTGTCCACTTGAAACTGCCCCCTTCAGATTGATAGTATCATTTGCTTTTCACTGCTCTAATCGTTATTTTGTCTGTTAAATAAATCAAAAACAGATAGTATGCCTAATAAATCGATTAGTATGAATAAGATTCGTCAAGTGTTGAGATGCTATGCATCGGGTAGTGGCACCAAAAGTATCAGCAGTATGCTGAGTGTCTCCCGTAACACAGTTAAAAAGTACTTACACATTTACCAGAAGAGCGGACTAAGTTTATCGGACATTCTTTCCATGGATGACTCCTCTTTATGCTCCCTTTTTTTCAGGAACAGGAGAAACAGCCGGAAGAAATGTCTTCCCGTTACAAAGAACTTCATTCCCTTTTCCCGGATTACGCCAAACGACTGAAAAAGAAAGGCGTAACGCGTAACCAGTTATTCAAAGAGTACCAAGCTGCCTGTCCTGAAGGTTATGCCCGCAGCCGTTTCTGTACTTACCTGCAGGCTTATCTTGCCCTATCGCATCCAATCGCACATTTAGAGCACAAAGCCGGCGACAAGATGTATATTGACTATGCCGGTGACAAGCTTTCTCTCATTGAGCGTGAAACGGGTGAAATCCCTCTCTGTAGAGGTTTTTTTGTAGCCATTCTTCCCTGTAGTCAGCTAACCTATGTGGAAGCTGTCATGAGTCAGCGTAAAGAAGACCTGATCCATGCCTGTGAGGCTTCCCTCCTTTTTTTATGGTGGTACTCCCGCTGCTATTGTTCCTGATAATTTAAAATCCGCTGTAACAAAACCGAGCCGTTATGAAGCCGAGTTGAATGAGGATTTTGCCGCCTTTGCCGAACATTACGGATGCGTAGTAATGCCCGCCCGAGTACGTAAACCAAGAGATAAAGCATTGGTCGAAGGAGCCGTCAAGCTGATTTATCGTAGCATTTATACCAAACTGGACGGACGTGAGTTTTACGACCTGGGATCTCTCAACGCAGCCATACGTGTGGCTTTGGAACTGCATAACAACGCCCTTCTGACAGGCAGGAACTATAGCCGCCGTGAACAATACGAAGAGATCGAGCGCGACTGCATGGGGCCTTTGAATCCGATCCGCTTCGAACTCAAGCAGCGACATACGGCAACTGTGCAGAAGAATGGGTACATACGTCTGGAAAGACATTACTACAGTGTTCCGTACTCTTATATCGGCAAGAAGGTGAATGTCTTATACAACAGCACAGTCGTGGAAATCTATTTGAAATATGAGAAGATAGCCGTCCACAAGAGAAACTACAAGCCTTATGGATATACTTACCTTCCCGAAACACCAAGCTTCCAGCCAACGGGTCATTACGGAATGGAATCCTGAGAAGTTCCTCAAAAGAAGCCGGCCTCATACACACAGACGTGGAAAACTATATCCGACACGTCATCGAAGCCAAGCCTTATCCTGAACAAGCTTACAAATCATGCAGAGGCATACTCTCCTTTGCCTCAAGGGTAGGCAAGAAAAAGGTTGATAAATGCCTGCAGATGGGCTTCCAACTACGGATTGTACAATTATCCGGCCATTGAAGAAATACTCAAGAACAGGCAGGATGAGCTACCTTTGGAAGAAGAAGTTCAGGATGAAGAAACAGGAATGCCTACCCACGAAAACATACACGGAAAAGAATATTATAATTAAAAACACTCAATGATGGAAATGAATCAGGAAACCTTGGAGAAGATGCGCCAAATGCGTCTTTCAGGAATGTACAATGCTTTTAGAACGAGCATGGACAGCTTTAAAGCCGAGTCTATGACTGCAGACCAGTTTGTATCGTGGCTTGTAACCAGCGAATGGGACGAACGATGCAACAGGATGATAGAAAGGCTGATCAAACAGGCAAACTTCCGTTATAAGGCATATATGGAAGAAATGGATTATGGTATAGAAAAAGAGGGTTGGACCGTAACTTGTTGGAAAGGCTTGCCGAACTCACCTTTGTCAAAGAAAACAAAGATCTGTTCATAACAGGAAGTTCCGGTACCGGCAAGAGTTACATAGCTACTGCATTGGGTTACAGAGCTTGTCAGAAAGGGATGAAAGTGTTATATACCAATACAGCCAAATTGATGGGCCAACTCAAAGTAGCCAAGGCTAAAGGAAGCATATTGCAGGAACTGAAAAAGATCGAGCGTACCGATTTGCTTATATTGGACGACTTCGGAATACAGCCTTTTGATAACGGAGCCAGAATGAATCTGATGGATATCATAGAAGACAGGCATGGTAAGAAATCAACACTAATCACATCGCAGTTACCGGTAAATGGATGGTATGAGGATTATCGGAGAAAAGACGATAGCCGATGCAGTGTTGGATAGGATTGTTCATCAAGCTATTAGGATAGAACTACATGGAGACTCAATCAGAAAGCTACAATGTAAAAAAAAAATAAAATCACTATATTTACAAAGAAACATTAAGTAGAACCCCGGCATACTGATAGCGAACAGAGCTGTTTTGAAAGTGATGATCTTAGAAATTTGAAGAGAGAGAAACAGGGGGGCAATTTACATTGGACACTGGGGGGCAGTTACGTTGGATTTTCCAACCATCACCAAGGAAAATCAATCCACTGAAGAAGTAACGGTACTTCTGAATGAAAAAGGAGAAACTGTAGAATGAATGGAAACTCTGTAGTGGTTCGGATTCATCTACAGAGATGATTCGAGATGCTTTTATGTCTATCTCGTTAATGCGAAAGGGGCGGCTGAATAGTCGCTCTTTTTGTTTATATTGTAATAATAGTTCGTTTCTTTTTTGTCAGAAATTCCTGTTATAGAGGGTTGTTTTATACAAAATAATGTTTATATTTGTATTCTAATCCCTATTGTATTATGAATGACAAACAACAACTTCTAATTGATTGTATTTCCCTTCTTCCCGTTATAGGCATTCTGGTTTTGATAACTGTTGCCAATGACCAGCTTGTTACTATGGTTGCTGCCTATGTGCTTTGCGGAGAACTCTTATGCGTATTGGTTAGCAGGATATTAAATTTGTACTATATTGATGTGGCTTTTTGTTTGGTTGGGTGGGATTATGCTTTGGCTGTGGTATTGGCTCTGGTTGGAGTCAAGCCATGTAGTGATGGAGATTGTGGAAAAGGCAGTTGAATGAATCGCTTCTTTTTCAGTAAAAATCCCCGTAGCGGCTCAACTACGGGGATGGTGTCAAATAACAGAGTATCAATATGAGATACTAAGTGAGCCTATTCCATTACAGATAAATCATTGTCAACTTCATACTGGTTACAGCCAAAAGCCGCACACATTAAAATAAAACGTTCTTTTATACCTAATCCGGTATATCTGTCTACACCTCCCCTGCCTTTTGCATGAAGTCCTGCTGCGTATTTATCTATCTGAACTTTATTCATTAAATCTACATGAGTTTTACGGGCAAGTTTACTGCTTGCAATCTCATATATGGATTTGTACTCATTTGTTCCCAATGCCGCACTAAACATTGCCACTTTCCGGCTAATCTCACAGTATTCAAGTAGTTTTTTATTTGATAATTGTACCCGGTTTCACCATTGCCATCAGGATAATAGGGTAACAAAGCATTGCTTGGTAGCCTACCTTTATACTTCATAATAATATCATAAGCAATACGAATGATGGGAGTTTTTATCTCAGTGCGTATAAGTCCATCCTTGTGTGTTTTCTGAGGTAAATAATGAATGTAAGGTATTCCTTCTTCAATGCTGATATTATCAAAAGTGAATCGTCTGAAATCACCTATACGGCAACCGAAACAACATTGAACAACGAATACATCTTTTACTCGCTGCAATGTTTCGGGACATTCTTTGTGGACAACTTCATTGAATTCTGTTTTGGTGAGAAAAAGAAAGGCTCGTCATATTGTTGCTTCATAATGGACTCTTTTTCTTTTTCCTATCTTGCGGAAAGGAGATACGGGAATAACATCATTACTTTCAAGCTCCACCATAAATGCTTGTAACAATAAAAGTTTCTCAGCAATTGTATTCTGGCTTCTTTCCTTTGATGGCGTATTCCGCTTATTCATTTCTGCGTACAGTTCTGGAAATTTTTTCAACCAGAGTGTATTCTCTGCGTAGAAAATCACGAAAATTTAGAATATGTTCCTTGTTGAATTTATTGACCGGCAACCCGTCAATGCCATTGATAATGAGGAATCGAGTCAGTTTCCTTATCACTACATCGTAATGTTTCTTTCTGCCGGGACCTATTACACCTGCATTTAGCCATCCGTTAACATAGCGTTGGAACATACTACACATGGATTCCTCTTCTTCACTGCTGATGTTATATTTTTCAGGATGTAAGTGCTGGTCTATTAAGATTTCCAGTTTTTCACTGGTTAATTCTTTGTTGCTCCCATAAATGGATAAAATTAGATTCTTCCGTTCTTCAATAGATGTGTTAAATGATGTTCTTATGTCTAACTTTATAATACTTTTAGCCTTATATTTTTCAGTCTTGGCATCCCAAAGAGTAGGAGAGACCATAATATCTGACTTGTGGAATAACTGTACATTGCGTCCATCAGATAATCGAAATCTGACATTTACCTCTTTATCCTTCTTCCCAGTTCTTATAAATGCTTTTACTGTAGTCATATATTCTCTGTTATATCGGTTGTGCAAATATACATAAATTGCACAACTCAGTTCAAATATTGCACAACATAATGCAATGGTATGCAATATAATATTTTTTTATATAACTCTGATTTTTAATATAATGTTATATGTATTGGTTTTATAGTATTTTATATTCCGAATCGCAACGGAATCACATAGAAAAGTCACAAATCGCTAATAGATAAGCATTTGTGACTTTTTTGTTTTAGTAATTAACGTAGTTTTAGACAATACAGTAACTTTCCTGTATGATTTATTTTCATTCTAAAGATAATCTATTCTGATTAGGCACATAATTCGTTTTTCTCATGCTATTATTCTGTAGACAGCCCACCTCGAATTTTACGTAAAATAACATTTGTTACATCTGTCCTAAAAACTACAAAAAAGTTAAAATGGTTTTGCTTCTATAGCTATGAACACTAATTTTGGGATATCAACTTTTTTAAAATTTAAAGCACATGAAAAAATTTTTGTTATCCATTGCATTTTGCTGTGCAGCAACTAACTTTTTGCACAAACTACGGATCCCTGGAAATCTGATTAACGAAGGAAAGGCAGCACTCGAAGCTAAAAAATTACCAGGAAGCATTTACAAAATTCAGTACCTACTTGACACAGACAAACAATCAGGACTCTGTTATCGCTTACAACTGCGGCGTCTGTGCCGATAAAATCAAAAAACCGGAAGATGCTCTCAAGTATTTTGATATTGCTATTCAAAAGAAATATAATCTGGGAAATGCATATGTAGGTAAAGCCGGTGCATTGAAGGATTTGAAAAAAAAGACAGTGAGTATCTTGCTACTCTGAAAGAGGGTATAGAAGCGGCTCCGGAAAACAAGACATTGAAAAGACTTCATGCTAATTATTATCTGAATGCCGGTATTAAAGCGCAAAAGGCTAATAAACTGGATGATGCAGAAGAAGCTTTCAAACAAGTACTTGCTGACGATGAAAAGAATACCAACGCATTGTACAGCTTGGGTACGCTTTCTTATAATAAGGCAGCTTTAGTTCTGAAGAATGCAGCACCATTAGCTAATTCAGATAAAGTTAAGTACGATGCACAGAAAGAAATTGCCGACAAGAACTTCCAGAATGCTAAAACGTATCTGGAACGTGCACTCCCCTTTACTCTCGGCAGACAAACCTCGTGAAAAAAGTATGATAGATAATATTAAGAAACTATTGCCGCAAATTGAAGCGCAATTGAAATAATCTATCGAAAAAAAAGAAAAAAAGCCGTGTTGGAATTTCCTGACACGGCTTTCTTATTTATGGTATATTATTTATTTTGTTTTCTTCAATACTACTGCTGTCCGGGCAGGAATATATAACTTCAACCATTCCTTTTTCTCTTTTTCATAAAGAGGATCAGCAATAGTGAAATGTTTTACAGTGTCATCAGCCAATCCATTACCGCCATAAGCGGGATTATCCGTATTCAATACTACTTCATATGTGCCCGGAGAAACCAAGAAACCATAATCGGTAAATGATTGTTTCGGATTGAAGTTGAACACAAAGACATAATCCTTACGCATGTATGCCAATACCTGATCACCGTCATTGTGCCAGATTTCCTGAACAGGTGTTGTCTGGAAAGCTTTCACACTCTTAATGATTTTGAGCATATCAGCATCAAAGTCGGCCATATAGTGGTAAGTAAGATTCTTGTTATCCACCAGATCCCACTGACGGCGGGCATACTTGCATGACCATCCATTACCTTCGCGTGGAAAATCAATCCATTCAGGATGACCGAATTCGTTGCCCATGAAGTTAAGGTAACCACCATTGATAGTACTTGAAGTCAGTAAACGTATCATCTTGTGGAGGGCAATACCACGATTCACAGTATAGTTTTCATCACCTTTCTGCATATGCCAGTACATATCGGCATCTATCAAACGGAAGATAATCGTCTTATCACCCACTAATGCCTGGTCATGACTTTCTGCATAAGATATGGTCTTCTCATCTTTACGACGATTGGTTACTTCCCAGAACATGCTGGACGGTTTCCAATCTTCGTCTATTTTTTCTTTGATGGTCTTGATCCAATAATCGGGGGTATTCATTGCCATACGGTAGTCAAAACCATAGCCTCCGTCTTCAACTTTAGCAGCAAGACCGGGCATTTCCCGATACTTCCTCGGCAATCGTTATTGCTTTGGAATTTACTTCGTGGATAAGTTTGTTGGCAAGTGTCAGGTAGCAGATGGCATTGTCGTCCTGATGGCCATTGAAGTAGTCTCCATAGTTACAGAAAGCTTCACCCAATCCGTGACTGTAATAGAGCATAGATGTTACACCATCAAAGCGGAAACCGTCGAATCCATATTCCTCAAGCCAATACTTACAGTTAGAGAGAAGGAAATGGATAACTTCATTTTTTTTTCCATAGTCGAAACAAAGTGAGTCCCAAGCCGGGTGTTCACGTCGTGCGCCAGGGTAGAAGTATTGATTTGGATCACCTGCAAAATTGCCCAAGCCTTCCACTTCATTCTTTACTGCATGAGAATGAACAATGTCCATAATCACTGCAATACCCAATCCGTGTGCTGTATCGATCAACTCTTTCAGTTCTTCCGGAGTACCGAAACGGGAAGAAGCGGCAAAGAAACTGGATACATGGTAACCTTAGGAAACTACCGTAGTAGGGATGTTCTGGATTGCCATGATTTGAATGCAATTGTATCCGGCTTTAGCAATGCGTGGAAGAGTTTTTTCACGGAACTCATTATAAGTTCCTACTTTTTTTCTTCCTGTTGTGCCATACCAATATGGCATTCGTAGATAAGCAAAGGATCCGTATTAGGTTTAAATGTACGCTTCTTTACTTTATATGGCTTTTCCGGTGCCCAGACCTGCGCGCTGAAAATCTTGGTATGTTCGTCCTGTACCACCCGTGTTGCCCGGGCAGGAATACGTTCTCCACAACCGCCTTCCCAATGTACAATGAGTTTGTATAAGTCTCCGTGTCTCATGGCATCTGCCGGAAGTTTGATTTCCCAAACACCATAATCCTTACGTTTCAGACTATATTTCTTTAGTTCTTTCCATTCATTGAATGTACCCACCATAAATATTTCTGTGGCGTTGGGTGCCCATTCACGGAAAACCCAGCCGTCAGCAGTACGGTGAAGTCCGAAATATAAATATCCCGAAGCAAAATCAGACAAGGTCTGCTTCCCTTTGTTCGTCAGCTCAGCTTCTTTGTCTAACGCATGCTGATGACGGCCTTTGATGGCATCTTCGAAAGGTTCCAGCCACGGGTCGTTCTTAATCAAGTTCAATGTTTCCATAAAGGATGAGTTTTTGATTGGATTATTATGCTTTCACTTTCACAATGACTTTCTTTACACCGTCGGGAGAAATGCCGGGAGCATGTCCGTCTTGAGGGAAGAATATAGCAAACATTCCAGGTTTTACAGTGATATAAGTTTCAGCCAGTCCTTCGAAGAAAGTAATATCTTTCTCTGCATTGTAGGGAGCATTAGCCGGTACACAATCTTTTCCTGCAGTATAGCCCATTACTTCCACACCGGAGAGAGGAATCTGAATATCTATAAATTCATTGTGTGTTTCCAGTTTGGCTTGTTCTTTAGCTTTTGGGGTAGTTTGAGCTACGTTTACAACCAGGTCTTTACCTTTCAGTTCGGTTTTGCCAATTTCCATTGCGTTCAAGTCATGTGATTGCAAGAATTCAATAGCTTGGGCGAACAAGGGGTTCAACGATGCATATTTTTCTAAATTTTCTAATCTATCTACTACCATAGCTTTAATGTTTTAAGTTAGTTATATTATGATCAAATTTTATTCAAAGTCGTCAATCGTGTAGTTCAGGAAATCAGCAAAAGGTTTCATTTGCTTGAAGATTTCCGCCGTACGATCCACGCAATCAGATGCCAGAAAGAAGCTGTCCGGTTGATTGCAGTAACAGGTGTATTCCTTGCATTTCAGATATTGTACATATTCAAAATCCTTTGGAAACCCTTTGGGAACTGTTTTCAGGAAGTCTTCGCCTATCACCGGGAAGTATTGCTTGAAATCCGGATTTTCAACTATACCGCGAAATTCGTCTATGTTATCATACACTGCCTGTCGCACGGCTTTCAGCGTCTTAGGAGGCAGACAATAGCTACTACCACCTGCCAACAGGCAGTTGCCCGGTTCAATGTGAACATAGTAACCGCAGTGGTCTGATTTCTTACCGCGGGCGTTGATGTATCCGCCCAAATGAGTTTTATACGGGGTCTTGTCCTGCGAAAAGCGCGTATCACGATAAATCCGGTAAGTACAGTCTTTGACTTGAACGCCACGAATACTTTCATCGAAAAGCGAGATACGGGTAATTATAGCCGATAACAAGTTCTCAAACTCCCCACGGGCTTCTTCATACAAGTCCTTATGAGCATTGAACCATTCGCGATTATTGTTAGCGGACACTTCTTTCAAGAATTGAAAAATAACAGGGATGTTCATATTGGTATTTTTCCTTATTATCTGACAAAATTACGCATAATTTTCCTAACATGCTACAAAGAGGGACAAAAAAAGCATCGGCTCTGGTAAACCGATGCTCCTTACACATTTATCAATCAAACAGACGCTTCTGTTTTTGATGTACTTACTTATCACAAGCGGGTACAATCTCCTTTAATTAATCTTATATCTAATACTATGAAAAACACAATTATATAACACACCTCCACAGAAAAAGTTCGAAGGGGTATGTGCGTTTTTATCATTTGTTTATATCTTTGTAGAAAAATTATACGAACGTATGGAATATAAGTATGATGAGGAAAGTGTGAATGCCCTGCTGAAGTGGTCTGAGAACGTACAGTTACCCAATGAGTTACAACTAAGTGAGGCCGAAAATATTGTGAATCTTAAACAATACGTAGTGGCAAATATAAACGATATCAAAGCGCATTATCCGGATGAGTTTTACAATCCGGCCATTACGCGTCTGTACAGACTGAAGGAAAAACTGGAAGGAGAAAGCACCACGGAGTGACACAGAGTTCCACAGAGTAATAAGAATTCTTTTGAATAAAGATTACTCTGTGAAACTCTGCGTTACTCCATGGTAAAAATCTTATTATAACTTGATTTTCAATATCTTTCCACTGTATCCCTCTACAGAGATTTCCGTAGCCTTATAAGGCAGCAAACTAATACTTTCCGTCTTTCCGGTTAACAAATCTACTGCCGGATAAATATCCATCTGCGGTATTTGCAGGAAATCAAAGGCATGAGAAGGCACATTGATAGCTACATCTACTGAAATGTGGTCAAAGTTCACGATAATGAATAATAACTCTTTTCCCGCTTTTCGCAAAAATGTGTATTGCTTATGTTCATTGAAGCGCCAGCCATTTGCGTTGGCATACATCAGATCGAAGAATTCTCCTTCAGTGATTGCTTTTTCTTTGTTGCAAAGCGTCAGGATGCGTTGGTAGATACTATAGATGTGTTTCTGGTCTTCCGTCAGCATTTTGCCGTCAAACTTCCCGCCATTCCGCCAACGCCGAATGGTATCCACGCTCAATAATCAAAAATAGTGGTACGCCCGTCTCTGCCACTGAAACCTTCGCTATCCATGCCTAGTTCACCGAATTCCTGCCCGAAATAAATCATCATCGGATTGGTATTCATACAAGCTGAAACAATCAGTCCCGGAACTGCTTTACGCGGATTTCCGGCAAAGAAATCAGAAGCAATGCGCTGTTCGTCATGGTTTTCCAGGAAATTCAGCATCCGCTTCTCTATGCCACTCAGACTTTGCCAGGAACGGGTAATGGCCGTAGCCGAATCATAGCCGCAAATCACATTGCGAAGCGTATCATAAAGTCCTACCTTATCATATAGATAATCGAATTTTCCACGGAATATGTAATTCTGATATTCTGCCGGATTATAGACCTCTGCAATGAACAACAAGTCAGGATGCTTTTTTTTCTTTCACTTGCGGAATCACCCATTCCCAGAACTCAACCGGAACCATTTCCGCCATGTCACAACGGAAACCATCGATATTTTTTCCTGCCCAGAAAAGAAGAATATCCAGCATTTTTGTCCAGGTATCCGGAGTGGGATTGAAGTGACAGGTTCCACCATTCTGATAATCTACTCCATAATTCAGCTTCACAGTTTCGTACCAGTCGGTGATGTTGGGATAAGCATCGAAACGATTGTTCCCCGTAGCTTTGGCAGGACATTCTCTATAAGGTTCCGCAGCCGATCCTTTCATATCGAACTGACCGTGCAATTCGGATTGAGGGATATAGTAAAAATTATTATATGGGCTGAAAGCGTAATTAGGATCATCATTTGCACCCAACTGTGAAGTTCCGTCAGGTTGTGCATCCGAATGATATTGGCGGGCAACGTGATTCGGTACAAAATCGATAATGACTTTCAGACCGCTGCGATGAGTTCGTTGTACCAGATTTTCAAATTCCTTCATACGTTCCTGTACATCATTTGCCAAGTCTGGATCCACATCATAATAATCCTTGATGGCATAAGGAGAGCCTGCTTTGCCCTTAACAATAGCCGGATGATCGGGACGTATATTGTAACGGCGATAATCCGTTTGCGTGGCATGCTCTATGATACCGGTATACCAAATATGGGTGGCTCCCAACTTCTTTATTTCATTGAGTGCCTTGGCTGTAAAGTCCGCCATTTTACCGCATCCGTTTTCCGTTATGTTTCCATTATTGATGCAGTGATTATGATTGTTACCAAACAAGCGCGTAAACACTTGATAGATAATCATTTTTTTTCATCTTTCCCCATTCTATTTTTATTTTATGATTTGATAATTATTTTCATCTTTCCAGATGGTTCCCTGACCCGCTTTCAACTGATCCAGAAGAGTGTTAGCGGCATTATATCCCTGCATAAATATCTCTTCTGCTTTTTCCAGTTCAGTATTGCTGTATCCTTCCAGGTTATACGGTTCTATTAATAAGTCCGCTTTTTCCCGTTCAGGGAATGTATTGGCACGGAACATGAAGTGGTAGGAACGCATGGCAATACTTACAATATTCATCTTATATTTGTGTGCCAGTAGCGGACTAACATTTACTGCCACCACTTTGCTGCAAACACGCCGGATGGTAGATACAGGTAAGTTCATAAATACCCCACCATCTACATAATGCGTTCCTTCTATTTTTACAGGAGAGAAGAGGACAGGCATACAGCAGGAAGCTGCCACACGTTCGGCAATATTCCCTTTGTGGAAATGCACCACACGTCCGTGATCAAGGTCGGTTGCAGTGATGATGAGAGGTATTTGCAATTCTTCCATCGTCTTTGCTTTCAAGTTGGTTTTCAGAAAATCAATAAATTCTCCTAACTCGAACAATCCCACTTTCGGGATGACTAATTTGGTCAGGTCCTGGAATTTATGACCGGAGAAATAATCCAGCACTTTATGCGGTTCGTTACCGTCTGCATAAAAACACACCTGCCAAAGCCCCTGCGCTTACTCCCGAAAGGATATTAGGTTTGATGTCATGTTCCAACAATGACTGCATCACGCCCAGATGCGCGAAACCCTTGATAAAACCACCGCTCAAAGCATATCCTATAGGATATTTGTTCGTAAACCAATTATTTGATGTTGCCTCCATGTAAAAAATCTACCATATATTTGTTCGCCACGAAATTAGTGATTTTATCGTAGGTTGAAAGTAAAAAAAGGGAGAAAAATGTGCTAAGTATAGAGAAAATGCAACGCCTGCCCCCAATTTATACAATCGAAGACAGGCGTCAGTGGGAATCGGGAAAATATTCAATCAAAAGCCGAAATCATCTACCTGAATTTCTTCCTGATGATTATCGGTGAAGGGTTTAGCATCTTGCTGTACGACATTTCCTTCGATGTATACGGCGCGGAAAGGGCGGGCAGGGCAGACGTATTCACAACCGCCACAACCTACACAAATTTCCGTATCAATATGAGGAATTGTCAACCCGTCCTTGAAAGGAATCATAGACAGAGCTTGCGTAGGGCAATGCTCCGAACAAGCCCCGCAACTGGTACCGTCCCGATAGACGATGCAATTCTCTTTGATGAAAACAACTTTGCCCATCTGTGTTAGGTGTTTTTGCGCTTTCGTCAGTGGCAGGATAGCTCCATTGGGACAGACATCCCCGCATACAGTACAATCAAAATTGCAGAAACCTTTTTCAAAGAAGACGGTCGGCTGCATCATTCCTCCTAAACCATACTCCATAAAAGCAGGTTTCAATACATGAGAGGGACATTTACTGACACACAGGTGGCACGAAGTGCAATGTGCCTGAAAATGTTCCTGACTGACAGATCCCGGCGGCGTTATAGGTGTCTGGCGTTTATCACTTTTCATTCCGGCTGCAGCCGCAGCTACATTCTGAGCTTGCGCCATTACTTTGGGAGTTGCGGCGGCAGTTGTCAGCCCGGCAAGCAAAAAGCGGCGTTTGGAAGCGTCAGTCACCTGTTTCTTGGTTTTAAAGGAAATGGTATAGCTAAGTGCATTCTGGCGACACTCACCCAAACAATCAAAGCAATCTATGCAACGGCTGTAGTCAATGGTTTGTTCCGGACTATTAATACATGAGGCTTTGCATTTAGTGGCACACAATCCGCAATGATTGCATTTTTCTGCATCGATACGTACTTTAAACAGTGAGTAGCGGCTCAGAAAGCCGAGTAACGTGCCTACCGGGCATATTGTGTTGCACCGGTACGCCCGTATTTCCATGCCAGAAAGCCAATTACCAAAAACGTCAACAGTCCGATAATAAAGGACGAGATACTCAGGAGAGAAGCGTCCACCTGATAGAAAGTATAGTTATTGAAACTTGAAAATATACTTTCCAGCAAATTGTTTCCTAACATATACACGGGTTTAAACACATTGACCGTCATACGTCCGAAAGCGCTGTAAGGATCGAGCAGACCTAAAATGACCGTAAATCCAAAAAGAAAAGCTATTGCTGTTACACCCAATACTCCCCAGCGCAGCATATTCTTGGCAGGCGAATAGCGGAAACGTTTCTTTTTCTTTGCCGTTTTTTTAGAAATCCAGGTCACTATGTCCTGAAAGATACCCATTGGACAAATTGTAGAGCAATAGATACGTCCCAATAACAAGGTAATCAGTATCAGTACTACCAGGATGATAAAACTGAGTGACATCAATGCCGGTACAAACTGTATATGCGCCAGTCTGTGGAAACTATTTGGCAATATTTCCGCAAAATCCAGAAAATAAAAAGTTATCAGCCCGAAGATGACAACGGACAGTATAATACGTGCTTTTCTCAACATAAGTGTGTATACTTTATATAGCTTGAATTAAAGCCTGATACGCTTCACATTCAACTTATCCAAATCCATCGTTCCAATCTTCAATGCCTGCCCGTTAGCAAGGTGAGCTACGCTTTCAAGCGGCATTTCGCGAACTTGGTTAAAGAATTTGGTGGCAGCTGTATCTACAGCCACGATATCTTGTGAAATAAATAATCCTTTGGTCAATACCACATCCGAAGCAGAACGTCCGCGCGGGCCATTCGTTTTCAAAATGCGATAGGCATCCACTACATTCAGCACTGCTTTCTTATCCATTGTACAGATATCGGCAATACATTGTTGTAAGTCGTTGGAATGGAAGAAACCGCGATCCCAGACAATACCCATGTGATTCT
>VOFJ01001796.1_pt1 | contig 34493 bp, 45 predicted proteins | sample 5384081 | NCBI WGS metagenome assembly VOFJ01 (sample SAMN12384729, study PRJNA508395) | human gut metagenome | isolation source: healthy gut I | host: Homo sapiens
CGACGAACGTCACCGCTGCCGCGGATGATGGGTAAGCTCAAACGGTGGATTTGTCGCGCACGAGCGTCAGCTCTCGACCTTTTGACCAGCCCGGCCGTGGCGAGCGGACGACAATAGCCTGCTTTCACCCGCGCATCAAAAGCTCCTCGATCAACGCCTGTCCGCCGATGCTCGTGCGGAACTTGGACGCGGGAAGCCTTGTTTTTTTACTTCAACTTCTGCCATGAATGGTTCTCCTTTTTCTATGCGATATCATACCACGGGTTTTGCAAGAATGCAACACCCGTTCTATTTTTTCACGACATGGGCAGCGAGATCGTCACGACCGCGCCGCCGCCGTCGGCGTTGCCGATGTCGAACGTGCCGCCGTGCAGGCGCACGATCTCGTCACACACGGCAAAGGCCAATGCCGCTGCCGCGTGCCTTCGACGAGCCCTTGTAGAATTTCTGCTTGACGAACGGCAGCTCCTCCTCCGGGATGCCGGGGCCGTAGTCGCGCACGCGGATGACAAATTTTCCATCCTCGCACGCGGCGCTCACGTCGATGCGCTTTCCCGCGCCGCCGTGCTTGGCCGCGTTGTCGAGCACATTGCAGAAGACCTGCTTCATGCGCTCGCTGTCTGCCACGATCGGCGGCACATCCTCGTCAGGGCCCTTGTAGCTGACCTCGATGCCCTCCTGCCGGAAGAGCTCGAAATAGGTGTAGATCGCGTCCTCGAGCTCGCTGGCAAGATCGACGCTCTCCACGCGCAGCGTGAAGCGCCGTCCTGCATCTTCGTGAATTCGAGCAGCTCCTCGACCATCGTCGTCAGGCGGCGGGACTCTTTCAAAATGATGCCGAGGCCGCGCTTGGTCTGGTCGATGTTCGCGCCCGGGTCAGCGGAAAGCGTCTCTGCCCAGCCGCTGATGGCGGTCAGCGGCGTTCGCAGCTCGTGCGAGACCGACGAGATGAATTCCTGCTGGATCTTCTCGGCCTGGCTGATCTTGAGTGACATGTCGTTGATGTTGTCGACCAGCTCGCCGAGCTCGTCGCGGTAGTGGTTCTCGATCATGATGCCGTAGCTGCCGCCCGAAATGCGGCGTGCCGCGTCGCTCACGACTGCAACGGGCTGGACGACGTTGTTGATAAAAATAGCATTCGACGCCGCAATCAGCGCCATGCACACGAGTGCCGCCGCCGAAGCGAGCAGCGACTCGACCAACACGCGATGCTGCGCCTCGCGCAGCGATGTCACGTACCGCAGCACGCCGACGACGCGGGAGTTAAAAAACAGCGGATACGACACCGCGAGGATATTCTCCCCCGTCTGCGGATCGCGGCCCTGAAACGACGCCATTTTACCGCCGATCGCGCTGTCAACGTCGCTCGTGCCGGGCAGCGTGCCCGCCGTCAGCCCGTAGGACGAGACCTGCACGCGTCCGTTCGTGTTGATGAACTGGAGCTCGATCGTGTCCTTTCTTCAAACGTTTCGGCGGAGTACGACGCGAGGCGGTAATATTCGCTGTTTTCCTCACGCCGTAGCCCGTGAATGCCCCGATGCGCGCGCGCGCGGCTCGGCAAGGCCCGAGCGCATCGCATTGTAATAGTATTCTGCACGCCCACGCTGAAAAGCGCCACCGCCAGCACCAGCAGCAGCGGCAAAATCGGCAGCACCGCCGAAAACATCCACCGCTGACGAAGGCCACGGATGTGCAGCGCCGAAGCAAAGTTTCGATTGTCCGGCATCGCCGCCTCCTTCGTTCGGTGCGCTCACACCGTCCATTTATAACCAAAGCCCCATTACGGTGGAGATGTATTTCGGTTCCTGCGCGTCATCTTCGATCTTGAGGCGCAGGCGGCGACATTCACGTCCACGATCTTGAGCTCGCGAAAAGTAGCCTCTTTGCCCCACACGGCGTCGAGAATTTCGCGCGCGAGCGCCTTGCCGCTGTTTTCCATAAAGAGCTTGACGATCGCGTACCGATCTGCGTCAGCTTGACGCGCTCGCCGTTTTTTTCAAGCGTCCGGTCTTCGTCAGGTCCGGGCAGAAACGGCGGCTTGCTACAAATCCTCCGTATGCGTGGCCGGCGTGGCTGCCCATCGTCCGGCACTACCACCGAAGAAGTGGCGTAGAGAATGGAGAAGCAAAACACATACTTGCCCCCACTGTCACAGCAAACAGGGAAAGGAATCGGGCTAACCCCGATTTGTATAGCACTTTGCAAAGCAATAGGTGCCAGCAGTACCGCAGTAGCCGTATTACTGATAAACATAGTCATCAATGAAGTAGTAAAATAGATACCCGCCATCAGAGCCAATGGTCCATAGGAACCCAATCCGCTCACCAATGTATTGGATATATACTCCGACGCTCCTATTTTCTCCAATGCCAACGACATAGGCAACATTGCTGCAATGAGTACAATACTTTCCCAATTTATCGTTTTGTATGCGGCCTCTACATTACGGAAACACCCTGTCAGTACCATTAATATACCCGCAATCATAACGACAGCCGTAACCGGAGCAACCGGGATAAAATCAAATACCATCATTAACACCATTAACACCATGATAGCAGCAGCCACCGGAGCTTTATAGTCTAAAGTTACTTTAGCAGCTTCGGCTAAAGGCTGACCTAATACCACCCAATCAGAGTCTTCCTTACTAAGACGGGCGATATTTCCCCAAGTGCCTTGTACCAAAAGCACGTCGCCACTATGAATATGCTCATTTCCCAAATCCTGTAACAGATATTCCTTTTTTACGACGGATACCTAAAACGTTCACATTATATTTATCACGGAATCCGGCTTCTTTAATTGTCTGGTTTACCAAATTAGACGCAGGCATCAATACTATTTCAGCAATACCTATATCATAAAAAATCAAAGAGAACTAGTTGTATTTTTTCGTTTCCTCGGTAGCATGGTCACCTAATATATCGAGCAGATAATCTTCAGCAAACAGTTGTACTTTCTCAAAATCTCCTGTCACATACAGAATATCTTGCTACTACTTGCAAAACCGTAGCCGGTGCCGCAAATTTCTGCGTGATAGTTTTCAGGAAACGATGTTGCGATGCATCCCCACGACGGACTTCCATTATATTCAATCCATATTTGCGTCGTATATCCAAATCAATAATCGTTTTTCCCAAGAGTCGGGAATCCCCTATCACCTGCAAACGAAACAGGTTACTGGAAAGCCCGTATTCATTGACCAACTGCTTTAACGATTTTCCTGAACGGTTACTGTCATTCTTCTGTCCTTTTTTAGACAGAAACCATTTACTAAGCGGCATCAATACCAATGTACCGACAATCACACAAACAATGCCAACAGGCAGAAAAGAGAAGAAAGAAAGCGGTTCGAGTCCTGCCGAAGTTAATGTGTTCTGTATCACAAGGTTCGGCGGAGTACCAATCAATGTCATCATGCCTCCCATACTACTTGCAAATGCCAACGGCATCAGCAAGCGGCTCGGATTCATCCCAGCACTCATCGCCAGACTAACCACAATAGGAAGCATTAACGCTACTGTTCCGGTATTGCTGACAAACGCACCAATGGCCGAAGTCACCAACATCACCAACAGAAATAACCGGATCTCACTGGTTCCCGCAAGTTTAAGAATACGGGAACTAATCATCTTTGCCAATCCCGTTTGAAAAATAGCCCCTCCTACCACAAACAGTCCGATCATCATAATAACTACCGAATTGGAGAAACCCGAAAGGGCTTCATCAGGAGTTAATATCTGAAAGACAAGTAAAGCAACCAGCGCACATAACGCCACAATATCCGAACGGATTTTACCATTTAAAAAAAAAAGACAGCCGAAAGAACGAGAATAATAATGGTTATCAGCATAAGTAATAAAATAAAATGAATGTTTTATTTCGATGATATCAAAAACTTGAGTGAACAAATATAGATATTTCTTCCCCCTTATAGAAAACAAATTAAAATTATTTTTGGTTTAAATGACGTCATTTTAATATCAAACAAGATATTCCCGTATTGCTTTGGGGTGCCAATACACGATACGATTGAACAATAAAAACTGCCCTGTATACTTTTTCTGATAAAAGTCACAAGGCAGTTATTATTTCTTATAGGAAAAGAAATTATAGTGCAGTTTCCAATATCTTACGAGCCACAGCACCTGTCACATTTCCATTTTCTCCATATTTTACTCCTCGCTCATTGAAGCGGCGTTCAATTTCAAGAATCGTCTCCTGGCCGATGTTTTCTTCGTGCAGGCGTGTAGTCAACCCCAATGAACGGAAGAATTGTTCCATACAGCGGATTGCCTCATCTATTCGTTCCTCTTTTGTACCCGAAGTTATTCCCCCATACGCGCTCACCATACTGCAAAAGTTTATCTCCTTTGGCTTCCCGAAGCACTTGCAATGTAGCGGGAAGTACAATCGCCAGCGTATGTCCGTGTGTCAACCCGTGCAATGCAGTGATTTCATGTCCAATCATGTGAGTTGCCCAGTCTTGCGACACTCCCATAGCAATAAATCCATTCAATGCCATTGTAGCCGAAAGCATAAAAGTCAGCCATCAGTTGATAATCATGCTGGTTTTCACGGATTTTCGGAGCTATTTCTATAAGAGTTTGCAGGAGTCCTTCTGCCCAACGGTCCATGACACGACTCTGTCCGGGAGTAGTCATATACTGTTCCATGACATGTACAAATGTGTCCGCCAATCCACAAGCTACCTGATGAGGTGGCAAGGTAAAAGTTACTTCCGGATCAAGAATAGAGAAAATTGGATAGTTGGCATAAAAAGGATATTTCTCTTTCGTTTCACGACGGGAAATAACTGCTCCATTGTTCATTTCCGAACCGGTAGCGGGAAGCGTCAACACAGTGGAAAGAGGTACAGTGTGGGTAGCGGGACGTCCGGCAAGCACCAAGTCCCAAGCATCACCGTCATACAATAACCCGGCAGAGATTAATTTTGTACCGTCAATCACGGAACCACCACCAACAGCTAATAAATAATCTACCTTCTCTTCTTTTCCCAAAGCAATCGCTTTGCGGAGAGTTTCGATGGCAGGATTGGGTTCGATTCCCCAAAATTCAACGGTATAATGGTCCTTCAATGCTTCCTTTACCTGATCGTACACCCCGTTTTTTCTTTACACTTCCACCGCCAAAAGTAATCATGATACGTTTGTCGGACGGAATTTCTTTCGCCAATCGGGCAATCATCCCGCGCCCCATTATCAGTTTGACGGGATTTTGAAAGATAAAATTTTCCATATCTTGTCTATTGTTATTATTTCGGTTATTATTCACTTTTCATGTTTCATGCAAATATACACGAATTATCTGAAACCTTGTCGGAATCAGGCTATGAATTGCTGCGTAAGAGAAGAAACCATAGCCGACAACCAAGGTTTCATATCTTCTGCTACCAACAACCAATAAAGTAATAATATAACGAAAATGGCAATAGCGATACCTACTAATACTTTTTCTCTGTTTCATAATTGTTTTTCTGTTTAAATATTCAGTATTTATAAGAACAGATCAGGGGGGAAAAATTGTTCTATATCAGAAAAATGAAGGGGAAAATGAAAAAAAAAGTCATTTTTTTGTTTGTTGTTTCAAACAAAGTGTCTATATTTGCTCCCGTTAAATAACAAATGACAATGAGAACTATATTAGTAAATACATATTGGTGGTGGCGTCCGTTACAACTCCGACAGTCGTAAGGGAGCAGCGCTCGTATGTATATACCTCATTAAAGATATAACAGATTTGAAAGAGCCCTGTCGCAACTTGCGGCAGGGCTTTTATTTGCCCGTTTCTAAACATCGAAAAAATAACATATAAAAATAGATAGGATTATGAAAAGTTTTTTAGTTGACCAGGATGGCTATTACGGAGAATTCGGCGGTGCTTACGTACCGGAAATTCTCCACAAATGTGTAGAGGAACTGAAGAATAAGTACCTCGAAGTACTTGAGAGTGAGGAATTCAAGAAAGAATTCGAACAGTTGTTACGTGATTACGTAGGACGTCCTTCCCCACTCTATCCGGCAAGGCGCCTTTCGAAAAAAATACGGTTGCAAATTGTATCTGAAGCGGAAGACCTGAATCATACAGGTGCTCACAAAATCAACAATACCATCGGACAAATCTTACTGGCACGCCGCATGGGAAAGAAGCGTATCATCGCCGAAACCGGAGCCGGCCAACATGGAGTAGCAACAGCTACCGTATGTGCACGTTAATGAATATGGAATGTATCGTATACATGGGAAAACGGATGTGGAACGCCAGCACATCAACGTTGAGAAAATGAAAATGCTGGGAGCTACCGTAATCCCTGTCACCTCCGGGAATATGACTCTGAAAGATGCTACCAACGAAGCGATCCGCGACTGGTGCTGTCATCCTGCCGACACTTATTATATCATCGGTTCTACTGTAGGACCTCATCCTTACCCGGATATGGTGGCACGTCTGCAATCCGTTATCAGTGAAGAAATCAAAAAGCAACTTCAAGAAAAAGAGGGACGCGATTACTCCGGACTACCTGATAGCCTGCGTGGGAGGAGGAAGTAATGCTGCCGGAACTATTTATCATTATATCAACGATGAGCGGGTAGGTATCGTCCTGGCAGAAGCCGGAGGCAAGGGAATAGAAACCGGAATGACCGCAGCTACCATTCAACTTGGCAAATTGGGAATTATCCACGGAGCACGTACTTACGTTATCCAAAAACGAAGACGGACAAATTGAGGAACCTTATTCGATTTCTGCCGGACTCGATTATCCGGGTATCGGACCGATACACGCGAATCTTGCCGCACAAAGACGCGCCAACGTTCTGGCAATAAACGATGACGAAGCCATAGAAGCTGCTTATGAACTGACTAAGTTTGAAGGAATTATCCCCGCACTGAATCAGCTCATGCGCTTGGCGCTTTAAAAAAGTTGAAATTCAAACCGGAAGATGTAGTCGTATTAACTGTATCCGGACGTGGCGACAACAAGGATATAGAGACTTATTTATCCTTTAACGAAGAAAAACAGGACAATTAGTTCACAGTAATTTGTAACTTGTAATTTGTAATCAAAATGAAAACATTCAATTATACTACCCACAGTAAACAGGTGTTGGGAGATATGCATACTCCGGTCAGCATTTATCTGAAAGTGCGTGATATGTATCCGCAATCTGCATTAATGGAGAGTTCCGATTATCACGCCGGAGAAAATTCACTGTCATTCATCGCCCTTTGTCCACTGGCAAATATCGGTGTGAACAGTGGTATAGTCACAGCCAACTATCCGGACAATAGCCGCACGGAAGAACCGCTGACGAAAACATTCACCGTAGAAAAGGCAATGAACCGATTCATCAATCAATTCCAAGTGACCGGAGAAAATAAGAATGTATGCGGACTTTATGGATACACGACTTTCAATGCCGTGAAATACTTCGAACATATTCCCGTTAAAGAGAGCCACGATGAACAGAATGATGCACCGGACTTATTATATATATTATACAAATACATAATTGTCTTCAATCATTTCAAAAATGAATTGACACTCGTAGAGATGTTGGCCGAAGGGGAAGAAAGCGGCCTGCCGGAACTGGAAGCAGCTATTGAAAACCGGAATTATGCTTCTTACAATTTTTTCTGTGACAGGTCCCGTTACCAGCCCCCTATCACAGATGAAGAACACAAAGCCAACGTCCGCAAAGGTATTGCGCACTGTATGCGTGGCGATGTATTCCAGATCGTTCTTTCCCGGAGGTTCATTCAGCCTTACGCCGGAGATGATTTCAAAGTATATCGGGCACTCCGCAGCATTAACCCTTCCCCTTATCTTTTCTATTTCGATTTCGGAGGATATCGAATCTTCGGTTCTTCACCGGAAACACACTGCAAGATTGAAAGCAACCATGCTTATATCGATCCGATTGCCGGAACAACACGCCGGAGTGGCGATATCGTGAAAGACCGTGAACTGGCAGAAGCATTACTGGCTGATCCTAAAGAAAATGCGGAGCACGTTATGCTGGTAGACCTTGCCAGAAACGACTTGTCACGTAATTGTCATGATGTACAGGTACTTTTCTATAAAGAGACACAATATTACAGTCATGTCATCCACTTGGTTAGCCGTGTCAGTGGTGAATTGAACGAGGATGCGGACAAGATAAAAACTTTTATTGATACGTTCCCTGCCGGCACTTTGAGCGGCGCGCCCAAAGTACGTGCCATGCAGTTAATTAGTGAAATAGAACCTCACAATCGCGGAGCTTACGGTGGTTGTATCGGTTTTATCGGATTAAACGGTGAATTGAATCAAGCCATAACTATCCGTACCTTCGTCAGTCGCAACAATGAATTGTGGTTTCAGGCAGGAGGTGGTATTGTGGCACGGAGTCAGGATGAATACGAATTGCAAGAAGTCAACAATAAGTTGGGAGCACTGAAAAAGGCGATTGATTTAGCCGTTCAATTAAAAGAACTAAAAGCAGAAAAAATAAAAGTAACCTGTTTAAGCAACAATTTTACAATAATCATAAAATGAAAATATTACTTTTAGATAATTACGACTCTTTCACCTACAACTTATTGCACGCAGTGAAAGAATTAGGTGCTACGGACATAGAAGTAGTCCGCAACGATCAAATAGGACTTGATAATGTGGAACGATTCGATAAAATCATCTTGTCTCCCGGGCCGGGTATCCCGGAAGAAGCAGGTTTATTGTTGCCTATTATCAAAAAAGTATGCAGCCACGAAAAGTATTTTAGGTGTCTGTCTGGGACATCAGGCTATCGGCGAGGCTTTCGGTGCACGACTGGAGAATCTGAAAGAGGTATATCACGGTGTACAGACCCCGGTCAGTATCCTACGACAAGATGTATTATTCGAAGGGCTGGGAAAAGAAATTCCCGTAGGACGTTATCACTCTTGGGTGGTCAGCCGGGAGGATTTTTCCTGACTGTCTGGAAATAACGGCAGAAAGCCGGGAAGGACAAATCATGGCATTGCGCCATAGGACCTATGATGTGCACGGGATACAATTCCACCCCGAATCAGTATTAACTCCGCAAGGAAAAGAAATTATCAAGAACTTCTTAAACAATTAAATTTATGAAACAGATTCTATACAAACTTTTCGAGCATCAATATTTGGGACGCGATGAAGCCCGTACTATTCTACAAAATATCGCACAAGGAGAAATATAATGACGTGCAAGTAGCATCACTGATTACTGTCTTTCTGATGCGTAATATTTCTGTCGAAGAATTATGCGGATTCCGTGATGCACTATTGGAAATGCGGGTTCCGGTTGATTTGAGTGAATTTGCTCCGATCGATATCGTAGGAACCGGAGGTGACGGAAAAAACACATTCAATATTTCTACAGCTTCCTTGCTTTACAGTTGCCGGAGCAGGTTTCCCGGTTGTGAAACATGGTAATTATGGAGCAACATCTGTTAGTGGTGCCAGTAATGTAATGGAGCAACATGGTGTAAAGTTCACCGACGATGTAGACCAAGTTGCGCCGCAGCATGGAACAATGCAACATTGCTTATCTGCACGCTCCTTTGTTCAATCCGGCATTAAAAGCGGTCGCTCCGGTTCGTAAAGGATTGGCAGTGCGTACTTTTCTTTAATATGCTCGGTCCATTGGTAAATCCGGTATTACCGGCTTATCAACTTTTGGGAGTTTACAATCTTCCGTTATTCGCCTTTATACCTATACTTATCAGGAAAGTCAAGACGAAATTTGCTGTTGTTCATAGCCTTGACGGATATGATGAGATTTCTCTGACCAATGAGTTTAAAGTGGCAAACCAGCGATCATGAAAAATTTACACTCCCGAAAGCCTCGGCTTCTCCCGTTATAAGGATATTGATCTGGATGGCGGACAAACACCGGAAGATGCAGCTAAGATTTTCGATCAGATCATGAATAACACAGCTACAGAAGCTCAAAAAAATGTAGTGGTAGTCAATTCAGCTTTTCGCCATCCATGTGATTTGTCCGGAGAAGACTATTGAAGAATGTATTGCTCTCGCAAAAGATTCATTGGAAAGTGGACGCGCATTAGCTACCCTAAAAAAAATTCAAGTTAAATAGTTAAATGTAAAATTAACAGATTACGCGGATTTTCTTGTTTGCAAATCCGTGTAATCGTGCCTAAATTCATAAATTAAAAACCTACGAATGATGAAAGATATACTATCAGAGATTATAGCAAACAAACGATTTGAAGTTGACCTGCAAAAAGCAGGCTATCTCCATCGAGCAATTACAGGAAGGTATCAGCGAAGTTCCGACCCTCGTTCTATGAAACAGGCATTAGCCTCGTCTGCATCGGGTATTATCGCTGAGTTTAAACGTCGTTCTCCATCCAAAGGATGGATAAAGGAAGAAGTATGCCCGGAAGAGATTGTTCCCTCCTATGCAGCAGCAGGAGCCTCTGCCCTCTATTCTCACCGACGAGAAGTTTTTCGGAGGAAGCCTGAAGGACATCCGCACTGCACGCCCTTTGGTAGAGATCCCCATTCTTAGGAAAGATTTCATCATCGACGAATACCAACTTTATCAAGCGAAAATTAGTTGGTGCAGATGCCATACTTCTTATTGCAGCCGCTTTGAACAGGACAAATGCAATGAGCTTACAGAAAAAGCCCACTCGCTGGGTTTGGAGGTCTTATTGGAAATTCACAACACCGAAGAACTCATATATCAATAAGGAAAATAGATATGATAGGCGTCAACAACCGTAATTTAGGAACTTTCTTTACGGATGTGGAAAACTCTTTTCCGTCTCGCCGAACAACTCCCCAAGATTCTGTATTGGTATCAGAAAGTGGCATCTCCAATCCTGAAATCGTGAAACGTCTTCGGACAGCCGGTTTCGCGGATTCCTGATCGGCGAAACATTGATGAAAACGGAACATCCGGGAGAAACCTTACAGAATTTCCTGCAAAGCAATGCAATAAACCAATCATCCTAAAAACAGCCCCTATGATCAACGGAAAAATCATCAAAGTTTGCGGAATGTGTGAAGCAGAAAACATACGGGACGTAGAGTACGCTCGAAGGTATTGATATGCTGATTTTATTTTTTATCCCAAATCTCGAGATATATCTATGAACTTCCCGCTTATCTTCCTATTCACGCCAAGCGTGTCGGAGTATTTGTAAATGCAGATAAGCCGACAGTCAGTATGTATGCTGACCGTTTCGGGCTTGACTATGTACAACTACATGGGACGGAATCACCGGAATATTGCCGGTCACTACATGGGGACTGAAAATCATCAAAGCATTTTCGATAGCCCTACCAAAGACTTGACAAAGGTATATGAATATGAAAACTTGTGATTTTTTCCTGTTCGACACTAAATGCGAACAATATGGCGGTTCGGGAATCAATTTGACTGGAATATATTGCATACATACAAAGGACACGTACCTTTTATATTAAGCGGAGGAATCCATTCTTGCAGCGCCCATTCTCTCAAGGGATTCAGCCATCCTCCTTGCCGGATACGACCTCAATAGTCGTTTTTGAAGTGAAACCCGGAAAGAAAGATACAGACCGGATCGAACATTCCTAAATGAATTAAAATGATAATTAAAAAACTCAATAATCATGAATAGAATCAATCAACTTTTCAATAGCGATAAGAAAGACATACTTTCTATCTATTTCTGCGCCGGTGATCCTACTTTTAGAAGGTACTGCTCACGTAATCCGTACTCTCGAAAAACGGAGTCGACATGATCGAAATCCCGGAATCCCTTTCAGCGACCCGATGGCGGACGGCATTGTCATTCAGAATGCCGCTACTCAATCTTTACGCAACGGTATGTCTTTAAAACCTTTTTGAACAACTACGGATATCCGAAAGGATGTGAAAATTCCATTGATATTAATGGGATACTTAAACCGATTATGCAATTTCGATTCGAAAATTTCTGTCGCAGATGTGTAGAATGTGGTATCGACGGCGTCATTATTCCTGACCTTCCTTTCCGTGATTACCAGGAACAATACCGAATCACCACCGAACGATATGGTATCAAGGTGATTATGCTTATTACCCCGGAGACCAGCGAAGAACGCGTGCGGGAAATCGATGCTCATACGGATGGTTTTATCTATATGGTTTCATCAGCGGCAACCACCGAAAGCACAACAGGATTTCAATGAGCAAAATCGGCTTACTTCAAAAGATTTATTTCAAAAAACAGAGAATATGTATCTCCCAACATTCAACAATTTTGCCAGCTTCCAGGCTATCATCGGCAGTAAGTTCGTCCTCTGCTCGAAAGAAGAAAAAAGGCCGGCGACTTGCACCAGACTGCCTGCGAAAACCTGGATGAAAAATCTCCGCACTTTTTAGATTTCGCAAACCGTTTGCTTGAAGCCGTGGGGAAAGCTGTGCTTCACCGTGGGACGAGAGAAAAGCCAATGAACTCAAATGGACTAAAAGGCGTGGGCTGACAATCTGGCCCCTGTCATTGATGTGGATCAGCAGTCTTCTTACCTGAGTGCGTTAAATCCTCACGCTTTGCCTACATCTTTTATAAGATGGCGAAATCTAAAAGAAGCAACCATCTTTTTGAGCTCAAATTTCGCCTGCCCAAAAACACAACTTATTTCATACAAATGAGGAACTTCAACCTTGCCCTTTAAAAGATGGGGAAATTACATATCGAAAACTCATAGAATTTTTATAGTCTTGTCCTTCCAACTTTATATAATTCGTCGTTTAGCAATTATTTCATATCCTTTGCCAATATTTTAACAGTAGTTCAACAATTATGAGAGCAGAGACCCCTTCCGTTTTTGTTAATTTTACACGGGTGGAACGATCGGAATGATAGAAAATCCGGAAACTGGTGCTCTTAGAAAATTTCAACTTCGATCATTTGCTTAAGCACTTGTCCCTCCTCGAACTAAAAAGATTCAACTACCGCATTCTTCCCACCAATCCGAACCACCTCTCGACTCTTTCTGGACATGGAACCTAAGCTTACCGGGCAAAAACTGGTAAAGATTATCAATTATCACCATGACTATTTCTGATGGTTTTGTCATTCTACATGGAACTGACACCATGGCTTACACTGCCTCGGCATTAAGTTTCCCTCATGCTCGAAAACCCTAAGCAAGCCTGTCATCCTCACAGGTTCCCAGCTCCCCGATCGGGACTTGCGCACAGACGGAAAAGAAAAACCTCATCACAGCCATCGAAATCGCAGCAGCCAAAAAATCCGGATGGTACAGCCATTGTTCCGAGGTTTGTATTTTTTTGAGAATCATTTGGATGCGTGGCAACCAAACCAACCAAAATCAATGCGGAGAATTTCAATGCATTTCCGTTCTTCAATTATCCGCCATTGGCACGGGGTAGGTATCCACATTAAATATGAGCCTAATCTCATTCGAAAACCAGACCCGACAAAACCGTTAAAGCCGCATTATTTGTTTGACACCAATGTAGTTATTCTAACGCTTTTCCGGGCATTCAAAGAAAGTATGTGACTTCTCTGCTTCATGTTCCGGGATTGAAAGCGGTTGTCATGAAAACCTTCGGTTCGGGAAATGCTCCGCAAAAAGAATGGTTCATCCGCCAACTAAAGGGAAGCTACCGATCGTGGAATTATCATTGTCAACATTACACAATGTGCCTCGGAGCAGTAGAAATGGGACGTTACGAAACAGGAATGCATCTTCTGGAAGCAGGTGTAATCAGTGGATATGACAGTACCCCCGAATGTGCCATAACAAAGGCTCATGTTTTTTATTGGGACATGGATTACCCAACAAAAAAGGATATCGATATAAAATGAACTCCTGCTTAATAGGGAGAGAAATCACCAAGTCTTAAGTTATCCATCTGTTGTAACCCCCTGATTTTTCATTTTAAACAGTTGTATAAAAGGGAATTTGAAAATCAGGGGATTTCATCATCATCAAGACCGAATCAAACCTAAAAGAGCCAAAGAAGAACCAAAAACGGAAGTATAGTTGTTTTTCACTCCATGCAAAATAACAGGAAAAACATTTCCAATAAAAGATATGCAGTTATTTTTTGTGATGGATTTGGTTACAAACAATCAAACAATAATACATTATGATGAAGAAAACAATTCAATTTGTACCCATCATTGCAATAGCGATGGCAGGTACTATGTCTGGTGTGTTGACTCTGGAAAGGATCTCATATGATCCGTCTTACGAAACACCTAACCCGATGGGAGATGGCTTTTTGCTGCTCCCGATGATATCGATGGAACATTAACCACTAAAAGAAATGTCTCAGTCGAAGTGAATGAAGAAAAGAGGACTATTTGCTTATTTAGTTGAAATATGCATGCAGAAGATCCTTTGACTAATAAACGCTTCCGTGCTCGCTGCAGGACAGCTAATAAAAGAAACAACTTTAAATTTACAACCGCTGTCAGTCTGCTGCCAACTCAAAAGGAGGTATTTTGTGAGAAGCAAAACCGACCCTAGAGGACGTGAAACAGGTATATCAGTTCGATGTGCCGGAAAACAGTGAAAATAATACCTGTAAACTCTATTATGCAGGATCTACTGCACAAAATAGAGCGTTGATGAGTCGTGCCGCTGCTACAAAGAGACCTTTCATTTTGAAAAGCCGGATTACTATTCCATACCTGCTAATGCAAAAGCAAGTGACTGAAATGTGAATGGGAACCACTTTGCTGCGTGATGCTTCTTCAAAATCACCTCTGACTATGCCGGCATTCAAGTTTGACGGTTATGACGGTGAAATTGCAACAAAGTTTATGTAGATGCTAAATGGACGATTCCCGCAATTCAATTCAAAACGGTATTGAAATCATTGGCTTGATGAATAATGCTAAAATTGAAGCATCAGGAACCATGACGTTCATTAGAAACTCCATGTTGACCATTATGGAAAGGAGAAGTGAATGCAGAGGATATATCATTCACCAATGGAGCGCCTGCTGCATAAGAAACTGGGGGGTGCACTGACTGTAGCGAACACAATGACACTACATTCCGGTGCAACACTCTACAACAAAGGAACCATAACCAGCAAAGAATATCTCAATCAATTCCAATACGAAAATTGTAAATGACAATAAAATCAGTTTGGAAGGAGAATTAAATCTGCCGTCTAATTTCTCTTTGGAAAATAACGGGAGAGATTTATGGAAGAAGGTAATTGCAAATTCCGACGCTGTTTGCTACCAACAACAACATCATGAAGTTTACAACCATCAGTCTCACCAATACGACTGTCAACAACGCTTGTAGCATGGAAGCAACGACTTCTTTCTATGCCAACGGAGCGACGTTTAACTTTACTCAAGGATATTTGAAAGGCTCCTAAAATGGAGTTTTGTTAATGGAACAGTAAATTTAAGTGATGGTTCTATGCTGGATGCTACGACAAGTATCAGCATACCTCCCGGTTATGCCAAGTTTTATGGAAAAGGCGAAAATACTTCTATGATAAAATCACCGGTTATCACCGGACAAGGTTTCACATATGATGGAAATTTGGTTATTAAATGTGACAGCCACGTTGAAAAGAACCAATGGTGGGAAAACTTCCATGTACTGAATGGCGCATACTTCACCAAAATGGGAGACTCTAAAGTCATCATCGATGCTTGTACAGGAATTAAAAAATGGTGGGAAATGAAGGAGGAGATCCCTGAAGATCCTAAGTTCCCGATCATCATGGATGATAATCGCAATTATGCTTATCTGTTTGAAGACCACCTACTTTTATATGGGGATTACGATATGAACGACCTTGTTCTGATTATCAAGGAAAGAAAGACTCCATCAATAAGAGCAACAAGGCAGAAGAGTTCACGTTAAGTCTTGATTTATCGGCCGCCGGAGCTACTAAGAGTATTGGAGCTGCTATCATGCTGGACGGTGTTCCTGCCAGTGCCATTACGCAGCCGGTGGAATCCAGTGACAACTCTCTTTTTAAAGGTTTCAATGTGAATAGTAATCTGATTGAGAACGGACAGGACTATGCGGTTATTCCATTATTTGACGATGCTCACAAAGCATTGGGGAAGAGACCGTTACGAACAGATCAATACGATTGCAGGTCACTCTGCCAATACGAGTCCTAAAAAATATCAGTTTCACTATAAAGTTCAGCAATCCTATCTCTGTGGATGAGCTTTAATATCAATAAACTGAATATTTTTCCATTTCGTAGAAGGAAACAGAAACCAGCGTAAGGAGATTCATATTGTCGGTTATCAACCAACTAAGTTTGGCAAATATGACTTGTTCGGAGGCAACAACGACGATAGTTCTACTTCCCGCAAGAATATTACATCAGCAAAGAAGATAACCTGGCATGGGGAATCATGGTTCGACAGACTTCAAATGGCCTTTTGGAATATGTGAATATCAAATCAGCCTTCATCGTTATTCGAAAGTTAAGTGACCAGTGGCGGTATGCCAAGAATGAAGAATGGTGGAAAACTTTTTTGATTCATCAAGAGTATATAAATAAGCCTACACAATTAATCTTTAACACGGATTCCAGTTTTTATGGAATCCGTGTTTTTTCATTAAGATGCTGTAAGTTGCAATTAATAAAAAAAAAAAGATATATCACAATTTTACTCTCCTGATTGGGATTATTCTAAAATAATATCTATATTTGCACTACATTTGTAAATTTTATGTAACAACAAACTTATCTATAAACCTGATAACAAAAAGCGATAGAAAGGTCTATTCGTATGAAAAAAGAAAATATTACTAGTCGACGATAAAGCGACAATTGGAAAAAGTAGCCGGTGTATACTTAGGAAAAAGATTATGATTTTACCTATCGGGAAGATCCTATCAAAGTTATCGAATGGCTGAACGAGGGCAACATACCCGATCTTATCATATCGGATATCCGCATGCCTCTCATGACAGGAGACGAGTTCTTTAAGATACATGAAAAATAATGAATTATTCAAGTCAATCCCTATTGTCATGTTATCCAGTGAGGAAAGCACGACGGAAAGAATCAATAGACTTATTGGAAGAAGGCGCGGAAGACTACATATTAAAGCCATTCAACCCATTGAACTCAAAGTCCGAATCAAAAAAGATTATTGACTAATACCAGGCTGCTACATGCAATATTTTATTTATATGGGTAGAGATAGCAAGACGATAGAGTTGTTTTCCAAATTAAATGGGGTATTTTTATGCTGTGCCAAATTGTAGCAAAGCTATTAAAGCAGTAGACAAAATACGTAAAAAATATGATATAGCTCTTATTTTTTGAACAAGTAGACCTCTCCAAAGATATTGCAGATATCCGGTATATGCGCAAGAAATATCCGGGACTTTACATGGTACTTGTTATGGATTCGGTTGTTCAAAAGAAGAAGCGGCACAATATCTGAAAGCCGGAATCAACAATACCATTAAATTTGAATGACTCATGAAGCCTTAACAGACTTATCAACTTTTCTCAAACGCCGCAAGGAGCAGAAAAATAAAAGATCTCCAGCTCAAGGCACAAAATATCAAAGCTTTCCGGTTACCTTTTTATGGAAACGAATCTTTGATATATTATTTTCGGGAATGGCTATATTATGTCTTTTCCCCTTTTTGATATTTACCGCATTAGCCATTCGCTTGGAAAGTAAAGGAGCAGTCATTTATAAATCCAAACGAGTCGGAAGCAACTATCAGATATTTGATTTTCTCAAATTCCGTTCCATGTATACTGACGCGGACAAGCATCTGAAAGATTTCAATGCTCTTAACCAATACCAGCAGGAAGAAGAGGAGCCCGATATATGGGGAGAAGACATCGATACAGACATGAATGAAGAAGGCGATGAAGAAGAAATTTTTTTTAGTATCCGACGATTTCGTTATCTCCGAAGAAGATTATATTCACAAAAAAATCCAAAAGAGAAAAGCAATGCTTTTGTTAAACTGGAAAATGATCCGAGAATAACAAAGATAGGACGCTTTATCCGCAAATACAGTATCGACGAGTTACCGCAGCTTTTTTAATATTTTAAAAAGGGGATATGTCAATAGTCGGCAATCGACCTCTCCCACTCTATGAAGCCGAACTACTGACTAGCGACGAACACATCGACCGCTTCATAGGTCCTGCCGGGTTAACTGGTCTATGGCAGGTAGAGAAAAAGAGGTGAAGCAGGCAAACTTTCCGCTGAAGAACGTAAACAATTGGATATCACTTATGCCAAAACATTTTCTTTCTGGCTGGATATAAAGATTATTCTAAAAGACAGTTACTGCATTTATTCAAAAAAAGAGAACGTATAACTTCCTTTAAGTGATGGACTCTTATATCTACATAATAGATGATTCTGGCATTCTTCCTTACAGGGATTCTGTTTCTATACCTTTTTATATTATCCACCGCTTCACATTTCAGACATATCACATACCCTAAAGCTCAAAAAAATATCGCTGCGCCATCCTTATTCGTGAAAGCAGTCCCCTTCCCGATTTTATATGGGAAAGAATCACCCTACGAATTCATCACATACAACGATTATATCAAGGTATCAACAGTTTAGACAAAGAACATTACGACTTGGCTCTTATCCTGCCTGATACTGCCCGTACTCTGTCCCCACAACTGTTGGACAAGATTTACGACGCTTATGATGCCGGAATACAGGCAATCCAGCTACATACACTCGTAAAAGGCTGCAAGGGATTTCGTTTCAAATTTCGAGTGATGCGTGATGAAATAAAAAACAGCCTGTACAGGGCAGGCAATACGCAATTCGGGTTATCATCAATTTGCTTGGAACCAATATGGCTATTGATCTGGCATGGTTACAGAAAAACCTGAAAAAGTTCCAAAACCAATATCGAACGGAAGTTACTTTGACAGAACATATATATCGACTATCTGCCGGAAGCCATTGTTTACTGCGAATCTTATCCGACCTCTCCTTATCGGAAACGCCCCCGAAAATGATCTCTTATTTGTTCCCCTCTCTATTAGAAGGAACTGGAGTTTCCTCAATCGGATTATGCAGCTATTGATACCCTCTCCGCTGAAATTGTGCATCTTCGTCGGTATCTATGCTTTACTGATGACAGCATATAACTGGATGTCATCATTTGGCTGGTGGAGCATATTATTCGGTTTATTCATTGTATACAGTCTGGCGATTCCGGATTATCTGGTAGAAGACAAAAAGAAGAAAAGACACTCAATATGGAGAAAAAAAACACTTAAGCAGCGAATTAAAGAAAACTCCGGTTTAAAACAGGCCGTTCACCGATTCATCATGCATCCTGTCAAAACGCGTCCCTAACTGGTGGATACGTATCTTCGGTTACGTATATCTTAAACGAGGTAAAGGCTCCGTGATTTATCGAAGCGTTCGCAAAGATCTCCCTCCCTTCAACCGATTCTCCTTAGGAAGATATTCCGTTGTTGAGGATTTTTCCTGCCTCAACAATGCAGTCGGCGACTTGACCATCGGAGATTATACACGAATCGGATTAAGAAATACAATCATTGGTCCGGCCTATCGGCAACCACGTCAACCTTGCTCAGAATGTAACCGTCACAGGACTCAATCATAATTATGAAAATGTGGAAAAGAGAATTGACGAACAGGGTGTCAGCACACAAGCGGTTGTTATTGAGGATGATGTATGGGTAGGTGCCAATTCAGTCATTCTCCCGGGAGTGACTTTAGGAAAACATGTTGTGTTGTAGCTGCCGGAAGTATAGTCACTCATTCCGTCCCTCCCTATTCGATATGTGCCGGTTGCCCCCGCAAAGTTATCAAATCATATGATTTTGAAACAAATGAATGGGAAAAAGTAGAAAAATCAGCCATCAATAACTATAAATAATGAGAATAGCTACGCAATATACCTTATATAGGGATTGTGACATATATTGAGATACACTATCTTTGCAGTATCAGAATTGAATTAATTAGTCATAATTTTTATTACGTAGCCACATTTAAGTAAAATGAAATAGGATCCTGCCGAAGTGATTTCGTCGGGATTTTGTTTTTATACTGCCCCGAAATATCTACTGCCCCAATATTTTGCCATTTTATTCGCAAGCAATAAAAAAAAAACGAGTTAATTCTTTTTTTTATAGAATCACTCGCCACCGCATCAGAAAAGCCAAAAGCCAAAAGGCTTTTCCATAGTACCTCATTTTTTCCTGAAAACTAATCTTCTTTTTACCTCTAAAACATCTTTACCTATTGTTATCCTTTTTACCTAACTATAAAAACTTTCCTATTGAATAAAAATTTTAATACCTTAAATCTTTACTTAATCTAATACCTTACATTTTTTCTTTTACCTTATAAACTAACAGCAATTTCCCAATTGCATTGCAAAGGTACGAATAATTTCCGTGTGCGCAAACGGTTTTATATTTTATAACACTTTCCCTTGCTATAAGCCCTTCACATCATTCAGCGTAACCAGCTTATTTACAATAGCATAAATAGTCAAACCCGCCGCACTATGTATTTGCAATTTTTGCTAATATTTCTCCGATGCGTGATAACCGTATGAATAGATAAAAACAGCTTTTCCGCTATTTCTTTATTTGTCATTCCTTTTACCACACAGATGACGATTTCCTTTTCCCGCTGGCTGAGCGCATCCTGACTTTCAATTCTTCTTCCTCAGAAGGAACATTCAGCAAACCGGAGATTTTCTTAGACAATCTCCAAATCATCAAATATAGAAATAGACTCATCATATTTGCTCAACAAGGAGGCATCTACAAAAGAAGTGACCAATGCTATCACCCGTATCTTTCTTACCGGACGTTTCCTCTCGAAACTTACCTATATCAAAATAATCACCGAAAGCCGGATTGACAATCAGCATATCAGGACACTGCGTCCGGACACAGTCATGCAGAGCCTCAATAGAAAGCAACTCTATAGGTTGCACTTTCACATTAGGAAGACGCTTCAACGCAGCAGTCAGCCCGCCACGAATAATTACAGAAGTCTCAGCAATTGCAATCCGGATAACTTCATTATTTTCATTTTCCATCATCCTCCTTTCCAGGTTCAGAATAGCAGGAACAAAAATATAGTCCTCTATCTTGCAATGAGATTCCAGCCCCCTCCTCACAAATATAAATATCAAAAAAGCGCCGCATTCAGAAGATTCTCATTGGCTTTGCCGGACAATATTTAATAATGATATTCTTCAGTTCGGTCAACTTCTCTCCCACTTGGTCGTGATGTTTGAGAATGTACTGATCTGGTAGTTTTTCGGGGCATTTCCTGCTATTAGCGCATCCACATTTAAATACGGTTTTCTCTTCATAATCCATATGTTTACGCACTTCACGGGTATATTCATCAAAAAAACTTCAGAATAAGGAAAGCAACATCGTCCTGCGAGCAGTCAATGGCTTCAATCAATTTGCGCCGGATGGCGGGAAGAGAAAAATCAAGAAAATAGATGTGTGCCTGCCGCAGATAATCAATCAACGCAGGGATGGAAATATCATCTTTATCTCCATCTAACCGAGAAAAGCCCCTCAGCCATAAAATTAACTACAATCAGGAAAGTACGGCAATCTACTCCATTCAGCTCACAAACCTCCTTTACCGTTTTATCTCCAAACCCTAACGCGAAAGCCCGAAACGGCTCATTACCTGCAACAAAGGAATAATTGTCACTGATAAGATCAATCATCTTATCAGTCGGCTTTATTTTTGTAAATTATCCATCTTACCTATTTATATTTAGCGAGTGCAAAGAAACGGAATATTTCACGAAATCGCAATCACCATTTATAGGTATTTTTGAACCATTACAATATTCTAAATACTAATTACATGTTACTATTTTACAATACAAGTCTAGGCGAGCTTATCTTTTTTTCGTAATTTTGTCGCTATCAATTTGTAATTAGCAACTCATAATTTATAATTAATAAAATGGCAAACGAACTCGAACTGAAATACGGCTGCAACCCCTAACCAAAAAGCCTGCCCGTATCTTCATGAAAGAAGACGAACTCCCCATCGAAGTGTTGAATGGACGTCCGGTTATATCAATCTATTGGATGCATTCAACAGTTGGCAACTAGTGAAAGAACTGAAAGAAGCTACCGGACTGCTTATGGCTGCCGCGCTTCTTTTAAACATGTCAGCCCTGCAGGTGCTGCTGTTGCAGTAGAAATGAGCGACACGCTGAAGAAGATTTATTTTGTCGATGACATGAAACTATCTCCATTGGCTACAGCATACGCCCGTGCACGTGGAGCAGACCGCATGTCGTCTTACGGAGACTTTATCGCATTGTCCGACACTTGTGACGAAGAAACAGCACGCATCATCAACCGTGAAGTATCCGACGGTGTCATTGCTCCTGACTACACTCCCGAAGCACTGGAGATTCTAAAGAATAAAAAAGAAAAGGAACCTATAATGTAATAAAGATAGATCCTGCATACCGCCCGGCTCCTATCGAACATAAAGATGTATTCGGGTAACTTTCGAACAAGGAAGAAACGAATTGAAGATCGATGAAAGTCTTTTTTGAAAGAGATGCCTACGCAGAACAAGGAAATCCCGGCTGATGCAAAACGCGACTTAATCATTGCCTTAATCACTTTAAAATATACACAAAATTCTGTATGTTATGCCAAAGACGGACAGGCAATCGGTATTGGCGCATACTAACAGTCACGTATCCACTGTACGCGCCTGGCAGGAAATAAAGCAGATATCTGGTATTTACGCCAACACCCGAAAGTGATGAACTTGCCGTGGATTGAGAAAATCCGTCGTGCAGACCGTGATAACACGATTGACGTTTACATCTCGGAAGATTATGACGACGTACTGGCAGACGGCATCTGGCAGCAGTTCTTCACTGAAAAGCCGGAAATACTGACACGCGAAGAAAAACGGGCATGGTTGGATACGATGACGGCGTAGCTTTTAGGATCGGATGCATTCTTCCCATTCGGAGATAATATAGAACGCGCACACAAGAGTGGCGTCAGCTATATTGCACAACCGGGCGGATCAGTACGTGACGATCATGTGATTGGAACTTGCGACAGATACAATATGGCAATGGCATTTACAGGCATCCGCTTGTTCCACCATTAAAAAGATCGACCATTTTTATTCCATATATCCCCATTTATAATGAGAAGGAGACAAATCTTCCATTATAAATGGGGATTTCCTATTTCTTTAAGCCCCTCTATCTTTGCAGCGTTACATTTAAAAACGAATCAAAGATGAATAAAATTGGTGTATTTTATGGTTCTACAACCGGAACAACAGAAGACCTTGCCCGTCGAATTGCAGAGAAATTAGATGTACCATCGGCAGATGTATTTGATGTATCCAAGCTAACAGAGGCGTTAGTCAATGAATATGACGTATTGGTGCTCGGCTCTTCCACATGGGGGAGCAGGCGAACTTCAAGACGACTGGTACGATGGAGTAAAAGTTTTAAAGAAGTGTGATTTATCCCACAAATCTGTAGCCCTGTTCGGTTGCGGCGACTCTGACTCGTATAGCGACACATTCTGTGACGCAATAGGTATTCTTTATGAAGATCTGAAAGATACCCCACTGCAAATTCTGTGGAGCAACAGATGCTGCAGGCTATACCTTCGATTCTTCCATTGCCGTCGTAGACGGTAAGTTTGTAGGTCTTCCACTTGACGAAGTCAACGAAGATAGCAAAACAGACGAACGTATCAGCGCATGGGCTGAACAAGTGAAACAAGAAATTAGCTAATTTCACCTTAACATAAAAGACCGCAGTAAAAAGAAGGTATAAAGATAGCAGTTTAAGCGATAACCTTTAGCATAAGTTTAGCTTTGTTTGTATGTAGTTTGTCTGAGGTGAATCGTTTCTGAGAAGACAGTCTCCTGATAGTAGATATACTCAAAGGAACAGGCTGTAGAAGAAACGATTCACTCAAATACAAACAAGGCAACAGAATAGTTATTCATGTTTCAGCCATGCACTTGGCAATACTTCTTTTTCACCTTTTCATTCACCAGTTCCATCTGCAATACGCCTCCCGTTACAATCGAAGTAACGTACCTCTATCGGATGAAGCCCGGCTTTCAAAGCCTTCTGCACAATAATCTCTACCGGCGAATGTGCTCCATCATTATCTCCCAACAATTCACCGTCAAGCATTAATGTGCTACCGTCGTCCGAGAGAAGGGCAAATGTATAGATACCATCGGCAGGAACTTCCAGATAGCCGGTCAATACCAGACCGATATTTCCTTTCACCTCTTCGGGAATGGATACCGATTCCACCACATACTCCCCTTTGACAGGAGCTGCATCAATATCCGCACAAAGATTACCACGGAAAATCGTGCCATACTGCTTTCAAGCCGGGCTGCAAAGCAGCCGGAGCAGTCACCGCCTCCTGCATAAGGAGCCTTTACATACTTGGTACGCACCGCATCCGAAAGGAGAACCATCCGGACGGAAAAGTGCGGAAAGCGAAATCCGTAGTCTTCCCAACCTCCAAAGCACCGTTATAAAGAGCTGATTCTTTGGTAGGCATACTGCCGTCTGTCGTATACGTATTTCAGTACCGGGTAACGGGCAAGTCAATTCCACAGTTGTTTCATCAATAAATGCATTCACTTTATAGAATCCCTGCAAATCAGGCACCTTTTCTGTAAGCAACGGGTACTTCTCGATCTCTATGCGCCAACCCTGATCGTCGGACAGATGCCAATGGAACTTATTAAGTTTATACAAAGACATCAGATCTAATACATGCTTCACTTCTTTTTATTCCAGAAATGGCGGGGAAGCATCCAACATAAATCCACGCCATTCAAACCGTGGCGCATCTTCTATTTGCACGACAGGGATAGAATAATTCTGTTTCTCTCCCTGCACTTCTATCGTTGCAGGAAGCAACTGGCGAATAGTAGTAATAGCAGAAATAATGCCCGAATAGTCAGTTGCCTCTACCCGAATATACTCCGGTGTAGACTCAAGTTTATAAGAGCCGGGCTTTCCAACAGTATCCTTCAACTGAAAATACATATCTACCTGACTCTTATCGGTAGTGACTTCAACAGAAGACGATATGACATTCCGAAGAATCTCCTGCAGATACCCGGCACGCCGGAAACAAGGACTGATCGGAAACCCCAATCTTCATTCCATCTTTTAAAACAAACGAACCCGACTGTTCGGTCAGACTAACGGGGGTAGGCAGGATTGCAATTTCTTGCTTGACGGTAGACGTACAAGAAGAAAAAAAGACACAAGCTGACACAATGAGATAAAGAGCTACTTAATTTTTTGAACATGCGGTTAACTATTTAATAAATGATTTGTCTTGTTTTTAATTGACCATCTATATATAATACAACTAAAACGTATAAACTACTAAAAAGGCAGAAAAAGTTTTTTGTGACTTCATATCACAGACTCCTATTAATGTTTATCTTTGCTCCCCAATCCCATTACAAACAATTATAAAGAGTCACTTCAATGTCAAGAGAGAACATACTAATCAAAACCTCATGGATCAGCACAATCGGCAATGCAATCCTGTCCGCATCCAAAATCATAATCGGTTTATTTACTGGTAGTTTAGCGGTAATAGGCGACGGTATCGACCTCGGCAACCGATGTCCTCATCTCTATCGTTATGATTTTTACGGCACGCCTCATCAACCGCCCGCCTTCAAAGAAATATGTGTTCGGTTATGAAAAAGCAGAAGGGATCGCAACAAAGATTCTATCACTCGTGATATTTTATGCCGGTGTACAAATGTTGCTATCATCCACTAAAAACATCTTTTCAGATGAAGTGAAAGAGATACCATCGGCTATCGCCATCTATGTCACTATATTTTCTATTATCGGTAAACTCTTACTGGCTTCATACCAGTACAAACAGGGAAAGAAGATCAACAGTTCCATGCTCACGGCAAACGCTATCAATATGCGTAATGATGTTGTCATTTCAACCAGTGTTTTGTTAGGATTGATATTTACTTTTTATCTTCAAATTGCCGATACTCGATTCGATAACAGGATTGATAATCAGTCTCTTTATCATCAAATCTTCCATCAGCATCTTCATTGATTCCAATGTGGAGCTAATGGATCGGGGTGTAAAAAGATGTCAATGTATATAATAAGATATTCGAGGCTGTAGAGAAAGTGCCCGGTGCCAGTAATCCGCATCGCGTCCGGTCACGAATGATAGGGAATCTCTATATGATTACCCTTGATATAGAAGTGAATCCACAAATCACGATCACGCAAGCCCATGAGATTGCCGATGCAGTGGAGAAGAGCATCATTAATTCGGTAGATAATGTATATGACATTCTGGTACATGTGGAACCTGCCGGTAAATGTCAGACAGGAGAAAAAATTCGGGGTCGATAAAGATATGGTTTGATCCATCTCTACACAGAGTTTCTTTTCACTTTCCTCTATCACCTATCACCGACACTTCCAAAAGTTTCTCTTATTCATGGGGAGTTTTTCAGGGGTGGTGACAGGTTGTTTTTGCAACCTATCACCGCATCTATCACCTATCACCGCCCGATCAATCAATGATTAACAAGGAGAAAAGAACAAGTCTCTATACGACATATTAGTTTCAGCCGCTTGAAACTTTTAGTTTCAAGGCTTGGAACAAAAGTGTTTCCCGGTGTGAAACAAATCGTTTCACTATTTGAAACAAAGTGTTTCAACGCAGGAAACAAAAAGTACCGTGCCGGGAAACTATTTTTTATGACCGATTAATAGCTGATCTTTACTCCGGCAAAGAAACTTCTCGGCAAAGAAGGACCGTAAATATAACCGGAATCCCGGTTAGCTCCTCTGTCAAAGTCCTTCTGATAAGACTTAAAAATATTCTGAACTCCGCCGTTTAATTGCAAATCAACCGTTTTGTATAACTTGAAGTCATAAGCCAGTTTCACTCCCAAATCAAAGAAACGAGGTGTTCTGATTGCTTCCGCTTTTTCTTTCAGGCATTTTACCCAGTTCGGCATTCTCGGCGGTGATATCCATACGTTGCACCAACATCCTGCCGGTATAGGTTCCTGACAAAGCAATAGATAAAGGTTTGATGGGGGTACAAGTAGCAGTGAAATAACCGTATGTATCGGGAGTACGGAAAATCTTCTTTTCTGCCGGTGCATCGTCATGCCACTTATGCGGTTCATCGTACCGGCTACGTTGTAAAGTTAATCCCGCTTGTATTTGCAGGATAGAAAGATAAGCCACTTTACCTTCCAGTGTCAATCCCATCACTTTAGCACCGGGTGCCATTGCTACGTGTTTTCACTAATATACCATCACCACGGTCGTAAGGTTTGCCCAATACAAAAACATCGGTCAGTCTTGTATAAAAAAACCCTCAATCAACAAATTCGTCTGGAATGCTCCGAAACGATGATACATATCTGCAGAAACACTGAAACTTTGGGATTTCTCTTCTTTTTCAAATCCTTTGCCCGCTCGATCATAGCCACCGTTCCGCCCACATTTTCAATATGCATATCCTCATCAAAAAGCCTGCGGAGCACGAAATCCGGAAGAATAGCTTAAACGCAGGTTAATATTCTGGGTAGGATTAAAACGCAAGTTGGCACGGGGACTAAAGATCACATTATCCACCATATTATGCTTATCCAGACGACCACCAATCAGAATCCCCCAACGGTCGTTCTTCCATTCGTTCTGCAGAAAAGCACTGTAAATATTCACCGTCTGATCCGTGTGACGGTTATATCCCCCACATGTTATCTTTTAGGCGGTCACGGTTATATTCAAGCCCTGCCGTGAGATCAGAAGGCATAAAAAGCACTTGTCAAACGTATGTACGTATTGTGCACCACCCATAGCGGTTAAATCCGTTGTTTTTCCATAGGCTTTCAGAGGATCGTTACCCGGTCCGTAATAACTGTCCCGGTCTGTATTGGCAGCCGATGCAAAAAACACTTAGACGGTTCTTTTCATCCGAGAGAAATAATCGAATTTCAAACTTCCACCATCAATAGAATGTTGCAACTGCTCCGCAATATGCGCTTCGTGAGGAGGACGGTTCAACATATCCCCTCCACGACGGAATTCCTGCATGTGGTGATATTCAAAGGTCAGTTTGGAATAAGTACTTTGTTTTCAGATAAGAGCGGAAACCCACTGTCTGATTCTTCAATTTGGGCAGTTCGGTAAAATCCGTCTCCGTCATAATCATATCCCGACCGATAACGGTTCTGACCAAAGATATACAATCCGGCACGATGATCGTCCGTCACCAATGAAGCATTCAGCGAGGTGTTGTTATCGAATGAGGAGCTTCCTCCTAAAGAAGTTATGGTGTGCGACAGGCTGACCCGAATTACGTAAAGGCTCTTTGGTGATTATATTAATCGTTCCTGCAATAGCTGAAGAACCGAACAAGGCGGAGCCTCCCCCACGCATCACTTCTACACGTTCAATCATACTGGCAGGAATCTGTTCCAGTCCATACTCCGGAAAGGGCGCTGAATACGGGACGCGAATCTATCAGAATTTGTGTATATGGTCCGTCCAGACCATTGATGCGGACTTGCTGGAAGCCACAATTCTGGCAATTTGTCTCCACACGCACTCCGGGCTGGAAGTTCAGTCCTTGTGATAAAGTGGAAGAGTTGGTGGTTTCAAAAAGTTTCAGGTCGACAACATTCACCAAAGTAGGGAGCCATACGACGTGTCGTTTCACTCCGGTTGGCGGAAACTACTACTCCGTCGAGAGCAATCGCATCCTCTTCTATTTCAAAATCTTCTTCCAGTGTCTTTCCTTTTTTCAGAGTTACGTTGCGGGTCACTGTCTTGTAACCTACTGAACTAACTTCCAGTATAAAATTTCCTTCCGGCAAATTCTTCAAAAAATAATGCCCGGTAGCATCGGTCACGGTTCCTATGGTCGTTCCTTTCAGTGCGATAGTGATGTACGGAAGATGTTCTTTCGTTTTTTTTTATCCAGTACATGACCTATTATATTCGCATCGGATTTCTTCAGTTCAGGGTAGTCCGGACGTTCAGCCAATGCGTATGACAAGACACAGCACAGGTACTGACCAGGACTAAAAAGATATTTCTTCATTGTCGTTAGTCTTTTAATGTTTTAATTCGAAAAATAATAATAAAGGGAAAGGGAAGCAGCGATCGTTAATCGTTGATCCTAATACATTAATACTGTTCCCCAAAAAGATAGACTAAGCGATAGGAGGTGCTCTAAGAGATATTACGCCCGGACAAGAACGGTAAAATTGCTCAATTTGCGGGCGGACAAACAGGATGCATAATAGAGATAAAGCAGCAACAGAGAATGTTGGTATCAAACCGCTGTCGGTCACCAACACATGACTCAAGAGATGAATTAGTTGGAATTCAACCGTCGTATGGCTATGTTCGCTGCCTTTTTTAAATGGATGTGAATGGACAATTGTAACCCCGTTGACCACATGGGAGTGAGTAAACAAAGTGATTCCTGCCATGTACGAGATAAACAGTACAGGCAGAAACCACTTCATTATATGTAGGTACAATTGTTTCATTCGGTCATCTTGCACATTTATTCTGTGCACCTAAGTCAAGGTTTAGTTTGTTTTTTTTGCAAAGATAAGGATTGTCTCCATGCAAAACAATCCCTATTTATAACGATTTTAAATCTTAACCGAAATTTTAATAACTGATTTTCACTCCGGCAAAGAAGCTTCTCGGCAAGGACGGACCATAGATATATCCGGAATCGCGGTCGGCTCCTTTATCAAAGTCATTCTGATAGGCATTGAAAATATTCTGTACTCCGGCATTTACCTGCAAGTTCATCGACTTGTAAAGTTTGAAATCATAGGCAGCCTTCAAACCGATATCGAAGAAGTCCTTCGTATTCACCGTTATCGGATTTTCAAGGAATCCCGGAACAGGTTCGTGAGGAACCAGCATCGAACCGGTATATGTACCGGAAAGAGCAATAGACAATGGTTTTATCGGGGGGTATAGGTTGCTGTAAAATAACCGTAAGTATTCGGTGTACGCATCATTTTCTTTTACAGCCGGAGCTTCTTTGTTCCATACATGCGGTTCGCTATAATGGCTCTGTTGCAAAAGGGTGACTCCTGCCTGAACCTGGAATTTAGTCAGATACGCCATCTTTCCTTCCAATGTCAGTCCCATCACACGGGCTCCCGGTGCATTGTAGCGTGTACGTGTCAGGATTCCATCCACTACCTCTCCGTCGGTAAGGGCAAATACATCTGATAACTTTGTATAAAATCCTTCTACCAAAAAGTTAACCTGAAACGCACCAAAACGATGATAAATATCTGCCGAAGCACTCAAGCTCTGTGATCTTTTTCTTCTTTCAGATTATCGGTACCAATTCAACCATCGCCACATTACCGCCTACATTCTCCACATGCAAATCTTCGTCAAACGCCTGCGGAGCACGGAAACCGGATGAGTAGCTGAAACGAAGATTGATATTTTCCGTCGGATTATAACGCAGATTGGCACGCGGACTAAAGATCAGATGATCGATCAGATTATGTTTGTCGAAACGACCGCCGATCAGAAAGCTCCATTTTTCATTCTTCCATTCATTCTGAGAGGAAGGCACTACCGATATTCACTTTTGATCTACCGTACGATTATATCCCCACATATTATCTTCCAGTTTATCCTGATTGAATTCTATTCCGGCAGTCAGGTCAGCAGGCATGAAAATACATTTTCCGAAACTATAGACATATTGCGATCCTGCCATCCAGTTTAAGTCGGTGGTGTTTCCGTAAGCATTCGAGTCTTTGGCCGCCACCATAATAGCTGTCACGATTGATATGCTGCGCTGATGCAAACACATTGAAACGATGTTTCTCGTTAGGAGAGAAATAATCAAATTTCAGTCCTCCACCATTGATCGAGTGTTCGGTCTGTTCCGCTACATTCGCTTCGTGAGGTGGACGGTTCAACAAGTCTCCTCCCCTACGGAATTCTTCCATGTGGTGATATTCAAAAAAGTTAGTTTCGAATATGTCGTTGTTTTCAGGAATGAACGGAAACCGATGGTTTTGCCCGTGTATCTTGGGAATTTCAGAATATCCGTCACCATCATGGTCATACGCGGAACGATGGCGATTCTGACCGAAGATATACAAACCGGCACGCTGGTCGTCCGTCACAAGTGATGCATTCAGCGCCGTACTGTTATCAAAAGCATCGCCATCACCAATACCTGTAATGGTATGCGATAACATACCGGAATTGCGCATCGGTTCTTTGGTAATGATGTTGATTGTTCCGGCAATAGCAGACGAACCGAATAAAGCAGATCCACCTCCACGCATCACTTCCACACGTTCTATCATGCTGGCAGGAATCTGCTCGATGCCATACACACCGGAAAGTGCACTAAAGATGGGACGGGAATCGAGCAGGATTTGCGTATAAGGGCCATCCAATCCATTGATACGTACTTGCTGGAAGCCGCAATTCTGACAATTAGACTCTACACGGACACCCGGCTGAAAAGCTCAATCCTTGTGCCAAAGTCGTAGAATTGGTATTCTCAAAGATTTTCAGATCCACCACATTCACCAGTGTCGGAGCCAGGCGACGGGTAGTCTCGTTACGATTGGCAGATACTACTACACCATCCAAAGCAACCGCATCTTCTTCTATCTCGAAATCTTCTTCCAATGTGCGCCCTTTCTTCAGCGTCACATCCCGTCTGACGGTTTTATACCCCACCGAACTAACTTCGAGCACAAAATTACCTTCGGGAAGATTCTTCAAGAAATAATGCCCGGTAGCATCGGTTACCGTTCCGATGGTAGTACCTTTCAAGGCGACTGTTATATAGGGTAAGTGTTCCTTAGTGTTTTTATCAAGAATATGGCAATGATATTGGCGTCTGATTTACGTAATTCAGGATGATTAGGATATTCATGAGCTTTGTCCTTCAAGGGCAGGCAACAATGCGCAGCACAAGCAGACAAGCGAAAAGATGTATTTCTTCATTTTTCGTTTGTTATTAGTTTTCGATAAGTACTCACATGGATAGACAGATAATGCCCTACCTCATGCAAGGTACGGTATCATCATTCAAAAGAATGGAGAAACGAATAGCCGGAGGTGCTCTAAGTCCCACTACCCCATGATACGGACAGTGATAGTGAGCATACGGCGAACTGGCCGAGCAACAAATACAATAAGAAAGGAATAAAAAGGGAAAGAGCAAAAACTACGGCTGCACCGTCTGCCGTTAAATGAGACAGAAAATGAATCAGTAGCAGTTCGACTGTAGAGTGTTTATGTGCCGCCCCTTTCTTAAATGGGTGTGAATGGACGATTGTCACGCCATTGACCACATGCACGTGGGCAAAGAATGTGAAGTCTTACCAGATACGACACAAACAGTATCGGTAAGAAGTAGCGTGTAATATTCAATAACAATCGTTTCACCTCATTTTTTCTTTGAGGCGGCAAAGATACGAACTATTTATTTAACAATCAATGAATCTACAAAATTCTGTTAATATACTGCCGAAGCTATGATTTGAATAAACAGAATCAGAAATACCATGGCAATCGGATAAACAGTTGCGTAAGCTACGCTCGGTATGTTACTGTCCACCATTGAATCGGCAGCTGCAAGTCCCGGAGTACTCGTCATACCTCCCGTTATCGTTCCCAGCAAATCGAGCAGACTGATTTTAAATACCAGACGTCCGACAATAGCTGCTACAAGCATCGGTATCAATGTGATGGCAGCTCCTACTCCGAACATCAGCAATCCGCTTTCCTGGAAAGTGGCTACCAGATTCTTACCGGCAGAAGTTCCTACTTCGGCAAGAAAAAGAAGCAGACCTAACTGGCGCAGCAATTGATTGGCTGGTCCGGACATAGACCAGATGATGGGGCCTCGTCTTACCAATCGCACTCAACACAAGGGCTACCATCAACACTCCACCGGTCAGTCCCGGAGAGAATGACAGACTGTCAGAGAAAGATATATTTATTTTGCCGAACAGCACTCCCAATACAATACCCATCGCAATGGGGAAGAAATCCGTATCAGACAGTTTCTTCGCATTGTTACCCAGCAGGCGGGCTACTCCTTTAAGTCCTTCTTTCTCACCGACAACCATCAATTTATCACCAAACTTCAAAGCGAGATCTGGAGATGGAGACAAATCAATACCGCTTCGACGGACACGAGTCACTGTACAACCAAAATTTTTTCTGTAAGTTCAAATCACCCAGTTGTTTATTTATCATGTCCTTTTTGGTCAACAGTAAAGATTCTATTTCCTGCGTTTTATCCAAAGGCAGTTCGCCTTCTTCTCTCTTACCGATTAACACAGCAAAGCTGATTCAACGACTCTTCGCTACCCACGGCTTGTATGTAGTCTCCTTCACGCAGCACCGTATGGGCCGTAGGGATGGATATTTCATCATTATGTTTCAGACGGAAATGACAGCGCCCGTCATACCGCGTGCATTAATTTGCATCAGGTTACGGTTGAACACATGCGAATTGGTGACACGGTAGATACAAGTAGTCAGTTCTGGAAATTGTCCACGACGTTCTATCTCCAAGCGGCGGGCTTCTTTATCCAAATCTACCCGCATAATCTTAGGCAGCAGTTTGACAAACAGAATCACGCCGATCACTCCAAACGGATATGCGATACCGTAAGCAATGGATGCCAGTGGAGAATTGGTACTGTCAATAGCAACGGCGAGTCCCGGCGTACTGGTCAGGGCACCGGCTATCAGACCGACAATACTCGGTGTATCAATATCAAATGCGTACTTCAACCCGACTGCGGTCAGGCAGGCGGAACAAATTATAAGCATAGTAATGAGAATAAGCGTCTTTCCTTTACTACGGAAAGAATCGAAGAATCAAATTTTGCTTGAATACCGATGGTGAATATGAAGAGCACCAAACCGAAGTTTCCTAATTCTTTAGGAATAATAACACCATAATGCCCGAAAAGAAGGGCAATGAAAATAACTGCCGACACATCAAGAGATAATCCTCTGATTTTTATTCTTCCCAGCATAAACCCTAACGCGACTATCAGGAAAAGGGAAAAAGAAATAAGAGGAATGCAATGAGTCAGTAAACATAAAAAAAATAAAGGTTAGTTAGTTTAAGGGCGCGAAGGTACGGATTTTATTTAATCCTCACAACATTCGTTGCTGCAAGTAGCTCTTTCGTCTTCAAACTCCAAAGTGGCATGATGAATGCCTGCCTCTTCGAGTGCTTCCTTTATATGATGTTTCACTTCCTCCAACTGTGTGATATTATCAATGACAACGTGGGCAGTCAGAGCGGTTTCCGTTGTGCTTAACGCCCAAAATATGCAAGTGATGGCAATTCTCCACACCAGCAATACGTAACTGCACGAAGCATACTGAT
>VOFJ01001582.1_pt1 | contig 34411 bp, 45 predicted proteins | sample 5384081 | NCBI WGS metagenome assembly VOFJ01 (sample SAMN12384729, study PRJNA508395) | human gut metagenome | isolation source: healthy gut I | host: Homo sapiens
TTGCAGGTATAAAAATGAATAGCCATGAAAGTCGTCTTAATAAATGGAAGTCCTCACCGGAAAGGGAATACGTTTATCGCCCTTTTCGGAAGTAGTGGGGCAGAACGAAAAAAAGGTGTACAAACAGAAGATAACTTAACTTGGGATAAAAGCGGTGCAAGGGTGTATTGCTTGTAATAAGTGTGCAGAGTTGGGACATTGTGTATTTCAGGATACCCTTTATAATCAGGTCAGAGAAGCATTGCAGGAAGCAGATGGTATCGTCGTTGGTTCGCCGGTATATTATGCCGGTCCGAACGGGGCGCTCTGTGCATTGCTCGACCGGGTGTTTTATTCCTGTTCGGAATTGTTATTTACAAAGCCGGAGCTTCGGTGGCTGTTTGTCGCCGGGGTGGGGCGAGTGCCACTTTCGACCGGTTGAACAAATATTTTACTATCCTGAATATGCCGGTAGTTTCTTCGCAATACTGGAATAGCGTTCATGGGATGCGGCCCGGAGAAGCAACAGAGGATGCCGAAGGACTTCAGACTATGCGTATGCTGGGCCGGAATATGGCTTGGTTGCTGAAAGGAGTGAAACGGGAAGAACGGCCGGAACCGGAACTTCGGGTCATGACTAATTTTATACGATGAAAATTTTAAATCCTCGGGTAACTTGAAAGACGAGCATTTAAGTCCTTGTTTTTTAAAGTATCCGGACTTTTATATGGGGGGGTATTTTCTTGCCTGTATGGTTATTTCTCCTTACTTTTACGCATCCTGATATATAAAATAGGGTGAAAATTTAAAATTTTTATGAAAAATATTTACAGGACGGCATGTTGGATTGCCTGCCTTTTGTGTTGTGTGCATACCTTGTGTGGTAAAAATGTTGAGGGAGATGTTAACTATGTCTTGATAATCAATACTTATACGGAGTCGACTCCTTTGGAGTAACAGCATGATTTATCCGATTGTCAGTATGGCTTCACAAGATGAAAAAAATTGGGGGGGTATATACCGAGCATATGAAATATGTTGATGATGGCTGGTGAAGAGAATTGGCTGCATTTGAGAAAAATATTTTTAAGGATTTTTGAGACCCGTCCTCCGGAAACTGATTGTATTATTGGGGGACAGCCAGTTTTATTCTGTGTGAGGATTTGGATCGTCAGTGGCCGGATATCCCGATCATATTTGTGGAGATGGATTATGCCGGAAATAAGGATATGGTGTTGAAAAACAACCGCCGACTCCGGAAGAGCGTATGCCCTGACCGCTTGGCAGGGTAAAATATAATATCCTTCTATGCCGATCCAGGTCTATTTCGAAGAAAACCTGGATTTGATGTGCGGTTCCGAGTACAAGAGATTTCAGGAATCCTGGTTCGTCCCCAGCGTGATGCGCCAATGGTACGGCGACCGATATCGAGTCTGGTTCCCGAAGCTCGCCATAGGCGGGAAGGCCGTGGCAAACGGTTGGAACAACCGGCTGTCCGATGACGGCACCTATATCTACGAATACAACGAGGACGCCGATCTGGTGGATCCGGTCGGCGACGACGGCGACCCCAATGACATCCGTATAACGTTCGCCAAGTCCGCCGACCCGGTGACGCGGATTCAGGCGTATCGATTCGTTGGCGTGTTCCGCCGGATCTCGAACAGCGAGGACGGAACACGAAAGTGGTACCAGCGCATCGAAACCGTCTTCCCGATTCATCGCACGCCTTGTCTGCCAATCCACAGATAATGGCAAGCGTTTGGAGAACGTCGTTCCGTACTCACCATCGTGCATGCGATGCGGATCACCTGCGATGCGGACCACCGTGGTGTGGTTCATGCCTGCAGGGGCGTTTCGTGTCGGATGCCGAGTGACAGATGTCGAGTGACGGATACCGAGTGGCGGATGACGAGCAGAGAGCATGAGTGACAGCAGAGGTGCCATTGAGCCAACAGAATACCGTTGATGAATCAGGCCGGTCAGCCGGGCGAACAGGAAGAGCCGGTGCTGACCGGTGTGCTGGCCGACCAGTCGGACGTCTTGCTGGACGAGAACGGCGATGGGCACGTCGGGCAACGGGACGCCGAGGAGTGGGAGGAGCGCGAATCCCGCAACCAGCTCAAGCATGTCGCGGGTCTCGGGGAGCTGCAGGACGTCACCGAAGTCGAATACCGCAAGGTCCGCCTTGAGCGTGTGGTGCTGGTGGGCGTGTGGTCCAGCATGACCACCACCGCGGCTCAGGCCGAGGAGTCGCTTCGCGAGCTCGCCGCACTGGCCGAGACCGCCGGAGCGGTGGTGTGCGATGGTCTGCTGCAGCATCGGTACAAGCCCGACTCCGCCACATACGTGGGTTCGGGCAAGGCCCGCGAGCTGGCCGACATCGTCGCCGTGAACGAGGCTGACACCATCGTCGTCGACGATGATCTGCCGCCCAGCCAGCGGCGTGCGCTGGAGGATGCCACCAAGGTCAAGGTGGTGGATCGCACCGCGGTGATACTCGACATCTTCGCCCAGCACGCCACCAGCCGTGAAGGCAAGGCACAGGTGGAGCTCGCGCAGCTTGAATACATGCTGCCGCGTCTGCGCGGTTGGGGCGGGTCGCTGTCGCGTCAGGCGGGCGGCCGTGCGGCCGGGGCCGACGCGGGCATCGGATCGCGAGGCCCGGGCGAGACGAAGATCGAGATGGACCGTCGTCGCGTCATCCGGAGCCGGATAGCCAGATTGCGGCGCCAGATCGCGCAGATGGCCCCGGCCCGTGAGGTCAAGCGCGGTTCGCGTCGACGGTACGGGCTGCCGACCATCGCCGTTGTCGGATATACGAACGCCGGCAAATCCTCGCTGACGAATCGTCTCACCGGTTCCGCGGAGCTGGTCGAGAACGCCCTGTTCGCCACGCTCGACACTGCGGTGCGTCGAGCCCGGGCCAAGGACGGGCGACTGTACGCCTACGTCGACACCGTCGGCTTCGTGCGAAACCTGCCGACCCAGCTGATCGAGGCGTTCAAATCCACGTTGGAGGAGGTCGCCGAAGCCGACATCATCCTACATGTGGTCGACGGTTCGCACCCCCGACCCGTTCTCGCAGATTGACGCCGTCAACGACGTGCTCGCCGACATCGAAGGGGCCGAGGAGATACCGCGCGTCGTCGTGTTCAACAAGATTGACCGAATCGATGCGGCCACACGCGAGCGGCTGGCGGCGCTCGAACCGGAGGCGAGTCTGGTGTCCGCCGCCACGGGAGAGGGTCTTGACGACCTGCTGCGGCGCATCGAATCTATGCTGCCCGTTCCGGGCGTGCACGTGTCTGCGCTGCTGCCCTACGACGCCGGTTCGCTGCTGTCGCACGTGCGCGAATACGGCAACGTCGATTCCGTCGACTATCGCGCCGATGGCATATGGATCGAGGCGGATGTGGACCGCCGACTCGCCGCCCAGATCGTCGATAGGGCGATCGATGAGACGGACGGTGATGGCAGCGATCACATCGATGCCGAGCATGATGTCGATTGAGTGTTCTACCCATTGCCGCTGACGCAATGTCTGTGAGCGTTCACAACAATGTGACGCAAATCACCTTGCCTTCGGGGCGATAATGACTACGGCAATCAGCGCAAACGTCATCATGTGTAGATACAGTAAGTGTGTTGTCAAAATGAACCCCGCCAAACACGGGGCACTGTGCTAAGAGAGGTCTAGCAAACATGGTGGATTCACCCATTAAGCCCACAAAGCTCGCCATCGTCGGTGCCGGCGCAGTCGGTTCCACGCTCGCCTTCGCCGCCGCCCAGCGCGGTGTCGCCCGTCAGATCGTCCTCGAAGACATCGCCAAGGAGCACGTCGAAGCCGAAGTCCTCGACATGCAGCACGGCTCCAGCTTCTACCCCACCGTCTCCATCGACGGTTCCGATGACCCTGAGATCTGCCGTGACGCCGACATGGTCGTCATCACCGCAGGTGCCCGTCAGAAGCCCGGCCAGTCCCGCCTCGACCTCGCCGGCGCGACCATCAACATCATGAAGTCCATCATCCCGAACATGATGAAGGTCGCCCCGAACGCCATCTACATGCTCATCACCAACCCGGTGGACGTCGTCACGCACGTGTGCCAGAAGCTGTCCGACCTGCCGACCAACCAGATCTTCGGTTCCGGCACCAACCTGGACTCCGCTCGTCTGCGCTTCCTGATCGCCCAGCAGACCGGCGTCAACGTCAGAACGTGCACGCCTACATCGCCGGCGAGCACGGTGACTCCGAAGTCCCGCTGTGGGCCTCCGCCACCATCGGCGGCGTCCCCATGTGCGACTGGACCCCGCTGCCCGGTCACGAGCCGCTCGATGCCGCCAAGCGCGAGGAGATCCACCAGGAAGTCAAGAACGCTGCCTACAAGATCATCAACGGCAAGGGCGCCACCAACTACGCCATCGCCATGTCCGGCGTCGACATCATCGAGGCCATCCTGCGCGACTCCAACCGTATCCTGCCCGTCAGCTCCATGCTGAAGGACTTCCACGGCATTTCCGACGTGTGCATGTCCGTGCCGACGCTGCTCAACCGTAAAGGGCGTCAACACCGCCATCAACACCCCTGTCTCCGACCGCGAGCTTGCCGCCCTGAAGCGCTCCGCTGAGACGCTGAAGGAAACCGCTGCCCAGTTCGGCTTCTGATATCGGATTGATTGACGGGGCGCCGGTGCAGATCGGCGCATGAACCGCCCTCAGTCTTGCTTCGCGCCTTGCCATGCTGGCGCGGCTGTCGGTCAGGAGCCGGCGGTGCTCTCATCTTGCCCTCCCCGGTGGGAAGGCCATCGAGTGAAGCGAGACTGGGGGTGGTTTTGTTTATCGGCAGGGGTCCTCCTCGTCCTGGTATTCGCCCGCATCTGCTCACAGAGAACGTCGGCGCGCCGTTCGATTCGGTGTATAGTGAACCCTGTTGTTTGAAAACCTCGGCTTCGGCCGAGGTTTTCGTCGTTCTAGGGCTATTGAAAATGATTGTAGGAAACAGTTTCACATAGCAGGCAGAAGGAGAGGTACACTATGCCGCACATGCATGGAACGGTGAACGAGGTGACGCGCGGCAGCAAGGCGCACCAGCGACGGCTTATGATGACGCTGACCTTGACCGGCACGGTGTTCGTGGCGGAGATCGTCGGCGCCATCATCACCGGATCACTGGCATTGCTGGTGGATGCCGGGCATATGCTCACGGACATGTCGGTGTTGATTGCATCGACGGTGACGGCGGTGCTTATGCGTCGAAAAGCCCAACAGCTCCCGCACCTGGGGTTGGGCCCGGCTTGAGGTGCTGACCGCGGAGGCGGGAGCGATGATCCTGCTGTTCGTCGGATTGTATGCGCTGATCGAGGCGGGGATGCGACTGTTCGGAGGATCCGCCGAACATGTGGCGGACAGTGGGCTGCTGCTGTTCTTCGGCATTCTGGGTCTGGCTGCCAATGTCGGCTCGATCATCATCCTTGCCGGGCAGCATAACGACAACATGAACATGAAAGCCCGCGTTCCTCGAAGTGGTGAATGATGCCCTGGGCTCGGTGGCGGTCATAGCGTCGGCCGTGGTCATGATGCTCACCGGGTGGGATGGCTTCGATGCCATCGCCGGCGGCCTGATCGCGCTGCTGATGATTCCACGTGCGGTGAAGCTGTTGCGCGATGCGCTGAAAGTGCTGCTGGAGGAGACCCCGGACGGATTGAATCTCGACGAAGTACGTACGCATCTGGAGAATATCCCCCACGTCGTGGCCGTCCATGATCTGCATGCGAGCACCGTGTCCACCGGCATGCCCATGCTCATGGCGCATGTCGTGGTGGAACCCGGCATGAGCATGGATCAGGCGGCGAATGCTCAGCCAACTGCAGGACTGCCTGCGCGAGCATTTCCCCGTCTCGATTCCCACACCACGTTCCAGCTCGAACCGCAGGGGTACCGTTCGCCCAGCGCCGAACAGCTGCACTCCTGAATGGGACGCCGCATTGCGCGGCTTGATACGACAATGGGTTGGGTGATTGCCTGAAATCGGGCGATTACCCAACCCATCAAGCCGCGCGAGTGTATTGAATTGCAAGGTCCGGGACGGTTGGCTGCGGTCAGAGTCGACGCAGCACGCTGACGACCTTGCCCATGATCTGCGCGTGGGTGCCGTCGATGGGGAGTATGCGGGGTTATGCGGTATCAGCCAGATGTGGCCATTGTCCTTGCGGAACGTCTTGATCGTGGCCTCGTCGTCGAGCAACGCGGCGACGATGTCGCCGTTGACTGCGGACGGCTGTTCGCGTATGACCACGTAGTCGCCGTCGCAGATAGCGGCGTCGATCATCGAGTCGCCGTGCACTTCGAGCATGAACAGTTTGCCGCTGCCCGTAAGCCGTTGCGGTAGCCGCATGACATCATCGATGTGCTGTTCGGCGGTAATCGGGACGCCGGCGGCGATGCGCCCGACCAGCGGGACGTCACGGGATGCGAGAATCGACTCGCTGGCCTCCGTGTCCCCGGGGAAGGGGAGTACCGTGGCGGTTTGCGAGTCCGTGCCGGAATCATACAACTCGATGGCGCGGCCCTTGTTGGCGCTGATATGAAGATAGCCCTTGCGCTCCAGTGCATGAAGCTGATGCTTGACCGATGACGGGCTCTTCAGCCCGACAGCTTCGCCGATTTCTCGGAAGGACGGAGCGAATCCCTGTTCCGCAATGTGCTTTTGCGTATGGCATCAAGCACCAGATGCTGCCTTTCGGTCAGGGCGTCATCGCGTTGCCGCGTGGCGTTTTTCGAGGTGGGTGCTGGTGTGCTCACGTCGACTCCTTTCATCTTCGTTCAATCATAGCGTGATTTGTTCCATGAAAACAAACATTCGTTCGATATGGCGTGTTGCTTTTTGTCGAACCGCTGTGTCACTATGAGTACAGTTGTTCTATGAAACATGAGTTCGAGAAGGAGGGCGACATGATGGAACAAATGATTGCGGCAGCGGGGCTCCAGTGTGCATCAAGTCGTCATGATGCGATGCGCGATGTGGCGTTCGATGTCAAAAACAGCGATGTTCCAACGTTTTTGAGGAATATGGATTCTTCCGATGCGCGACGGCGTGATTCCCGGGTGATTATCGGGTGTGCGACGAGCATGGTGTTCGCATGGCGAAGAGGGGTCATTCGACCATGTGTTTGACTCTTCGCGGCAAGATCGTGTTCTCGATGATGGGCGCCCTGCTGTGCCTGTGCATGATCGGCCTGCTGATGCCGCAGGTCGCCCGGTCGGCGCCGGATCTCTCCGCAGTGTACAGCTATACCGTGCAGCCGGGGGACACCTTGTGGTCATATGCCTCGGCCATCACTCCTGATGGGGGCGATGCGCGACACCATCGATGATCTGATATCGCTCAACCATCTCGATGGTGTCTCGTTGCAGGTGGGGCAGCAGCTCAAGGTGCCGATTGTCTGATTCCGGCGAATTCGGAGCGGTGCGTCCCCATGAGTGCTTTCTCGAATCGCTTCTTCGGCATTTACCGCCGGCCGCTTCCGGATTCGACGTGACCGTTGACATGGGAAGGGGCTTTGTCAACGCTTACGATATTCTGAGGTCATGCATTGTCCTTATTGTCAGAATTCCGATACCAAGGTCATCGATACGAGAATCAGTGATGACGGGTTCTCGATTCGTCGCAGGCGTGTGTCAGATATGCCACAAACGCTTCACCACCGTGGAAAGCACCATGTTGTTGGTGCGCAAGCGTCCGGAAACGTAGAGCCGTTCGACCGAAAGAAAGGTGGTGTCCGGCGTGAGGAAGGCCTGTCAGGGGACGGCCCATCAACGAAGACGATCTACGCACACTCGGTCAGCGCGTCGAAGAGGATCTGAGGGCGAGGGGGCTTGCCGAAGTCGATTCGGACGATGTCGGCAAGGCGATATTGGCTCCTCTACGGGGAGCTCGATGAGGTCGCCTACCTGCGATTCGCCAGCGTGTATCAGAATTTTGATGGTCTTGAGGACTTCCAGCGAGCCATAGACGATCTGCGCAAGGAAAAGCACGCCGAGGCGGAACAGCACTGAAACGGAACGGTGCTGAAACGGAACGGTGCTGAAACGAAGCAGTGCCGGAGCGAAGCAGTGCTGAAGCGGAACTGCGCTGGTCGAAACTGCGCTGACACGAATCAATGTTGATGTCGATGCCGACGTCGACATGTGACGCCTGATATGCGACCGGCCCCTTCCATGATCGAACAGCGGAAGGGGCCGTGTGGAAAACCGATGACCGGCTTGTTCAGCTGATCACGCGCATGCGAATCGTGCCCTCGATGTGGCTGAGCGCGTCCAGCGTGGTCTGGCTGGGCTTCTGCGATACGTCAGTGACCACGTAGCCGAGTTCGCCCTCGGTTCCGAGAGACTGCGCAGCGATGTTGATGTTCTCCTCGCCCAGCACATGGTTGACGCGGGCGAGAACGCCCGGCAGGTTGGCATGCAGATGCGCGATTCGAGCAGCGCTCTTGCACGGCCCCAACGTCACCTGGGGAAGGTTGACCGAAAGCATGGTCGACCCCTTGTCCCAGTAGTCCTCAAGTCGCTGCGAGACGAAATGACCGATTGACTTCTGCGCCTCAAGCGTCGAGCCGCCGATATGCGGGGTGAGAATCATATTGTCCTCGTCGGCGAGATCGGTGTCGAACGGATCGCCGCTCTTCTTCGGCTCGACGGGGAACACGTCGACCGCGGCGCCGGAAAGATGACCGGAATCCAGATGACGCTTCAACGCGTCCAGGTCGGCGACGAAGCCGCGGGACAGGTTGATGAAAATGGCATTCTGCTTCATGCGGGCGAACTGGTCCTCGCCGAAGAAGCCAGTGTTGGACTTGCGGCCGTCCACATGCAGGGTCACCGCATCCGGACTGCTCCAGCAGTTCGTCAAGGGTCTCGCAACGGTGGGCGTTGCCCATCGCCAGCTTCTCCTCGATATCGTAGAACACGACGCGCATGCCCAGAGCCTCCGCCAGCACGGACAACTGCGAGCCGATATTGCCGTATCCGATGATGCCCAAGGTCTTGCCGCGAACCTCATGCGAGCCGGAAGCGGACTTGTCCCACAAGCCATGGCGCATGTGATGCGTGTGGGCGGGAATGCGGCGCATCAGGCAGATGATGTCGCAGATCACCAGTTCCACCACGGAACGGGTGTTGGAATACGGGGCGTTGAACACGCCGATGCCATGCTTGCCCGCATAATCGAGATCCACCTGATTGGTGCCGATGCAGAAGCATCCGACCGCGGTCAGGGACGGGCATGCGTCGATGACCGCTGCGGTCACGGGCGTCTTGGACCGTATGCCGAGCAGGCTCACGCCGTCAAGCGCCTCGATGAGTTCCTTCTCGCCCAGGGGCGCCCTTGCGCGTCTCCACTTCGAAACCGTGATCGCGCAGCGATTGCGCCGCATCCGGGTGAATGTTTTCCAATAACAGAGCTTTTGCCATGGTACCTACCTTATAGCTGCAAAGCCGTTTCGTCTTCCCCTGTCCGCACTATAACCAATCGCTGCGTCGGTCTGGTCATAGCCACGTAGAGATCCGAAGCCGCCACCAGACGCGAGGGAGCATCCTGCTCGATACGTCCTGGCTGTACGACCACTACGGCGTCGAATTCAAGTCCCTTGACCGACTCCGTGGAACCGACGCTGATCTGCGCGTCCCACTCGTGCTGCTCGGACAGCCGGTTCGTCTCTTGCTGTCCCAGCGTACCCGGAAGCGTTGAAAAGATAGTGGATCGGAGCGGGTCGAGCATGTGGGCGGGGGCGATGACCGCTACACGACCGGTTCCGTCCGCATCCACGAACTGCTTGGCTAGCTGCGCGACATGCGATGCCGCGGTCGCGATCGTGTCGGATTCGCCGTCGACGATGATCCTGCGCACGGCGTCCGGTATCGTGCGCACGGCGTTGACCGTCGAGATATACAGTCCCGCCTTCTGCGCGAAGTCCGAGGCCAGGTCCGAAACCTCCTGCGGATTGCGTGGTAGTTGATGGTCAGCTCGTTGAGATCCCACTGCCGCTCGCCGAACAGCCGGTTCATCGTGCGGTCCCAGCGGCGCGTGCCGCCGAGCGCAGATGTCTGAGCCACGTCGCCGACGATGGTGAACGAGCGCGACGGGCACCGGCGGATCAGCATGCGCCAGTCCATCGCGGTCAGTTCCTGAGCCTCGTCGACGACCACATGCCCGTATGTCCACTCGCGGTCGGCCGCGGCACGCTGTGCGATGAACTCGCCGCCCTCGCCGTTCATCTGGTCGACCAGCATCTGCGAGGAGACGATGCCCGACCCGAGACCTACCGAGTTCAGGGTGTCCTGCGCGAACTGCTCCTCCTGGGCGCGCTTCGCGTTCTTGGCGGCGATCTGCGCCGCGATCTTGGGGTCGGGCCCCAGAAGCTCCATGGCCTCGTCCAGCAGCGGCACGTCCGATTGCGTCATCGGGGCGCCCTTTGGGGCGGGTGAGCGCGGCGATGCCGTCGTCGTCAAGCCACGGCGCGAGCGCGCGAAGACGGAGCGGATGGGACCACAGGTTGTCGATCAGCCACGTGCCGTTCATCGGCAGCCACGCGAGGTTCAGCGCGACCCTCACCTTGTCGTTCAGGCGAAGGTTCGTCAGCGCCTCGTTCAGCTCGTCATCGGACGGCGTATAGTCCAGCTGCTCGGCGTAACGGTCCCGAAGCGCCATCAGCATGGTCCGCACGAAGGTCTCCCCCGCGCCTTGTTGTGCGGCTGGCGCGTGCGCTTCGCCTGGTCGATGGCCGCCCTGACATCGGTGTCGAGCATGCGGACCGCGAAGCCGTTCACGTGCACGGTGGGCAGGTCCTGCGGAACCCGTTCGCGCAGCGCGATGGCGTTGGCCACGACCTGCGCCATGCGACGGTCTCCCTTGAGCTTGGCGGCGAGCGGCGTGTCCGTCGCGGTCGCCTTGATGCCCGGGATGAGGTCGGCGATGGTGCGGCTGACGACGCCCGTCTCGCCGAGCGAGGGCAGCACCTGGTCGATGTAGCGCAGGAACGTCGTGCTCGGGCCGATGACCAGCACGCCGGAGCGCTCCAGCTTGCGCCGGTGCGTGTACAGCAGGTATGCGGCGCGGTGCACGCGCGACCGCGGTCTTGCCGGTGCCGGGCCCGCCCTGCACCACCAGAGCCCTGTTGAGATCTGAGCGGATGATGCGGTCCTGCTCCGCCTGGATCGTGGCGACGATGTCCGTCATCTTGCCGGTTCGGCGCGAACTGAGCGATGCCAGCAGGGCGCCTTCGCCGGTGAGCGTCCCGGCCTTCGAGGCCTTGTCCACCTGCTCGGAATGGACGTCAGTACCTCGTCCTCGATGCCGATGACATCGCGGAAGTTCAGTGTGATATGGCGGCGCATGACGATGTCGCCGTGGTTGGATGGCGTCGCCTCGTAGAACGGGCGGGCCGCCTCGGCGCGCCAGTCGGTCAGTATCGGCTCGTGGTTCTCGCTGGACAGGCCGATGCGGCCTATGTACCGGCGCTCGCCTTTCACGTCATCGAGTCGGCCGAACACCAGACGGTCTTCCATGGCGCGCAGCTGGGTGAGCCGGTCCTCGTACATGGTGGCGAACGAGTCGCGTTCCGTGCGCTGGGTGGGGGACCCGTGCGAGCCGGCCGCACGTACCGTATCCAACCGCGTGCGCGTCTGCGATCGCAGGGCGTCCAAGCGGGCGTATGCGCGGTCGACCGCTTGCTGTTCCTCGTGCAGTTGCGTTGATAATCCCGGCATTGATGTCCGTTCTCTCGGTGAAAACTCAGGCATTCAAATGTAGCGCAAGGGCAATACGAAGCCGTGTGGATGTGTCCTGCCGCAACGGCGCTCCGAAGCGGTTGTGGAGGATACGCATTAAAACTATGTGGAAAAAACCATTTCGTGGGGATTTGTGGTGAGAAGTGGGGTACAGTGGTGGATTGGTGTATCCGGATTCACGGTTAGGAGGTGGAACGTTGGCAGACGACTCGCAAGTCCAGAACGCCACGAACCCCTCCGCACAGCCGGAGCCGATGGCCCTGCCCCCGCTGTTGCTGGGCACGTACACCCCGAAAATCGACGCGAAGGGCCGCATGGCCTGCCCGCCAAGCTCCGTTCCCAGCTTGGCGCGGGACTCGTCATGGCGCGCGGCCAGGAACGGTGCGTCTACCTCCTGCCGCAATCGGAGTTCCGTCGCATCGCCATCCAGATCCAGCACACGTCGATGGGCGACAAGGCCGCACGCGACTACCTGCGCGTGTTCCTGTCCGGAGCCGTCGACCAAGACCCGGGACAAGCAGGGACGAGTGCTGGTACCGCAGATGCTGCGCGACTACGCGAACCTCGGCGACGACATCGTGGTGATAGGTGTGGGCACCCGCGCCGAGATATGGAACCGCGAGGCTTGGGAACGATATCTGAACGAGAAGGAACAAGGCTATGCCGACATAGCCGACGACGTGCTTCCGGTGGTGGGATTCTGATGACTGGATTATGCTTCGATTCACCAGCCAGTACTGCTTGAGCAGTGCGTGTCGCTGGTCGCCCCGGCGTTGCAGGACCCCGGATCCATCGCGGTCGACTGCACGCTCGGTCTGGCCGGCCACACCATCGCCTTCCTCAAAGCCGCGCCGCAGGCCCGCGTGCTGGGCATCGACCGGGATGCGGAAGCACTCGCCATGGCCACCGAGCGCATCGCCGGGGAAGGACTTTCGGACCGCTTCATACCTGTCCACGCCGCATTCGACGCGTTCGGCCAGGTGCTTGACGACCAGGGCATCGATCGGGTGAATGCGGTGTTCATGGATCTGGGGCTGTCGAGCCTGCAGATCGATGAGACGGACCGCGGCTTCTCCTACGCGCACGACGCGCCGCTCGACATGCGCATGGACGTCAGCCAGCCCCTGACCGCGCAATGCGTCCTGGCCGAAGTACCCCGAGCGCGAGCTGGTACGCATATTCCGCGCATACGGGGAGGAACGGTTCTCCCGCCAGATCGCCCGCGAGATCGTGCGCCGTCGCGCGCAGGAACCTCTGACGACGTCCGCCCAGCTCAACAGGCTCGTCGACGAGGTGGTGCCGCAGGCGCACCGTCCCGCCGGAAACCCTGCTAAGCGCGTGTTCCAGGCATTGCGCATCGAAGTGAACGGCGAACTGGACAAGCTCGCCGGCACCCTGCCGCAGATAGCCTGCCGGCTCGCCCCGAACGGCCGCCTGGTGGTCGAGTCGTATCACTCATTGGAAGACAAGACGGTGAAGTCGTTCATGAACGAAGGACTGCGCGTGGACGCGCCGGCCGACATGCCGGTCATCCCCGACGACGCGCAGCCGTTCTTCGCGCCGCTGACGCGCGGCGCCGTCCAGGCCGGGCCGGATGAGATCGCAGCCAATCCCAGGTCGGCGTCGGTGCGCCTGCGCGGCGTCGAGCTGGTCAGGCCCCTGCCTGCGCGCTGGCGCCAGCGCTTCCGGCAGGACGCGCAAGTCGCCCGGGACCATGAGTCGGCCCGGGACGCGGGTGAAAACCGCGGCAGACACGGCGGCCGCGGCAGACATGACGACATGACGGCACGAAACACGACATCGAGAAGGAGGGGATGATGGCCTCGACATTGCGAACCGCCCGCTCCAACGCGGCGCCCGTGGCACCGGCGGGGCGCGGCTCGGATGGCGCCGCACGCCCCGCCGCCCGCCCGCAGCTGCACGTCATCGACGGCTCCTCCCAGCGCAACGGCTCCCGGTCCACCGGCAGCCTGGCCCGTATCATCGCCTGGACCCAGGCGCGCGGCGCGTCACTGATCCACGTCACGGTCGCCATCGTCTTCCTGGTCGCCACGCTGCTGATAACCCTGATGCTGCGCACGCAGATGGTTCAGAACTCCTTCGAATCCAACACGGTGCAAAAAAACATCAACATGCTCACCCAGGACGTGCAGGACGATCAGGCGAAACTTGACGAGCTGATCTCGTCGCTGCCCGACAAGGCGCAGAAGATGGGCATGGTGCCCCAGCAGGATTCCGTCACCATCGATCTCAACGGGTACAAACCCAGTAAGGGGTCCGCTCAATGATCGGCCGAATAACCGCAATGATACGGTTCGCCAGATGCCGCAAGTTCCTCTTCCAGTGCATCTCCATCGGCGTCATACTCGCGATGGTCGCCTCCGCATGCATGCCTGTTCAAGCTGGCCTCCATCCAGCTGATAGACGGCCAGATGGCCGCACAGGCGGCGACCCAGGCCCGGACCAAGAAGGTGATCGTCCACTCGATGCGCGGCAAGATCACCGACACGAACGGCACCGTGCTGGCGCAGAGCGTCGAGCGATACACGATCATCGCCGACCCGTGGGCGGCCTCGCAGTTCGAGCCGATCGACTGCGACACGCAGAAGGCGAAGCAGGCCGGATTCTGCCACAAGGTCAACGGCAAGCCGGTCGGGGTCAAAGGGATCCGCGGGCGTGGCCCGTCTGCTGGCACCCGTGCTGAAGATGGGACGCGAAGACGCTCGGCGCCAAACTGACCGGCACCAGCCGGTACATGATCCTGAAGAAGGACGTGACGCCGACGGTCAAGCGGGCCATCGACGACCTGAATCTGGGTGGCGTGGTCTATGGCGAGTTGAGCAGCCAGCGCATCTACGCCAACGGCACCCAGCTCGGCGCGCTGCTCGGCGGCGTGGACGATTCCGGCAAGGGCGTCGCCGGGGTGGAAAGCATGGAGAACTCCGCGCTGACCGGCACGGACGGTTACGTCATCTACCAGCAAGGTAACGGCGGCGAGGAGATCCCCGGCACGCTGACCGGTTCCCAAGAGGCCGTGAACGGCTCCGACGTGGCGCTGACGCTGGACCATGACGTCGACTGGTACGTCAAGCAGGCGCTGCTGGAAGGCCAGAAGAAGACCAAGGCGACATGGGCCATGGCGGTGGTCCAGGACATCCAGACCGGCGAGATACTGGCCCTGGAGGACACCGACGAATACCAGGCGGGCAGCGACCAGGCCAAGCTGAACGCGTCCCGTGCCGTCAGCGAAAGCTTCGAACCGGGCTCGGTGGGCAAGGTCATCACGATGTCCGGACTGCTGCAGACCGGGCTGCACAAGGCGACCGACAAGTTCACTGTGCCCTATTCGTACACCAAGGACGGGCAGGAATACCATGACTCGTCCGCGCACGGCGACGAGCACTGGACTCTGGCCGGCATCATCAAGAACTCCTCGAACGTGGGCGTGGTCATGGCTTCGTCGCAGTACACGAAGAAGCAGCGGTACGAGTACCTCACGAAGATTTCGGCATCGGCCGGTCCAGCGGCATGTCCATCCCGGGCGAGTCGCGCGGGCAGCTCGGCACGCCGGAATCGTGGGACGGGCGAACCAGCAACACGATCCTGTTCGGCCAGGGATACTCCGTGAACGCGCTCCAGCTGACCAACGTCGTCGCGACCATCGGCAACAAGGGCGTGCGCAAGCACAGTCGCTGATCAAGTCGGTCACCCACGCCGACGGCACGGTGGAGACGCCGCAGGAGAGCTTCCTTCCACGCGCGTCATCGACGAGTCGGTCGCCGACCAGGTCAAGAACGCCATGGAATCCGTGGCCGAGGGATACAGCAAGGTGGTGAACGTCAAGGGATACCGCATCGCGGCGAAGACCGGTACCGCCGAGGTCGCGGGAAGCGACGGCCGGCTGACCTCGATCGTCGCCGATTTCGCCGGAATGATCCCGGCGGACAACCCGCGCTTCGCCATCACCGTGATCATGAAGGACCCGCAGGGCACTTACGGCGGCATGACGGCTGGCCCGATGTTCGCCAAGATTGGTGAATTCCTTATGCAGAAGTACAACGTGCCGACCTCCAGCCCCGCGCAACGATGCTATTGCAGTGGACTGGTAAGGGGGGCCGCGCCGGAAATCCGGCGGGGGCGTCGACAAGGAACATACGGAAGAAAGGCGGAAGCGATGAGCGCAGTCAGTGAAGCCGTCGCGCGGCGGATGACGTTGGGATATCTGGCCGACACGTACGGGCTGGAACTCGACCCGGACTTCGCTTCGGGTGTCACCGTCACATCCATCGCGGACGACGTCGATTCCGTGGCTCCCGGATCTCTGTATGTTCCCGCGCAGAGCGTGGACGTCAAGCGGCTGGAGGAGGCCCGGGCCCGCGGCGCGTACGCTGCGCTGGTCCCCCCGTCGATGAAGCACGAGGACGGCCCCGCGCAGATGCCACTGCTGCGCGCGCGCCTGACGTCCCGGCAGCTGGGCGACATCGCCAGCGACATCGCGGGCACCCCGTCCAACGCACTCGCCATTTTCGTAGTTGGCTCGGATGACCCGAAACGCAGTGAACGGTACGCGTCATGCGTAGCGGATTTCCTGCACATGCTGGGCAATCCTGTCGGCGTCGTGAAATCATCCGGCTCGACGTCGCGCTGGAGCGCGAGCTCGACCTGACCTACCCGCTGTCGATACTCGACGTGCAGCAGACGCTGTCGGTCTGCGCGGAGGACGGCGCGGCGGCGATGGTGTTCGCGCTCAACGACCGTACACTCAAATCCGATGCGCTGACCAGCGTGAACGTCGACGTCATCGGCCTGGACTCGGCACGAGACCTGCGCCAGCCGACGCCGAGCGGCACCGGCGAGGATTCGCGTGCTGGCGAAGGCGGCGAAGCGGCATCTCCGTCCGGGCAGTGGGCGAGCGGGGAGGAGCCCGCCGGGTCGGCTGGCGACGCCCGGGACGACCTCGCACAGGCGCGGCAGCTGGGGGCGGGCTTCGGCTTCGAAGTCGACGAGCAGACCCACGTCGCCCGTGCCGACGCGCAATCCGACCTGCTCGCGGCGCAGGCCCCGTTCGCCTCGGACCGCGACAGTATCCGTGAATTGTCGCTCGCCATTGCCATGGTTATGGCGGCGGGGATTCGCAGAAACAACATTCGCAGTGCGCTGCGCGTATCTCACGAATTGGCTCATGGAGAGGAAAACAAGGCATGAACGCAGAGGCAACGATGATGCCTATGACCGTTCGGCAGGTGGCCGAGGCGGTCCAAGGCAGGCTGATCGTCCGCAGACGGGCGACGGCGTCGAAGACGGAGCCGATGCACTGGCCACGTCGGCGGTCAGCGATTCGCGCCAGGTCCGTGAGGGCTCCGTGTTCGTGGCGATCGCCGGCGAGCGTGTGGACGGTCATGATTTCGTCGCTCGCGCCGGCGAATCCGGCGCGGTCGTGGCGCTCGTACAACATGAAGTGGATGCGCCGGTGGCGCAGATAGTCGTTCCCGATACGGTCGACGCGCTGGGCCTGCTCGCGAAGGCGAACATCGCCGCTCGGCGTGCGGCCGGAACGCCGTTCACCCTGATCGGCATCACCGGCTCGGTGGGCAAGACCACCACCAAGGACCTCATGGCCGCCCTGCTGTCCACGCTCGGCTCCACCGTGGCGCCCGTCGGCTCGTTCAACAACGAGATCGGCCTTCCTCTGACCGCGTTGAAGGTCGGCCGGCCGGGACACGCGCTTCTTCGTCGCAGAGATGGGAGCGAGCCATGTCGGAGAGATTACGCGCCTGACCACGATCGCCCCTCCGGACATCGCCGTCGTGCTCAAGGTCGGATGCGCCCATCTCGGCGAATTCGGCTCCGTCGAGCGCATCGCGCAGGCGAAAAGCGAGATCGTCAGGGGCTGGTTCCCGATGGGCTGGCGGTGCTCAACGTCGACGACGCCCATGTGGCGGCGATGGCCCCCCTGGCGCCGCAAGGACACGTATTCTGGTTCGGCATGGCCGGCGACGACGCCGAAGCCAGCGCCGGCAACGCCGCATCCGGGAAGTCGGACGCACTGTTCGCCAGCGACGTGCGGACCGACGACGGCGACCGCCCCTCGTTCACCTTGGAACGGGCCGATGGCGGAACCGCCCATGTGCAACTGGCGATTCGCGGCACGCACAACGTGATGAACGCCCTCGCCGCGGCGAGCGTCGCCCACCTGCTGGGCGTGCCGCTGCAGTCGATCGCCGAGACGCTGTCGCGTCAGTCCCGCATCAGCCCGCACCGCATGGCGGTGTCCACGGTCCGGCGCGGCGGGATGTCTTTCACGCTGATCGATGATTCATTCAACGCCAACCCCGACTCCATGCGAGCCGGTCTCGACGGGCTCGCCCGGTGGCGTTCCGGTGAAGACCCGTACCGTATCGCGGTGCTGGGAGCGATGCTGGAGCTGGGCGGTGACGAGTCCGCGCTGCATGAGGGCATCGGCGAGTACGCGGCCGGCCTGCCCATCGACGCCGTCATCGCGGTGGGCAACGATGACGAGCATTTCGACGCGCTGGCTTCCGCCCTTGCGAAAGGCGCGCGGAAGCGGCGTGACGACAGTGACGGCAACACGCCGGAGGTGCATTGGGTTCACGACATCGATCAGGCCGACACCTTGGTCCGAGCTCTTGCCGGAGACCATGACGACACGGTTGTGCTGCTGAAGGGGTCGCACGCCTCGGGCCTGAGCGCCCTGGCGCAACGATGGACGACAGCGGACGGACAGCCGTCCGACCACGAATAGGAAGCGGGGAATCTGAGTTGATCGCGTTAATCATTGGCATTCTGGTCTCGCTTCTGGTGACCATCGCGGGCACGCCGATGCTGATCCATCTGGTGCATCGGCTGCACTACGGGCAGTACATCCGTCAGGACGGGCCGAAGTCGCATCTGGTCAAGCGCGGCACCCCGACCATGGGCGGCGTAGCAATCGTGCTGGCGATCGTGCTCGGATGGGGGGCGTCGGCACTGTACCGTTACGTCCGCTCGGGAGCGGTTCCCCCTGTCCGCGATGCTTGTGCTGTTCGCGATGCTGTCGATGGGCCTGCTCGGCTTCATCGACGACTTCGCCAAGGTGCGCAAAAAACAGAATCTGGGCCTGTCGGTGCATGCCAAGTTCATCGGCCAGTTCATCTTCGCCACGATCTACGCGGTTCTCGCGCTGATCATCCCCACCAAATCGGGGTTCCCCAGCGCTCAGGCAGGCATGAGCTTCATTGAGAAGCCGTTCTTCGACTTCCGGTTCGCCGGCGGCGTGGTCGCCGCGATCATATTCGTCATCTGGGTGAATTTCCTCATGACCGCGTGGACGAACGCGGTCAACCTGACCGACGGCCTTGACGGCCTGGCATCCGGTTCGTCGATGATCGCGTTCGCCGGATACGCCATCATCGCGTTCTGGGAAAGCTACCATATCAAGGGCGGCACGCACGAAGGGTTCTCGTATGCGGTGTCCGATCCGCTCGACCTGACCATCATCGCCTGCTGCGCGGCCGTCGCCTGCTTCGGATTCCTGTGGTGTACAACTCGAACCCGGCGACGATCTTCATGGGGCGACACCGGTTCGCTGGCGCTCGGCGGCCTGTTCGCCGCGCTGTCCATCGCCACACACACCGAATTCCTCGCCATCATCATCGGCGGCCTGTACGTAATCGAGGTGATGAGCGACATCATCCAGGTCACCTCGTTCAAGCTCACGCACAAGCGCGTGTTCAAGATGGCGCCGATCCACCATCATTTCGAGCTTCTCGGGTGGAGCGAATCAAAGGTCGTCGTGCGCTTCTGGATGATCGAGTTCCTGTTCATGATCGTGGGCCTGATGATGTTCTACGTCGATTGGGTGTCCCGATCCGGGTTGCTGTTTGTCTGAACGGTGCCGTGACGGCTCCGCGCCGCACAGCGTGGCGTGACCGCCGCGGTATAGGCAGGTTCGCATGAGAGCGTCCGCCGGTTCGGCGGCGCAATGACAAGGGAGACGATATGGATCTCAGTGACAAGACCGTTCTGGTGGCCGGTCTGGGTATATCCGGCCGCAGCATGATGGAAGTGTTGCGTTCCCGCGCAGCGCGGGTAATCGGCGTGGACGAGCATAAGCCGGAGGCCGACCTGCATTCGTTCGACGACATCGACTGGGATTCGGCCGACATCGTCATGACGTCGCCGGTGTTCAACCCGCGCACGCCGTTCATCCTGAAGCCCAACGCCGAGGCATCCCCGTGTACAGCGAGGTCGAGCTCGCGTGGCGGCTGCGCGTGGACAGCGCCCGCACCGGCCGCACCGCCCCGTGGGTGGGCATCACCGGCACGAACGGCAAGACGTCCACGACCGAGATGACCTCGGCCATGCTGTGCGCCGATGGCCTCGTTGCACCGGCGGTCGGCAACATCGGCAAGGCGGTGTCCCACGCCGCGGTCGATCCGGACAACGACGAGCTGTGCGTGGAGCTCAGCTCGTTCCAGCTGCATTTCACCGATTCGCTGGCGCTGGATTGCGCGGCGATCACGAACATCGCCGACGACCATCTCGACTGGCATGGCGGCATCGAAGCGTACGCCGCCGACAAGTCGAAGGTGTTTCGCAACGTCAGGCGCGCCCTGGTGTTCAACGCCGACGACCGGCGCGTCAGCGCGCTCGCCTCGGCGGCGCATACCGCCGAGGGATGCCGGCGCATCGGATTCACGCTCGGCGTTCCCCAGCCCGGCCAGATCGGCGTGGACGACGGCTGGATCGTCGACCGCAGTGGCGTGGCCGGCGGCGCATTCGGCGATGAGACCCGCCTGGCGCCGGTCCAGGAGTTCCCCCACCTGTGTGAGCCGGACGGCACCGTGTACCCGCACCTGCTCGCCGACGCGATGACCGCGCTGGCGTTGGCGCTGGGAATGGGCGTGGACCTCGATAAGGCGTTGGCCGCGCTGAAGGCGTTCGCCCCCGGCGGCCATCGCATCCAGACCGTGGCGACGGCGGCGACGGGCGACGGCGGCTCGATACGCTTCATCGACGATTCGAAGGCGACGAACGCCCACGCGGCGCGGGCGTCGCTGAGCAGCTTCGCCCCCAAGAGCGTGGTGTGGATCGCCGGAGGACTCGCCAAGGGAAGCCGTTTCGAACAGCTCGTGGCGGATCAGGCGCATACGATTAAGGCGGCCGTCATCATCGGCAAGGACCAGAAGCCGATGCTTGAGGCGTTCGCCGCCAGCGCACCCGGCATTCCTCTTACCGTGATCGAGCCCGAGCCCTCGGACACGGTGATGGCGCGCGCGGTCGATGCCGCAGGCGCATACGCCGGCACAGGTGACGTGGTGCTGATGGCACCCGCCTGCGCCTCCATGGACCAGTTCGTCTCCTACGCGGACCGCGGCACCCAGTTCGCGCGGGAGTCCTCACGATGGGTGACGCAGCATGGCAAGTGACGATCCGCGGCGACGCGCGCCCGCTCCGTAAGATCCGGCCAGCCTTCGCGGTCGGATGCTGGTTCCGCGGGCGCGGGCACTGGCACGGGCAGACGCACGGGGCAGGATTCGTCCGCCTCCCCGACTGGCCGAGGCTCGGCGGGTCGAAGAGCGTGACGCCCAACGGCTCGGCAGGTTCACCGGACTGCGCAGCCTGCTCAACCCGCTGTGGTGCTATCACGGCTTCCGGGCCGCCGTTGTGGTGCTCACCGGCTTCGGCGTGATCATGGTGTTCTCCCAGTTCCACCGTGTCGATGGTTTCCGCCGGCCGATCGCCGTTCTCGCAGGCCATCAGCCAGGGCATGTACTGCGTGATGGGTCTGGTCGTGGGCGTGGTTTTCATGTGCCTTCCGGCTCGTATGTACAGGCGTTTCAGCTTCGCCGTGGTGTTATTCGCGATGCTGCTGCAGCTGCTGACGTTCACGCCGCTCGGCGTCGAGGTCAACGGCAATGCCGGCTGGATCGGCAAGCGCGGCGTGTTCACGATGCAGCCGGCCGAGGTGATGAAGCTCGCCTTGTGCATATGGCTTCCGGCGGCCCTGCACTGGGCGAAGAAACACAGCGGTAAGATCGGCAAGTTGCGGGCATACGCCCCCCTGACGGTTCTGTATCTCCTGTGCCTGGGATTCGTGATGCTGGGCAAGGATCTGGGCACGGCCATGATCGTCCTGTTCATCGGATTCGTCGCGTTTCTTCTGGGAGGATATCCAGGCAAGGTCCTTGCGGCCTTTGCCGCCCTGGGCATCATCGGCATCGTGGGATTGATCGCATACAGTCCGAACAGGCTGAACCGCGTTCTGGCCGCGTACCAGGAGTGCAGCGGCACCGATGCCCAAAAAGGTCTGCTACCAGTCGATACACGCGAAATACGCCCTTGGCCGAAGGCGGTCTGTTCGGGGGTAGGCTTGGGCAACTCCCGCGAGAAATGGAACTATCTGCCGGAGGCGCACAATGATTTTATCTTCGCCATCATCGGCGAGGAGACCGGTTTCATCGGAGCGGCCATCGTCATCATACTGTTCGTGGTGCTGGGAGGATGCATGATCAGCGTGGCCCCTGCAGACCGCGGACCGTTACGCGTCGGTCAGCCTGCTGTGCATCACCGTATGGCTTGTCGGGCAGGCGCTGATCAACATCGGCGTCGTGGTCGGGGTTTTCCCCGTCATGGGCGTGCCGATGCCGTTTCTCGGCGGGCGGGTCGTCCCCTGATCATGTGTCTGGCGGCGGCCGGCGTGGCCGCCTCGCTCATGCGCGCCCAACCTCAGATCAAGGCCGATTCGTCCCGCGCCTGACCGGAGGCGGGGCTGTCGGCGAAGCCAGCTGGGGGTGGCCATAAGGCCCTTCCAACAGGGCGAAATATGTCAAAGTCGGCTTGACGAAGCCGCGTTTTTTCATCACTCACGCTAAGCTCGGAGATTATGAGTTCATCACCTGTGCATATCGTTCTGGCAGGCGGCGGCACCGCCGGTCATGTCAACCCGTTGCTGGCCGTGGCGGATGCGATTCGCCGTATCCGGCCCGAGGCTTCCATCAGCATCATCGGCACGGCCGTAGGACTGGAGCACGACCTTGTTCCCCGCGCCGGCTATGAGCTGGACACCATCGAAAAGGTCCCGTTCCCGCGGCGCCCCAACAAGGCCGCGCTCCAGTTTCCGGCCAAGTGGATGCGCGAGACCCGCAAGGTCCGCGATATCCTGCGTTCGCGTCACGCGGACGTTGTGGTCGGATTCGGCGGCTATGCCCTCGGCTCCGGTGTATTCCGCGGCGCACAGGATGGGCATACCCGTCGTCATCCATGAGCAGAACGCCCGAGCCGGCATGGCCAACAAGCTCGGCGCGCGTTACGCTGCGTTCATCGGTACGGCGTACGAGAACACCGGCCTCAAGCCGGGATCCGGGTGCCGTATGGAGCGCGTCGGGCTGCCGTTGCGGCCGGCGATCAGCACGCTCGCGGCGCAGTTCGCGTCCGATCGCGCGTCCGTGCGCCAGTCGGGGGCCGAGGCGATGGGCATCGACCCAGCGCGTCCCATGGTGCTGGTCACCGGAGGGTCGCTGGGCGCGGTCAGCCTGAACAGGGCGGTGGCATCCAGTGCCGCGGTGCTGCTCGAACACGCGCAGGTCGTCCATCTGACCGGCAAGGGCAAGATCGACGAAGTGCGCTCGTTGGTGGGAGAGCGCGCCAATGCCGGGGTCTTCACCGGTGTGGGCCCTGATTCATACGGCAAGGGGCGACTATCATGCGGCCGAATATCTGGAACGCATCGATCTGGCGTTCGCATGCGCCGATCTGGTGATTTGCCGGTCCGGGGCGGGATCGGTGTCCGAGCTCGCCGCCCTGGGCCTGCCTGCGGTGTATGTCCCGTTGCCGATCGGCAACGGGGAGCAGCGGTTCAACGCGCTTCCCGTGGTCAAGGCCGGCGGCGGGCTGATGGTGGCCGACAAGGATTTCACCGCGCAGTGGGTGCAGTCCCATGTGCCGTCGCTGCTCGCCGAACCGGACCGGCTGCGCGAGCTGGGCGACAAGGCATGGGAGTACGGCATTCGCGACGCCGCCGACACCATGGCCCGTCGCGTGCTTGAACTGGCGTAATGCGGCGCTCTGATTGGCGTCGGGTATGACCATAATGGTGACCAGCATGAATCATCAAGGAGAATCTGCAGTGTCTGAAGCGCAAACCAATGCCACCCCTATCGTCCTCGACCCGATGAGGGTCGCGTTCGCGCCCGACGCGACGGTGTTGCAACTGGGAAGGACCCATTTCATCGGCATCGGTGGCGCCGGTATGAGCGTGCTCGCCGAAATGCTCCATGAGCGTGGCGTCGACGTTGACGGTTCCGACCGTGAGGAAGGCTCGAAGACCGAACGGCTGCGATCCCTCGGCATCACCGTCGAAATCGGCCAGCAGGCCGACAACGTGCGTGGTGCCGACACCGTGGTGTACTCCAGCGCCATCAAGCCCGACAACCCCGAAATCGTCGCGGCGCACGAGCGGGGCATCCGCATCGTGCATCGCAGCGACATCCTGGCGTTGCTGATGAACGGCCGCCGGGCGGTCACCGTCGCCGGAGCGCATGGCAAGACCACGACAAGTTCGCTGCTATCCCACATCCTCGTCCATGCCGGAACCGGGGAGCTGGCCGATCCCAGCTACGCCATCGGCGGCACCATCCAGGCACCCGGGGGAGCGGTACTGGACGGCGGGCATGCCGGACGCGGCGACGTGTTGGTCGCGGAGGCGGACGAATCCGACGGCAGCTTCTGCAAGTACCGTCCCTCGATCGCGGTGATCACGAACGCGCTCGCAGACCATCTCGACCATTATGGCGACGAGGCGCATTACTGCGCCGCGTTCGTCGACCATGCGGGGCATGCAAGCGGACATGTCGTCATGACGGGCGATGACGAGGGTGCCGTGGCCGTGCTGCGCGACCTCGACCCGTCCGTGGCCCGTCGAACGATCGTGTACGCCACCAAGGATGCCGATCAGATCGGGGACCTGCGCGGCGCCACGCTGGTGCGCATCGATGCCGAGCATGAGAGCGCCGACAGCGGCCGGGAGACCTTCACCGTCCATGTGCCGGCGTCGCTCGCGTCGGTCTGCGGCTGCGGCGACGCCGATCTGGCGTTGCCGGTCAGCCTCGCCATCCCAGGCATGCACAACGCGCGCAACGCGACCGCGGCCATCCTGGCCGCGATGCTGTTGGGCGTGACACCCGAGGCCGCAGCCCAGGCCGCCTCGACGTTCCTCGGAGCCTCGCGCCGGTTCCAGGTGCGCGGCGAGGAGAACGGCGTGACGGTGGTCGACGATTACGCGCATCATCCCACGGAGATCAGCGCGCTGCTCGACGCCGCCCGGCGCCGGTACCCGCGTTCCGTCATCCGGGTGCTGTTCCAGCCACACCTGTTTTCGCGCACGCGTATGTTCGCCCACGAGTTCGCCGAGGCGCTGTCCAAGGCCGATGACGTCATCGTCACCGGCATCTTCCCCGCACGCGAACTGCAGCGGGACTTCCGGACGTTTCCGCCATGACCATCGTCGATGCCGCGCAGGACGTGCCGCACGCTTCGGCGCAGGGCGATGGGACGTGGATCAGCGCGGTCGCCGACATGCAGGTGGCGGCTCAGATGCTGGCGATGCGCTGCCGTCCCACGGACGTGGTGTTCACCGTCGGCGCGGGGGACATTACCGTCATGGGCGCGGTGATCCTGCACGCACTGGGGGCCCGGCACAATCTCGGTGACCGCTGATGGCACGGCGGGTCGTTTCCTCACATGGCGATGCCGGTCGTGAGGCCGGGCAAGGGTCCGGCTCGCGCAAGCCGCGCACGACGGCAGACAGGGGCCTCATCGTCGGGTGCCGAAGCCAATCGCGTCGCCGTGACACGGGAACGCCAGACCAGGAAAAAGCCTCGCACCGCGTCGAATGACGTGTCCCGGAAGGCTGCATCCGGAAAGGCGTCGCCGGGGAGAACCACGGTCGGGAAGGCGACGTACCGGCAGATGACGTCCGGCAGGAAGTCGGAAAAGGCCTTAGGAAAGGAGACTTCCCGACAGGTAAAGGGCGGGAAAACAGTCTCCCGAAAATCGAGGTTCGGAAAGACGGCGTCCCGGAGCGTTTCGTCGTCCTCATCCCGGTCGGTATCACGCGCCGAAGGTTTCGTCGACGCGCGTCGCCTGTACAGCGAGGATGTGGTCAAGAAGACGCTCGATGAGAACGTCGGCGTGCTCGGCGTGGCGACCCGTCCCAAAGTGCTGGATTTCGACGCGCGCCTGAAGGAGCGGAAGAAGGCGGGCACCCGGGTCGCCGCCATCCGCGTGCTGATTGTGATATTGGCCGCGGCGCTGGTGTCCGCGCTGATCTGGCTTCTGTTGTTCTCATCCGTGTTCCGTTTGGAAACCTCGCAGATCAGCGTCAGCGGCGGCAACGAATGGGTGAGCGAGAAGGATGTGCTGGATATCGCGAACCAGCAATCCGGCAAATCGCTGTTCCTGGTCTCCGCAGACAAGGTCAGCTCGCAGCTGAAGAACATCCCCGGCGTAACCCAGACGAACGTCGTCAAACGGTATCCGCGCTCGCTGGAGATTGACATCAAGGCGCAGCAGCCCGCCGCCATGCTCAAGGAACCAGATGGAACCCTGGTGGCGGTCGACCGCAAGGCCCGCGTGCTCAACGCGGTGGGCAAGTGCGTCCATGAAAGGTATTCCGGTCATCGAGGTGAACTCGGTGGACAACGGTTCTGAACAGCCGCGCCGTCAAGGAGGCACTGACCATCCTCGGCGGTCTGCCCGACACGATGCGCACCGTCATCACCAAGGTGAGCGCGAAAACGCAGGATTCCATCACCACCGAGCTGAGTTCCGGCAAAATATGTCGTCGTCTGGGGTGATTCGTCCGAGCTGAAACTCAAGTCGGCGATCGTCGACAAGCTGCTCAGCGACCCGTCGCTGATAGGAGACAAGCATCAGATCGACGTGTCGGCCCCGAGCCGACCCATCATCAAATAGCGCGCGTTTCGCCGTGGGCAGGACGCGAAACGCGGGTGAAAATACGAAAAAGGGCCGCATGATCGTTGGAATCATGCGGCCCTTGCGAGTGGAGAGCTGCAGGGGAACACGACCTGCCTCGACCTGCCGATTTTGGCAGGTCGACCACCACCTCGTGGCCGACTGTGGTGGCGCTCCGTCTGACCGAAAGCCAGTGTCTGGCGAAATCCACGTCCTCGACGTGCAGCCCGGCCATCTCGCCCCATCTCAGTCCGCACAGGCCGAGCACGAGCACCATCGTCCGCCGGTCGCCGGATTCGTCGGCGAGCCGGAACAGCTGTTCGACGGTGAGGTACGTGTGTCCTGCGCTTCTTGCGTGGCGTCTCGATGCCGTCGCACGGGTTGGATGGGATGAGTCTGTCGGACGCGGCGTCGGCGCAGATGCCGCGCAGGATTCCGAGGTTGCGCAGTACGACGGTGGCGCTCCTGCTTTCGGCGGGTGCTGACCTATTCCTGGATTTCGGCGCGGGTCAGTGATTCGAGCGTGGGCGCGCCCCATTGCGGTTCGACATGGACGCGCCACGCGCGTTTGATCGATTCGACGTAGCTGGCCTTTGACGAGACGCGCTTCTTGGCTATCCACGCCGGCCAGAGCCCGCCGACCTTCCGGCGTCCGGCCTGCGGGTCGATGTACGTTCCGCTGGCCTTGGCGACGGTGACGTGTTCGGCCAGCCATTCCTGGGCGTCGCGTTTGCGTTGGAAGCCGCGCCGGCTGGTCTGCGTGCCGTCCGGCTTGCGGTAGATGATGCGCCATCGGCGTCCGTCCTTGGTGTCGTATGTGTCAATGGTCGCCATCTTCCGCCTTCTTCCGTGGCCTGCCGCCGCCGACGCCTCGGCCGGGGCGGCAGGCGTTCCACCGGTCGATGGTCTCCTCGCGCCAGCCTCTGGCCTTGCCGACGACCACGTCGGGGTCGGGCAGCCTGTAGCGTGCCAGTGCGCCTTTGGTGATGCCGAGGCGTTCGGCCACCTCGGTCATGCTCAGATAGCGTTCAGTCATCCTTGCCGCCCCGTCTGTCCATGGCGAGTGCGGCAAGGCTCCAGATGCCGGCCGCGAGTCCGAACAGTCCGGCCTGCCATGGTTTTCCCGCGAAGCCGAGCGTGGCCGACAGCAGGCCGCATGTGATGCCGCAGACGGCGAATATGGTGCTTGTTTTCATGATGGCCATGAAATAGGATGGAACCGGGGTTCCGGGCAATTGGAGTGCTCGGAACCCTTTCGTCATCTCTTATGGCGTGGTCGGCGCCGTATCGAGATGACGAGCGCCGCCAGTGCGATGATGTTGCTCACCACCGAGCTGATGGCGGTCACGATGTCCGTCCATTTCATGCTCACCTCCTTTCCGTTGACATAACTATTATAACAAAGTATGCATAAAGTAATGCAAGTTGGGCACGACGAACCGCGCTCACCAAAAACACCAAAATGTGTCAGGATTATCCGGATTGTGAAGAAACGTTGACGAATCCACGTGCTCGCCGGTAAATTGAAGACGAAAGCAAGGAGGTGCCGTGGACGATGAGCATGAAGACGATGATGGAATCGATGCGGCGCGGAGCGGCTGCCGGAACGAGGATAGCGGTGACGGGACGCGTGGAATACAGGTCGCCGATTCAGGTGAAATCGGCCACGGAACTCCAGATGGCGGCGTGGAACAGGGTCGGCCGGACTCTTCGCGAGTCGATGGAACCGGGAGAAGGCGTCCAGCAGGTAGCCCTTCAATGGCGTTCCGCCCCACTGCCGACCGTCGATGAATTCGCAGGCTACGAGCGGATCCAGCCAGGAGCCGCGGACCGGATCATCACTATGGCCGAGAAATCGCTCGACGCGGAGATCGAAGCTCAAAGAACATCGAACGAGGTCGCGGCCAAGGACCATAAAGCGCAGAACATCTGCATGATCATCGCCACTACCGCCTATTCGATCCTCCCGATCATCGGATTCGGAAGCGCGGTCGTCTGCGCCGCGCTCGGACAATCGGTGGCGGCCGCTTTCGGCGCGCTCATCGGAGCAGCCACGGCCGGGCCGCAAATAATCCAGGAAATCAGGAAAAAGAGGTAACGGCAATACCCCGGCGCTCGCGATATGCGGGAGACCGGGGTATTTGTTGTTATTCGTTCTTGTTTTTGCGCGGACGTCCGCCGCCGACGCCTCGGCCGGGGCGGCTGGCGTTCCACCGGTCGATGGTCTCTGGCAGCCAGCCGCGGGTGCGGCCGATCGTGGCGTCGGGTTCGGGAGCTTGTAGGTGGCGAGGGCTCCCGTCTTGACGCCGAGGCGTCCGGCCACTTCGGTAAAGCTCAGATATTCAATGGGCATGTCAGTCCTTCCTTCCTGCGATGAGTGCGAAGGCGGCGCTGACGATGGCGCATCCGGCGGTGAGCGCGAACGGCCAGCCGACCCATGCGCTGGCCGCCGTTCCGAGCGCGAATACCGCGCTGACTGTCGATTCCGTTCTCATGATGTTCCATGGCATAATCGGAGATATGGGGTTCCGGCCCCCAAGTCTGGCCGAAACCCTTTCTCACTTTTCCTCTTCGGCTTCCGCCTCATCTCCTTGATGAGTCCGGTCACAGCTTTGATGAGAGCCGCGAGGCTCGCGACGAGGAGCGAGATGCTGGTGATTATCTCCGATGGTGTCATGTTCACCTCCTTTCCTGATATAACTATCATACTATAACAATGAAAGTAATGCAAGTCAGAACACGAAAAAACACAAAAAATCAACGGATTGATAGACTTGATGCCACGCAAACGAAGGGGCGAGCATGGCTACACCATCCGCCAATATGAGACCAAAGCCGGAAAAAGATACGAGGTGCGCTACCGCAAACCGGACGGCAGCGCGACCGGCAAACGCGGCTTCAAGCGCAAAATGGACGCCGACGCATGGGGTGCCGCCAACGTGACCACAGCGAAAAGCGTCGGAGCCTACATCGACCCGCAAGCCGGAAGACGCTTGGTCGAAGACTTCTGGGAGCCATGGCTGGCCGCAAAAAGACCAAGGCCAAACCAAGCTACATCGAGACGCTGGAACGTGCTTGGCGCGTGCACGTGATGCCGAAATGGGGCATGCGCGAGGTGCAGTCGATCACGCACGATGAAGCGCAGGTGTGGGTCAGCGCACTGGCAGAATCGAAAAGCGCGAGCGTCGTGCTCCGCGCCGAAGGAATCCTCCGCGCACTGCTCGCAAAAGCCAAGGCCGACAAGTGCATACACGACAATCCATGCGAAGATCTCGAATTGCCCAGGAAACGTCGCAAGAAGCACGTGTATCTGACCATCGACCAGCTGCTGGCGTTGGCCGACGCCTCCGATTGGCGCAGGCCGATCGTGCTCACGCTCGGACTGTGCGGTCTGCGCTGGGGTGAGCTGGTGGGCTTGCAGGTCGGAGACGTCGATTTCAAGCGGCAACGTATCCATGTGCGCAGGTCGGCCACCGAAGTCAATCACGAGATCGTGGTGGACGCGCCGAAGACAGGGGAGGAGCACACCGTCATCTTCCCGCGCTTGCTGCGGCCATGCCTTGAAGACGCCTGCAATGGCCGTCGGCAGTCCGACCTGCTTTTTCCCGACAGGCGCACCGGCTCGTATCTGCGCAAGACGCACGGGCCCTGCAGTACGTCGAGCTGGTTTTACTGGGCAAAGAGGCGCAGTCTCGGTGACGAGATCGCGGACTCGATGACGATTCACGATCTGCGGCATACGTGCGCGTCGTTGCTGGTCCATGCTGGCGCGAATGTCAAGGCGGTGCAACGGCAGCTCGGTCACAAGAGCGCGACGATGACGCTGGATGTCTATGCCGACCTATTCGACGATGATCTGGATGCCGTCGGCGATGCGATGGATGGATTGCTGGTGAGGGCGATCGGTGAGGGTGGGAGTCTGGCGGCTTGATTCGTGCCCACATTTTGCCCACATCCTGACGGTAATTGTAGTGATTTGCAGTGATTTGCAGTGAGTTGGGGAAGTGGCGGGAACCGTTGGTAATAAAGGAAAAGCCGCCATTTCTGGCGGCTTTCAATCCGTGGAGCTGCGGGGAATTGAACCCCGGTCCGATGACCGAACCCTCAGTCTTCTACGTGCGTAGTCTGCTGGCCATATGGCGGTTTTTCTGCCCCCATCGATGTCGCAGACAACTGATGGCGGGCATATCCGCAGTTAAAGTCCCCGAATCACCCCCTGTGGCTCAATGATTCAGGCGAGTCTTCTAAACGACGCTCAGCATCCCCCAAAGACGAGAGGGAGTGAACGGAGCGGCTGCTCACTGTTTAACCCTGGCGCGAAGCTCAGGCAGCGAGAGCGAACTCAGTGCGGTTAGATTTAGCACTTATTCTTTTGCAGGGGACATCCACGAGCGGACCCTGCGTTCTCGGCACGCTTCCCTGCGACGAACAGGTCACCGTCGAAACCGATCAGCCCCGATATTGAATTATCAATTCGCATTCCGGTTTATGACCGGACATTTCATTATATCCCGGCTGCTCGAAAAAGCAAGTCGGTCATCAGTCGGTCACCCATACGCGCTTGGTGCCGGTCTGACGCGCTTTGGTTCCCGTCCGCACCTTTTTCGTGCCGGACTTGATGCTCTGCGCCTGATACGAGCCGTGATCCTCCTGCCGGGTCCCGGCCTGGATCTGCTTGTCCTGCCAGACCTTTTCGTACCGGTAGTTGTCGGGGAGGAGGCCGGACTTGAGCCGGTAGTCACCGTGCTCCTCGAACGCGGGGTCGTTCGCGTTCGCAGTGAACCCGTCGTGTTCAAAGATGGCGCGTCCGGTCGGCACCTGCACCCGTTGCGTCTCATAGACCGGCCGGGTCTCCCAGCGCCCGGAGGGGCCGCCGTTCGGGCCGCTTCTGTCGGGCTGTGCAGTGGAATCGAGCTGTGCGGATTTGCCGTCGGCATTGTCGGCATCGGTGCCGTCCTTACGGATATTGTCCCCGGTTGCTTCGTTCTTGCCGCCGGGGCGGACCCCCGGTTTCGGAGAGGTTCCCTGTTCTCCAGGAGGCGACGGTGCCGGCCGGCTTCGGTGGACGCGGCATAATCGCGTGTTCGTTCGCGCTTGGCGGATTCTAGTGGTGGTTGCAACACCTGGTGTTTTTGGTGTTGTTGTCTTGGTTTTCTAGGTTAGCTTGCGGTGTCGAGGAGTTCGAGGATTTTCTCGCTTGGTTTCATGTAGCCGAGGGTCTTGCGTGGCCGGTCGTTGAGTTCCTCGGCGACCGCGTCGAGGTAGTCCTCGGGGTATTTGGATAGGTCGGTGCCCTTGGGGAAGTATTGGCGCAACAGGCCGTTGGTGTTCTCGTTGGTGCCGCGCTGCCACGGGGAGTGCGGGTCGCAGAAATAGACCCGCATGTCCAGGCTCGCGCCGATCTGCTTGTGCAGGGCGAGTTCCGAACCCTGGTCCCAGGTCAGCGAGTTGCGCAGGAGCCTGGGCAGGTTCCGCATCTTGCGGACGATGGCCTGCTGGACCTGGCCTGCGTCGTGCCCGTCGGGCAGGTGCAGCAGGATCGTGAACCTGGTGGCGCGTTCGACCAGGGTGCCGATGGCGCTCCTGTTCGCCGAACCGGTGATCAGATCACCCTCCCAATGGCCGGGGACGGCCCGGTCCTCGACCTCGGCGGGCCGGTCCGAGATCATGACCATGGGATCCCGGAACCGGGGTCTGCGACCCGCGCCGCCACGGGGTTTGCGTTGGGCGCGGCCCTGGCGCATGGCCCGTTTCAGCTCGGCTTTCAGCTCGCCCTTGCCCTGGACGTAGATGGCCTGGTAGATCGTCTCGACGCTTGCGTGCATGTCCTCATTATCGGGGAAGTCATGCCTGAGCCGGTTGCCGATCTGCTCGGGACTCCAATGCCGTCCAAGGCCGGCGAGTATCTCCCGCCACAGGCGCGTGCCCGGCCCGGCTTTCCTGGGCCTGGGGCGTTTGAGCCGGTCGGCGCTCGATTGCTGGGCGTGGTACGGCTCGTAGCATCCGGTCAGGGGGTTCGTGTCGCGTCGTATCTCGCGGCTCACGGTGGCCGGGTTCCGGTCAAGGAGGCGGGCGATGGCGCGTATGCCGTCGCCCAGGCGCAGCCGGTCGGCGATCAGGATGCGTTCCTCCTGGCCCAGATAGCGGGCGTGTATCTTCCTGGGCTTGTCCATGGTGGAACGATACCAGTCCACCGATGGTCTCTCGTTCCTGCCGGTGGCCCGGGCGCGTCCGTTCCTCCAGGCCTTGCCGGTGCGTTTCGACACCCCGACCGCATGGGCGGCCTGGGTGAAGTTCACGCCCTCCTCGGCCAGCAGGCGCACGTACTCGGCCCGCCTGGCCTCGCACATCGCCTTCCTCGTCGGATAACCGTGCCCCTGGAACACCCAGCGGCCGGTCCCTGTCCCGTCGTCATGGTGGCTCGCGGTCACCTGATCCTCCCTGCGGTAGGCCAGGTGTTGCAACGATCACTAGAACTCGCCCCTTATGGTTTTTTTTTTGGGGGGGGGATATGCCGTGGTATGCCCAGTTCGGATGCGGTGGTGGTGGGTGCGATAGAATCCGATACATGAAAGTGGTATTGCAGCGTGTGTCGCAGGCGTCGGTCGATGTCGTCAATGAGCTGGGGGATTTGGATCCCACGTTCGACCTTCAGCAGATCGGTCCGGGGTTCCTGCTGCTGGTCGGCGTGACCGATGAGGACGGCGATGACGAGATCGCATGGCTGGCGCATAAGATTCTGCGGCTGCGCGTGTTCGAGGACGAGCAGGGCAAGATGAACCGGTCGATCCAGGACATCGGCGGTGAGATCCTGTCCGTGTCGCAGTTCACGCTGTTCGCCGACGTGCGCAAGGGAACCGGCCGAGCTTCGTCGGCGCGGGCAAGCCGGAACATGCCGACATCATGTGGATCAAATTCAACGAGGCGCTGCGCTCGGGGGCGTTGCAGTGCGCGAGGGGCGTTTCGGCGCCCATATGCGCGTCGGCCTGGTCAACGACGGCCCGGTCACGATCGTCATCGACACCGCCGACCGCCATTGACCGGTCGGGCCGCAGCTGCGCCGTCACCGTGCGAGGGTACCGTCCCTCGTGACGGTGCCCGTGACGCAACCCGTGCAACCCGCGCGGGTATTGCCGTGTCCGTGTCGGTTTCTCGAATATGGAAAACCCGCCCGACCGGCTGCCGGTCGTAACCGGTCAGTCAATCGGGCGGGCTTTGCGGGGCGGTCAGTCAGCGCCGAAGCGCCTTGACCCTATCAGGCTTCCACGGGTTTCTTGCCGCTTTCGAGCACCTTGTAGGCGAAGCCGACGGCGAGTACGTAGAGGCAGCCGATGGCCATCACGAGGATGCCGCCGACGACCCCGCGACGTCGGCCGCGGCACCCATGATGGGCGGGAAGATCGCGCCGCCGATCAGGCCGCAGGCATCAGGCCGGCAATACGTAATAAATCGCATCAATGTAATCAGCTTCGCAATTGCGTATCGGGCTGTGTTGCAGGAGGCTGAGGTTTCCGCCGAGCCAGAGCCGAGCGTGCCAAACCTGCACGCCTGCAGGGGGTTCGCACCTGCAAAACTGCGGCCGCGTCTCGTTGTTCCGGAGCAGGTGGAAGTCCCCACCACAACAAAGCCACGAGAACTGGCCAGCAGCCTGCAGGGACCGGCGAGGCTGTA
>VOFJ01000939.1_pt1 | contig 34373 bp, 59 predicted proteins | sample 5384081 | NCBI WGS metagenome assembly VOFJ01 (sample SAMN12384729, study PRJNA508395) | human gut metagenome | isolation source: healthy gut I | host: Homo sapiens
GGGTTACGTATTGCTGTCCGGTGCTGCTGATCGGCAGCCATTCTGTGATTCCTTCCACAATTCCAAAGAGGAAGGATTTCAAAAAAATTCAATCATTCTTAATTTATACTCCTTTTTATTGATGGATTGCAGCTATACTAAGAGATTCTAGCACTAAATGCAATCATTTTTTATGCAGCTCTGCTTATGTTCTAAAGCGGCCCACGATTTCATATTATAAAACGTTGGCAAAAGATGTGCAAGAAATAGAAAGTATTTAAATTGTTAAATCGTCGATTTAAGAAATTCCTAATATTTTTCCAATCTATTCTTTAAAAACCATCAAGTATCATGTATACTATAGTTAGAACTTGATCATGTGATAATTATGTTGCTGCGCTGTTATCGGTGTCAGCAATTATCGAGGGGTATGTAAAAATGTATAAAATATTAGTATGTGATGACGATAGAGAAATCGTAGAAGCAATCGAAATTTATCTTTCTCAGGAGGGATATCAGATTTTTAAAAGCATATGACGGAATCGAAGCACTGGAGATTTTGGAGAAAGAGGAAGTGAATCTTCTGATCATCGATGTCATGATGCCGAGACTTGACGGAATCCGTGCAACATTGAAGATCCGCGAGAAGAACAGTCTGCCAATCATTATCTTGTCTGCGAAGTCAGAAGATACCGATAAGATTCTTGGACTCAATATCGGTGCAGATGATTATGTGACGAAGCCGTTTAATCCGTTGGAACTTGTGGCACGAGTGAAATCACAGTTGAGACGATTTAACGAGCTTGGCGGAACAGCACAGGAGCCAAAAAAGAGACGATTTATAAGGTAGGTGGCCTTCAGATCAATGATGATCTCAAGCAGGTAACAGTAGATGGGGAATCTGTAAAACTGACACCGATTGAATACAATATCCTTTTTGCTTCTGATGAAGAATCAGGGAAAAGTATTTTCAATCAATCAGATTTATGAATCCATCTGGAATGAAGAGGCAATTGGTGCGGATAACACAGTTGCAGTTCACATTCGTCATATCAGAGAAAAAAAAATAGAGATCAATCCGAAAGATCCACGTTACCTGAAAGTAGTCTGGGGTGTCGGATATAAAATTGAAAAAGCATAGTGCGAACAGTAACAAAAGCACATGTAAAAATGGATAGAAAAAGCATATAAGAGAACATAGAAAAAATGCATAAGAAGGCATAGAAGAAAGGGTTAACAATGAAGAAATGGTACAGGAAGACCGTGACAAGGACAATCGTTCTTGTTGTGGCGATTCTTAGCGGAGCATTGCTTGTGACAAATTTGCTTTCTCTCCTGACACTGGCGGGTGGAATGAGTTTGTCACAGATTCAAAAGATGAATACACAGTCTTTTTGAAGAATCCGAAGAATTCAGCAAGATGGTCGAAAGCTATATGTACGATGTGCAGGAGAAGCTTTATCTACAGAATCTTTTGAAAGTGACGGTGCCTACAATCCGAAAAAACTGGTGGATGTAATGGAACTGTCAAAGAAGGGCAAGATTTCAGAAACAAATTTGTCAGGTGTCACGTACACCATGGAAGAACTGGTGAACTGGGGCGAGACTTACAGTGGGACAGATAACGACAATCTTTACAAACAGAATGGCGTGATCGTCTGTCAGAAACCGGACGGAAATTATTACTACTATTATACGAATGATTTCTTTTCTCTTGTAAATGCAGGAAAACTTCAGTTCCAGATGGGCGAGCAGGACAGAGATCAGTTCCTGGCAGGATTGCAGGCGGGCGAATTTACGACTTCCGGCTATTATACATTTCAGATTACAGATGAAAACGGTGAGCTGCTTTATACAGACTGCTGGAACTTTGGTCAGTCAATGATTGAAAAATATGCACCGGTCGGAGCGGATAATCTACTCCAGGTTGTAAATAATAATCCGCAGTTAAATGGAAGACTGACATTGGTTTATGATAATATTGCCACAGCATTGCAGACAATCTATGAAGACTGGCAGGATTATGAAGGCGGTTGGGATTATCTGGAAGAAGGAAATACCAATTTTACCTATCTGTATGCGGACGAATCGACAAAGAAGGTTACTACAAATAAAGCAGAATATGCAAATTATGCAGATGTAAAGAAAAGCATAGAAGACATGATAGAATCAGCGTCAAAGAACCCTGTGAAATATATGGTAATCTATCCTGAATTGAAAGATTTTTAAGACGAATATGAACGTTTCTTATTCGGATCAATGGCTCAATACACGTTCTTATGGTTACTATTCCGGCGGAACAAAGTGGAAAGATGTTTTTTGCAGTTGCGGTTGATGCAAAATATCCGATTCAGGACCAGTTCTATCAGACCAGTATTGATTATCAGAATAATATTCCACAGATGAAAGAAACATTGCATTTTATGATTTTCAGCGGAGTACTCTTTTTTGGTCACAGTAGTGTGGTTGACATTGGGTGCCGGAAGAAAACCGCAGGATGAAGAACTGCATTTGTTAAAGTTTCGATTCCTGGAAGACAGAGATTGCTGCTGCAGTTGTTATTTTTTGTCCTGGGTGATTGGAAGTTATTTTTTTTTGTAGCAGGAATCGATGGAATTCATATCTTATTTGATGGAATTGCAGGGTTGAGTAGTTCATACGGTGCTGTGGAAAGTAATACATTTATTCCATCATCCTATGTTCCGAATGTATATATGCAGACTTTAAGTCTCGGAGAATCAGTAGGTGCGTTTGCATATGGAACATTTACATTTACCTGCTTTTTTGCCGGCTATCTTAGTCTGGTAAGAAGAATTAAGGCAAAGAGTCTGTGGGAGAACAGTCTGCTTCGAAGCTTCGGTATATTTATCGGGAAAATATTACGAGACATGAAGCTTACAAAGAAAACAGCAGGACTTTTTGATTCTTTATTTCCTGTTTCAGCTTTTCGTGCTCTGGGGTGGAGATTTCTTCCTGGTGATACTGCTGCTGATTGCTGATGCAGTGCTATTCTATTACATGGTTGCAAATGTGATGGAGAAGAATCGACTGAGAAAAGGAATTCAGGAGATCGCTGCCGGAAATATGAGTTATCAGATTCCAATCGACGGACTGCATGGGGAGAACAAGAAATTTGCATTGATGATCAACGGGATCGGAACCGGACTTAACAAAGCAGTTGCCGAGGCAATGAAAAACGAACGTCTTAAGACAGATTTGATCACAAATGTTTCTCATGATATTAAGACACCACTGACTTCTATTTTGAACTATGTCGGTATCTTAAGACAAACAGATCCGGCGGATCCGAAAGTTCAGGATTATCTGAATATTTTGGAAGAGAAAGCACAGAGACTGAAGACATTGACAGAAGATGTAGTAGAAGCATCGAAAGTCAGCAGCGGGAATATTTCCCTGGAATATATGGATCTTGATCTGTCAGAAATGATCCAGCAGACACAGGGTGAACTCGAAGAAAAATTCGAGGCGAGAAATCCGGCAATCGTCACAGATCTTCCGGCAGAACCGGCTGTTGTGCATGTTGATGGTAGAAGAATGTGGCGTGTCTTGGAAAATATTTACGGAAATGCAGCCAAGTACGCAATGCCTGGAACCGAGTTTACGCGACTCTGAAAACAGATGATACAAAGGTAAGATTTTCATTGAAAAATGTTTCCGAGCATCAGTTGAATATTCAGGCGGACGAACTGACAGAACGTTTTATCCGCGGAGATATTTCCAGAAGTACGGAGGGCAGTGGATTAGGTCTTTCTATCGCGAAGAGCCTTACAACGATGCAGGGCGGCACATTTGACTTGTATCTGGACGGAGATTTGTTCCGGGTAGATATTACATTCCCAAGAGTGAAAGCAAAAAGGAAATGCTGCCGGGATAACAGAGGAATTAGCAGAGAAATCATCAAGCGGTGTATCTTGACATTCTATTCGCGTTATGCTAACCTTTTTAAGGAATGAAAAGCAGTGATAAGCGAAACGCGATGAGGAAGAGAGTAGTCTGTAAACAGATTCTACAGAAAAGTCCTGAAGGCTGTCAGGCCGGATGTTGAGAGGGATGGATGGAAGACAGATGAAGATGGCTTCTGAGCAGCGCAGATGAGCCTGAACAGAGTGAGCAAGTGAGTTGTTTAAGCAGCAATCTTGAATAAAAAAAGATCCGGGTTAGTCTGTGAAGGGATTCGCCCTTTATAGCGAAGAGTATCAACAGTGAGAAATGCCGTAGTATTCAAAGTGGTTTTGATTAACAAAGCAGTTTTTACTAACGAAAATGCAGATACTCATAGAGGTTTCTTTCCGCGAGGAAGGAACGAAGAGAAGTGGTAACACGAAAGTAGGATTCGTCTTCTCAGGGATGCAAGTCCCTGGGAGGGCGTTTTTTAATATATTAGGTTTGTTCCTAACATATTAAAACGCTCCGCTAGGGATATGCGCTGCGGCGTACAAAGTAGGTGTCGCAAACGACCGCCGCAAGTGCAAGAATGTGCCTTGGCACATTCTTTGTTCCGAAAAATCCGAAAAAAATCGTATTAGTAATCACTGAAAGTTGAGAAAAGAATCCCACATTGTGGGAAAAAGGAGGCAGAAAAAATGTCAGAAAAAACCAAAATATTATATTACAACAGCAATCGCTTATGCATCAGGCAAACCGCACATCGGTAACACATACGAGATCGTGCTGGCAGATGCCATCGCAAGATATAAAAGAAGTCAGGGATACGATGATGTATTCTTCCAGACAGGAACAGACGAACATGGACAGAAGATTGAGCTGAAAGCCGAGGAGGCAGGAATCACACCAAAGGAATTCGTAGATAATGTATCAACAGAAATCAAAAAGAATCTGGGATCTGATGGATACATCTTATGACAAATTCATCCGTACAACAGATGATTATCATGAAAAACAGGTTCAGAAGATCTTTAAGAAGCTTTACGATAAGGGTGACATTTACAAAGGGACATTATGAAGGAATGTACTGTACACCATGTGAATCTTTCTTCTTCACAGAGTCTCTCAGCTTGTAGATGGAAAATGCCCGGACTGCGGACGCCCGGTACAGCCGGCGAAGGAAGAGGCATACTTCTTCCGTATGAGCAAATATGCAGACCGTCTGATCGAGCATATCAAAACACATCCGGATTTCATCCAGCCGGATTCTCGTAAAAATGAAATGATGAACAACTTCCTGCTTTCGGGCCTGCAGGATCTGTGTGTTTCCCGTACTTCCTTTAAATGGGGGATTCCGGTTGATTTCGACCCAAAGCACGTTGTATATGTATGGCTGGATGCACTTGACCAACTATATCACAGGAATCGGATATGATGTGACGGAAACAGTACAGAGCAGTTCAACAAACTGTGGCCGGCAGACCTTCACCTGATCGGTAAAGACATCATCCGTTTCCATACTATTTACTGGCCAATCTTCCTGATGTCACTGGATCTGCCGCTTCCGAAACAGGTATTCGGACATCCGTGGCTGCTTCAGGGAGACGGGTAAGATGAGTAAGTCTAAGGGAAATGTTATCTATGCGGATGAACTCGTTGATTTCTTTGGCGTAGATGCAGTTCGTTACTTTGTACTGCATGAAATGCCATTCGAGAATGACGGTGTTATTTCCTGGGAACTGATGGTAGAACGTCTGAATTCCGATCTGGCAAATACACTCGGAAACCTTGTAAACAGAACGGTTTCTATGACAAACAAATACTTCGGCGGTTCTGGAACAGTAGAAGATAAGGGTGTTGTAGAAGATGTAGATGCAGAACTGAAAGCAGTTGTAGAGAATGCTTCGAAAAGCAGTTGATGCTAAGATGGCAGACCTCCGCGTTGCCGATGCGATTACAGAAATCTTCAATCTGTTCAAACGCTGCAATAAATATATTGATGAGACAACTCCTTGGGTACTCGGAAAAGATGAATCCAAGAAGGATCGCCTTTCTACAGTACTTTGGAATCTGATCCAGAGCATTTCTGAAGGTGCAAGACTTCTTGAATCTCTTTATGCCTTCTACAAGTAAGAAGATCCTTGAGCAGCTTGGTAACGGACATGTAACAGAGAAACCGGAGATCCTGTTCCAGCGAATGGATCTCGAAGAGGTTATGAAGAAAGTTGAAGAACTTCATCCGAAGGTAGAAGAAAAGAAAGAGGAAGAAGCTGTTATCGACATTGAGCCGAAAGATGAGATCACATTTGAGCAGTTCGGAACAATGCAGTTCCAGGTTGGAGAGATCATTGCATGTGAGGCTGTAAAGAAAAAATCCAAAAAACTTCTCTGCTCTCAGGTAAAAGTTGGGAAGCCAGGTAAAACAGATCGTATCCGGAATCAAAGCACATTACACACCGGAAGAAATGGTTGGTAAGAAAGTTATGGTTCTTGTAAACCTGAAACCTGCGAAGCTGGCAGGCGTACTTTCAGAGGGAATGCTGCTTTGTGCAGAAGATGCAGAAGGTAACCTTGCACTGATGACACCGGAAAAAAAGAAATGCCGGCTGGAGCAAGAAATCTGTTAATTAAAATATTTGAAAATTCAGACAATTACAACCAAATCAGATAATAAATAAAAAATACAAAAAATCAAATGATTATATTGACAAATTAGACGCCGAATGTTATTATATAACCATCAAAAGAGAGAAAGAAATCTCCCAAAGATATTTAACTAAGAAGGCAAAAGTAACAGATGCCTGATTAGATTAAAAAAATACAAGTTCAACAGGAGGTCAGTCCCATGGACAGTATAGTTTCAGATTTTTATCAATATGTCAGTGGTATGATGAGTGAAGGTTCCTGTGAAGAAAGAGACCTTTGCCAAGCGTAAAAAGTCCAGTAGAGAGAAAAGAAGATCAAAGATCGGAGAGTACGGAAACTGGAAAGCAAAGAGAAAAAGATGAATCACTCATAGATGTATTGAATAAAAATACCGCATATAACATAGAATGAAAAATGTGTAAAGAAACATTGAAAGGACATGTTATAATCTCAGATTTGTTATAAAAGCAGGAATGACTTGACAGAAGATTTAATACATAAAGTATTGAATGGATATGAAAATCATTCAGGTGATAAAATAACAGACGACAAAGGTCTCACAGGAACGTAGAATCGCGAATAATCTCCGATACAAAATATAAAATTATAATAATATTACAATTAAATAACACTAAAAATGCACTTTCAAAAAGGAATTGAAGGTGCATTTTTTTTGACATTACAGACCTCATATGGTAGAATAATGAAAGAGTATCGGCTAGTGCCTAATGGACACATTCAGACCAAAACTAATATTTCAATGACAATGAGGTGAGTACAGTGGATAAGTATGAATATAAGTTAAAGACAGAAGAGATGCTGGAACTTATGGAAGATGGAGAATACAGAAAAGCAGCGGCAGCAGCAGATCTGATTGACTGGAAGCGTGTCCGTAACGCAGGGATGCTGATGAATGTCAGTGATATTTATGAAAAACAAAAGAGTATCAGAAGAGCTATGATGTGATGAATCTTGCATATCGCCGTTCTGAAGGAAGCCCGCAAGGTGATCTATAAGTTATGTTCTCTTGCAATTAAGACAAAGAATATAGATGAAGCAATCGACTATTATGACGAATTTATCCGGATTGCACCGAAAGATCCGAACAGGCATATCCTTAGATATCAGATCTTAAGAGCGCAGAGGGCGCCGATCGAGCAGCAGATTGAGGCTCTGGAGGAATTTAAGAAGGCAGAATATATTGAAGAGTGGGCATATGAACTGGCGAAGCTGTATCAGGAAGCCGGTATGACATCAGAATGTCTCGGAAGAGTGTGACGATTTGATCCTCTGGTTCAGCGAGGGTAAGTATGTTTATAAGGCAATGGAACTGAAGATGCAGTATAAGCCATTGTCACCATCGCAGCAGCAGAAATATGATCACAGATATGAGAAGCTTTCTTCAGAGACAGAAGAAATACCGGATCCTGGCTTCCTATTTAGGAGAAGACGAGGAAAAAAGATTCTGCGTCAGAAGGAGCCGAAGCACTTGGAGATACAAGATCAATCGGGCTGACAGAGCAGCCGGTGATGGAGAACGACAGTACTTCCGATGTGATTGACACGAATGCGGTTACTTTTGGAAGCCGGCAGAAGAGCCGGATGCCGAAGTAGAAAATCAGGAAGAAGCAGGAGTAGAAACAGCAGAAGTTATAGAAGTTTCCGAGGATGAGTCAGAAGTTCAGCCGGCAACGGTAGAGACAAGTGGAGATAAGAGAACACTTAGCAAAGATACTGCTTCCATACCGATTGTCAGTAAGAATCCGGTAAAACCAGTCAAGAAGAAACTTGGAGATACGATGCGGTTAGATGAAGCTCTGCAGCAATTACTCAATCCGAAACCGGAAGTTCAGGCAGAACCGGGAGAAGAAGTCGAACCGGATATGACAGATCGGAAGAGGATATTGCAGCAATTGAGGATGTAGAAGATCTTGAGATCGTGAATCAACTGACAGAAGAGAAGAAAGCTTTGAGGAAGCCAATAAAGAACGAGTAGTTCCATCAGGGATGAAAGAACTGATACCGGAACCGGAGACAGAAGAAGAACTTATAGAACAGGCAGTGGAGGAGACTTCAGAAGATGTCCCGTAAAGATGCAGTTGCTATAGAAGCAGGAGAAGCAGAATCGGAAGAAGTTCTTGAAGTAGAAGAGGCAGAACCGGAAGAGGAAGAAGTTCTTGAAGCAGGAGAAGCAGAACCGGAAGAGGAAGAAATCCTTGAAGTAGAAGAAGCAGAACCGGAAGAGGAAGAAATTTTGAAGTAGAAGAAGCAGAACCGGAAGAGGAAGAAATTTTTGAAGTAGAAGAAGCAGAACCGGAAGAGGAAGAAATCCTTGAAGCAGAAGAAGCAGAACCGGAAGAGGAAGAAATTTTTTTGAGATAGATGCAGCTGAGTCAGAAGATCTGACAGATGAATCAGAAGATTTGTCTGAGGTGGAGGAACTGATCTCAGAAACTGAAGTTGTCAATGATTTGAAGATGATTCAGAAGGAGCAGCAGTAAGAAAAGACTATGGACAATAAAAATAATGAAGAACCAATTTTATCACCAGAGATACAGAAACTGATTGATGAGATTGAAGGTGTTATTCCGGAAGAGGAAGAAGTAGATGCAACAGTAAGTTCAGAAGAAGTTCTTGAGGTAGAAGAACCACATGAAAATATGGGAGAGCTTGCGGATGATCTCAGACTCGGTGAGGACGAGTACGAAGATTATGATGCGTATGACTGGGATGATGCAGAAGAGTTTGACGAAGACGATATTTTAGCTGATTATGAAGAGTCAGATGACGATTTGTTGGATGATTATGAAGAGTCTGATGACGATCTGCCGGATGATTATGAAGACGCTGATGATGATCTGTTCGGTGAGGAAGAAGGATATGATGATCCGGATGCCTATGGTTATGAAGAAGATGATGAGGATGATGAAGTAATTAATCCAAGAGATCTTTTTCACAGCAGAAGATAAGATTTCAGATGATGATCTTCTTGGTCTGAATTCTTATGAAGAAGTGCCAAATTTTGAAGATGAATTCAGCGTGAATCCAGCGCATAGTGAGGAACCGGATGACAGAGAGATTCCGGATGAAGATGACGGAATTGATATCATGTCTGCGACGACACCATTGAGCCGTAAAGAGACTGCAAAATTGATCGCAACAGGTAAGACATCACCATTGCCATTAGATGAGATTGCAGATGCAATGTCTGATACAGGATTTATTGTACATGGTCGTTATGATCTTGAAACACAGAGCGGAATCGGTACAAGAGCCGGACTTACAGAGGAACAGAAGAAACTCTTCTCTTATTTCGTACCTGTACGTGGTATGAGTGAGCAGCTGGTAGATGTACTTGAGCAGGATAAGAACTGTACAAACCGCAAAGGAACTTCCGGAACAGGAAACCTTCTGATTATTGGAAATAAAGGAAATGGAAAGACAGTCCTTGCTGTTGATGTTGTAAAGGCAATTCAGTTCAGAAGCAGCGTGATATCCGTCAGGGTAAGGTTGCAATTGTGACAGGTGAGTCACTGAATAAGAAGAGAATCGGAGACATTTTCCGTAAATTGTACGGCGGTGCACTGATCATTGAAAAAGCCGGACAGATGAACGAAAAACACTCGCCAAGCTGAACAAAGCAATGGAGCAGGATACAGGAGAACTTTTGGTAGTTCTTGAAGAGCAGAGAAAACCACTGGACAGACTTCTTTCTTCCAACAGAGAATTCAGAAGAAAATTTACTTCCAGACTTGAAGTGCCGATCTTTATTAATGATGAGCTTGTAACATTTGGACAGACTTATGCTCAGGAGAATGGTTACAAAATCGATGAGATGGGGAATTCTTGCACTGTACAGTAAGATTGATTCTTTACAGAGAGAAGATCATGCAGTAACAGTAGCAGAAGTGAAAGAAGTGATGGATGATGCGATCGCTCATTCACAGAAAGCTTCCGCAAAGAAGCTTGTGAAGAGAGTGTATTTGGAAAGAATACAGATTCTTCCGACAGAATTCTGCTTTCAGAGAAAGATTTCAACATTTAATGACATATATTTGTTAAGAATTAATAGACAGTCAGTAAAACGACTGTCTATTTTTGTGCAATAATACATTTTCTCTTTCTTTTTTTTATACAGTATCAAGTATAATAAAACTATAGTGTTCAAGGGGAGAATGAAACTTTATTACTAATTGAAAGATTCGGTAATGTGCCTTGATCTATAAGAAATTGTATGGTTTTTAAATCATTACAATCAGGAATATATTTGAGCAGTGAGGTGGCTTTTATGGTTAAGAAAACAGCACGAAGACGAAAGTGCAGCCTTATGAGATCGGAGAACTTGACCATTATCTTTTTGGGCAGGGAAATCATTATGAGATTTATAAAAAGATGGGTGCCCATGAGGTGACAAAGAACGGAAAAAAGAGGAGTATATTTTTTGTGGTATGGGCTCCTCATGCAGTAAACGTTTCTGTAAATCGGAGAGTTTAATGACTGGGATGAGACGAAAGATAAGATGAAGAGAGGAGAGCCTCTCGGAATATACACATGCTTCGTTCCGGAGGCGAAGAAAGGGGATTTGTATAAGTTCTGTATAGAGACACAGGCGGGCGAAAAAGATCTATAAAGCAGATCCATTTGCTAATTATGCAGAGCTTCGACCGGGAACAGCATCCAGAATCACAGACATTTCTAATCTGAACTGGTCAGACAGTAAGTGGATGACAGCTCGTGAGAAGTGGGATAACAAAGAAGAACCAGTGTCTATTTACGAAGTGCATATGGGTTCCTGGATGAGACATCCTGGAAGGGAGGATGAAGGATTCTATACATATCGTGAGTTTGCAGAAGCAATTACAAAGTATGTAAAAGAGATGGGATATACTCATGTTGAGTTGATGGGAATCGCAGAGCATCCGTTTGACGGTTCCTGGGGATATCAGGTGACCGGATATTATGCACCAACTGCACGCTATGGAACACCGGAAGATTTTGCATACATGGTGAATTAATTATCTGCATAAGAATAATATCGGTGTTATTCTTGACTGGGTACCGGCACATTTTCCAAAAGATGCACATGGTCTGGCAGATTTTGACGGAACACCGACATTCGAATATCCAGATCCGAGAAAAGGTGAGCATCCTGATTGGGGAACGAAGGTTTTCAATTATGAAAAACCGGAAGTTTCTAACTTCTTGATCTGGCGAATGCATTGTTCTGGGTTGAACATTATCATGTAGACGGACTTCGTGTAGATGCAGTAGCATCTATGTTGTATTTAGATTATGGAAAAGAAGCCGGACAGTGGATACCGAATAAATTCGGTGGCAATGAGAATCTGGAAGCAATTGCAGTTCTTTAAACATCTGAACTCTGTAGTTTGCGGAAGAAATAAAGGCGTTATGATGATCGCAGAAGAGTCTACAGCATGGCCGAAGGTGACAGGATCTCCTGAGGATGACGGACTTGGATTTTCTTACAAGTGGAATATGGGCTGGATGCATGACTTTACAGAATACATGAAACTGGATCCTTATTTCAGTAAAAAAAAATGCACATCATATGATGACATTTTCTATGGAATATGCATATTCAGAGAACTATATTCTGGTACTGTCCCATGATGAGGTGGTTCATCTGAAATGCTCCATGCTCAATAAGATGCCGGGAGAAGGATGGGATAAGTTCCGCAACTTGAAGGTGGCATATGCGTTTATGATCGGACACTGGGGCAAGAAGCTTCTTTTCATGGGGCAGGATTTTGCCCAGCTTCGGGAGTGGAGTGAAGAGAGAGAACTGGATTGGTTCCTTCTTGCAGAAGAACCACATCAGCAGATTCAGAACTGGTATAAAGATTTGCTTCATCTTTATAAGAAGAATAAGGCATTGTATGAGTTGGATAATGATCCGAAGGGATTTGACTGGATCAATAAGGATGATATCTTCCGGAGTATTTTCAGTTTCACAAGACATTCAAAAAGGATGGGAAGAAGAATCTACTTTTTGTATGCAACTTTACACCGGTAGACAGACCGGATTACCGTGTTGGTGTTCCGAGAAGAAAGCAGTTTAAGCTTGTTCTTAACAGTGATGAGACAAAATACGGCGGATCAGGAGAAGAACGCCCATTGGTTTACAAGCCAGAGAAACAGGAATGTGATGGTCAGAAATATTCCTTTGCATATCCTCTTCCAGGATATGGTGTGGCAGTATTTGAGTATTAAGTTGTATAGTATGATGTTTTCCACGAATAGATGGAACAGGAATTAGACATACATTAATTTTCCCCTGCATAGATTGTAAAAAACAAACTATGCAGGGGTTTTTCTATGAAGGATTATATTGAAGAGCGGGCGGTGGAAATCGCATATTATATTATCGAAAATAATGCGACAGTGAGACAGACAGCAAAACAGTTTCGGATTAGTAAGAGTACGGTGCATAAGGATGTAACAGAACGTCTTCTCCAGATCAACCCATCATCATTGGCTCATGAAACGCGTAAGGTTTTAGACACCAACAAATCAGAACGTCACATCCGGGGAGGGCTCGCTAAATGAGAGAAAAATATTTACACTTGCATGCTTCCAATTATTGAAGTTAATGTTACAATAAAAGAGGATATTCAATCAGAAACACGGACATTGAGAGGAGACTGTTCAAATGCGGGTGGCAATCGTTGAAAGGGACGAAAAAGTATTAGAAGAACTGAAAAAGGTTTAAAACGCGTAGATCCGAATTACGAGTTGGCGGGGATTGCAGGGAATGGACAGTCTGCATATGAGATGATAACAGTTATGCAGCCAAATCTTGTTATCATGGACATTGGGCTTCCGCGGATGAATGGGTTAAATCTTTTGAGAAAATTACGCACGGAAGGACGTGAGTTCCGTGTGATTATTATAACAAAGGATGAAGATTTTCAACAGGCAAAGCAGGCAATCGATCTGGGGGTGGACGGATATTTAGTACAGCCGTTCCGGGCCGATGGAGCTTAAGAAGGCATTAAGCCGTATTCATGAAAAAATCAGGAATGAATATTGGATGCAGGCTTCTTTTACTGTTGAAAATATTCTGTTAAGCTGTAGATATGGAGAAATTATATCGAATCAGAAGTTAAATGAAATGACTATCCGGAAATATGGTTTTACAGTGGATGATCCTGGATATTTATTTACGGTTTCAATGGCAGACGAATACGAGGAGCAGAAGGAAAATATACGTGGATTTCTTGAAGAAATCTGTAGACGTGAGTGTGGATTTTCGGCATCTGTTATATGTTCGGATCGATGGAAACAGGTGTATCTGATCATTTACCGGGTACGTGAAGCAAGGAATTGGAAAGAATATTTTAAAAAAAAATGTGGTTACTGGGTTATGTAGGAATTTTCCGGGGACAATTATTTGTGTATGGATAGAGACAAAACAGCTGACAAAGCTGGTAGATGCAATGATTCAGGCAGGAAGTCTCATGGAATGGAATCTTCTTCAGCCGCGAGGAGTTTTAATCTGTCAGCAGACAGTTGAAATTTGGCTTCTGTTTTTCACCAGTTTGTTGGCGAATTCTTCTCTTTTTGCTGTTCTTCCAAATAAATGATCTGACTGGTAAGGTCATCCACCGACTCTGCAGGCTTGCGATCGTCTGATTCTTGGAAGAAATCGTCGTATTATTTGCATCCAGCACTTCTGCTTTCGTATTGTTCATCACGGTTCTTCTCACGCCAGGAACCACAAAGGAAACAGGTGATTTACCTTCCGATTGCGATTCCGATCACCATGTTAATGATCGTACCGACTGCAGAATTGTCCTTCAGATATTTTGGCTGGATGATTGGATGATTGAGTTCATCATTCTTCTGCTTGCTCGGATTCTGCTCTCTTTAAGGTCGCATTGGCTTCTTTCAGATAGCGCAGTGTCACAGTATTATTGGCATCAATTTTCCCGCATTCCCAGTGATTTCTTCGCAAGATCATAGCGTCCTTCCTGAATAACAAAGCGCCAGAAGCTGATGTCCACTCACCAGCTTTGGATTCAGCGACAATACTTTTTCAACTGAATGATTGCAAGATCACGGCTGTTTCTGCTTGCATTAAAGCAATGCCTGATTGTATTTTTGATCGTCTGATTGACAGAATCCAGTCTTGCCTGATTCTTCTGCACTTCATCTAAGTACCTGCTCGCAAGATTATCCTTCGGCTGATAATTTACTGATCACCCACTCCGTGAGGGCAGTCACCACTTCTCCCATCTCGTAGTAGATCAATCAAGCAAATTTCTTGCATCAATATTTAATTTATTAAAACGCAGACTGATTTTCAGGCTCTCAATTGCCCCTGACAAATCCCTGACACCGGCTTTCTCCAATGCATCATTGTAATAGGCATTAGGATGCCATCAAAAATCTTTTGTATACTTTTACATTCGTTCCGCAGTTCTGGCAGTTATCTCCCTTGCCAAGTTCTGCACCGCAATTATAACATCTCATGAAAAACCTCTATCTGTCATGCCACTGTGCATGTGATTACCTGTTATCTGTTCTGTCGCTTTTAATTCCTGCGGCATTTCCCTGCATAACATCCGTCATGTCTGTCAGCTCATGATTATAGATTGCCTGCTCTGCCTCTTCCACTTCCAGACTTGGTTTAAAAGTTTTTCAATTCTTCTTCAAAATTTATCATCTTAATTTCCGTACCTTTCCTGTACTGACTGATCATTTCTCTCCTGATCCGCCTGTACATGCTTAACTGCAGACTGGCTGATCATTTCTTTCTCACTGATTGATTATAATATAGGAAGAATTCACTTTCAATGTCAAATTATGAAATTTCCATTAAAATAAAGTAGTTTTTCGTCAATAATATAAAAATAAAAAATAGCATTTCAGGAAATTTACGGTTGTAACCCGTTTCTCCTGAAATGCTATCTTATCTTTTTTACCTTCTGCCTGTTATTGTCCGTTAATCCTCAGCTGTTCTCGTGCACAGATCTTTTCCGTTCAGATGATAGAACTCCACGCATTTTGCATTGTTCTTCACATTTAAAAACCTGATCCCTGATCGCTATGGATACCCCAGGGAATACATCTCTTGTCACACAGACCGTTGCATTCGCCCCATCTGAAATCATGCGCTCAAAGCCGCTTCACTTCGCCCTCATCTCCTGCAAGTGTAGCCGTATTCTGATTCTGGTACGCAAGAGTGCCACTCTTCTCGGATCTTCCTTATAGCTTACTCCGCGCTCCTTCTGCATCTCTTCGAACTTGGCAAGTCCCTGTTCGATCTTATCAAGTTCCATTTTGGTAATATCCATCTTCTTCTTCAGCAGATTCAGTCTTGAAATACAGTCCGCACTTACTCCAACGGTCACAGCTGTCCGCATCTCTGCGTCATTTCCAATCGTGGTTGCCTTGATTCCCTTGACTGCGCTGACATCTCCACCGATGATCTTCGCTGTTCTGCCCTGGATCAGAATAGATCCTCTGCACGCAACTGTGCAGTTGAGCAATACGTCTGCCTCCATATCTCCCTCTACCTGGATGACTGTATACTCAATAAACTTTGCATACAGATTTCCTTTGGTTCTGACATGTGCCTTGTTCCCTCCGACCATTCCACTTCTTAAAATGATATCCTTACCGGCTTCCAGATTACAGGCTTCCACGTTTCCATCAATCGTGATACTTCCGGTTGCCTTGATCGTAACTCCGATTCCACACTGCCGTGGATCACAATATCTCCTGTAAAATCTATGCTTCCGGTAGTAAGATTCGCATCTCCGCTCACCTCATAGATTGGCTGGATCCTGATCTTATCATTCTCAATATCAATCTTCCCATCCATCAGCGAAAAATAGGTAAGGTAATCCTCACTTCGTCCAAAACCGGTTCCGCGAAGTGTTCCCTGTTCTCTGGCAACCCTTGCGGCAATCGGTTTTCCGGAAACTCCGATTCCATCTGTTCCCTTTACAGCCGGATGATATATCGCAATGACCTGATCCTTCTGAACCGACTGTACACTGTACATGGACCAGTAATCTACGGATCCGTCCGGCAGTATCTTTGGCTTTTTCTCAAGGTTCATATTCACCTTATACTCATAGAATCCATCCTGTCCCTCTACTGCCGGTATGCCTCTTGCCACCAGTACGTCCTGTTCATAGATTTCTTCATCGAGGATCTTCTGAAGCTGTGCTTCATCAATTCCATAAGTAATCTGGTTCACCCGTAATACCTCGTGCAGATACTCGATCGTATAGTGTTCTCCTTCTTCCAGTGCAGGGAGTCTGATCCATGCCTCTAAGTCTTTATTCACGGTCTTCACTTTTGGTGTAGAAATACTTGGTAATGCCATTCTTCCAACTCCCTTCTTCCTACAAAAATCGTATATATACTATATAATACTCGTTTCCAGTCTTTTTTTCAAGCAAGTTTTCTGCTTTTTTCGCACATTTTCGCTCTGTAATTTGTGCATGTTGAACAAAACCAATGACACACCCTGCCATAAAAATAACCGTCCACGCCACCGGCTAGGGAGACTGGACGGTTATTGTTCTATTTCATCTGTGCAAGACGCTCTTTGACCTGAGCCATCATCTGCTCATAGCCTGCAAGCTTCTCTTTTTCTTCCTGCACTTTTGCTTCCGGAGCTTTGCTTAAGAATTTCTCATTGAAAGCATTCCTTTGGAACGTGCAAGTTCTTTTTCAAGACGTGCCTGTTCTTTTTTTGGAGGCGTTCTTTTTTCTTTTTCAAAATCTACTAAATCTTCCAGTGGAAGGTACAGTGTTGCTCAGGAATTACAACGGAAACAGCATCCTCCTCGATTCCTGTCTTATCTGCCTGTACTGCGATCTCACTTGCACCTGCAAGGTTTACATAAACTTCTTTGTTTGATTCAAACGTGTCTCTGATTTTCGCATCGTCAGATACAATGAAAATCTTTGCTTTTTTCTTGATGGTGGAACATCCATTTCAGTACGGAGGTTGCGAACACCTTTTTACAAGGTCTTTGCAGTGCTCTACCATCTCTTCCTCTGCTGCAAAGTTCCATTCTGCTTTGTATTCCGGCCATTTTGCGAGCATAATGGTGTCTTCTTCCGGGTGAAGCGTACAGAAGATTTCCTCTGTGATAAACGGCATAAATGGATGTAACAGCTTTAATGCCTCTGTCAGTACCGTCTTTAAAGGTCCCAGAATGCTGCATTTGCAGATGCCGGATCATTCTCTTTGTTATAGGTACGAACTTTTGTGATCTCGATGTACCAGTCACAGAATTCATCCCAGATAAAGTCATAAACTTTCTGTACGGCGATACCCATCTCGAATTTATCCATGTTCTCTGTCACATCTTTTTGCAAGTGTGTTCACTCTGGATAAAATCCATTTGTCGGTCCTCTGCCTTTTAATTCATCGAGAGCAGGGGTTTTGATCTCTGCGCCCTCTAAGTTCATCATGATGAAACGGGAAGCATTCCATACTTTATTGGCAAAGTTTCTGGAAGACTCTACTCTCTCCCAGTAGAAACGCATATCATTACCAGGTGCATTGCCGGTGATCAGGGTCATACGAAGTGCGTCAGCACCGTATTTGTCAATAACCTCTAACGGATCGATACCATTTCCAAGAGACTTACTCATCTTACGTCCCTGGGAGTCACGTACCAGACCGTGGAATAATACGGTATGGAATGGCGCTTTGCCCATCTGCTCGTAACCGGAGAAAATCATACGGATTACCCAGAAGAAGATAATATCATATCCGGTTACTAAAACATCATTTGGATAGAAGTAATCTAAATCTTCTGTTTTTTCCGGCCAGCCAAGTGTGGAGAATGGCCATAATGCAGAGGAGAACCAGGTGTCTAAGGTATCCGGATCCTGAGTCATATGGGTGCATCCACATTTCGGGCACTTGTGAGGTGCTTCTTTGGAAACAACCATCTCACCACACTCATCACAATAGTATGCCGGGATTCTGTGTCCCCACCCATAACTGTCTGGAAATACACCAGTCACGGATGTTATCTGTCCAGTTGAAGTATGTTTTCTCCATACGTTTTGGAAGTAACTGGATCTCTCCGTTCTTAACGCCTTCAACTGCCGGTTTGATCATCTCGTCCATTTTCACGAACCACTGCTGTTTGATCATTGGTTCAACGGTTGTGCCGCAGCGGTCATGTGTACCTACGTTGTGGGAATGTGGAACAACTTTTACTAAAAGTCCTGCTTCCTCTAAATCTTTTACTAATGCTTTTCTGCACTCGTAGCGGTCCATTCCCTCATATTTTCCTGCTAACTTGTTCATGGTTGCATCGTCATTGATGACAACGATCTCTTCCAGGTTGTGGCGTTTTCCAACCTCAAAGTCGTTCGGGTCATGTGCCGGTGTGATTTTTACACAGCCGGTTCCAAACTCTTTGTCTACATATGGATCCGCGATCACCGGAATCTCACGGTCTGTCATCGGAAGTTTTAACATTTTTCCAACGATGTCTTTGTATCTCTCATCATCCGGGTTTACAGCAACAGCGGTATCTCCGAATAAAGTCTCCGGTCTTGTCGTCGCAATCTCAACGAATCTTCCTTCCTCGCCAACTACCGGGTAGTTGATATGCCAGAAGAATCCGTCCTGCTCCTCATGCTCTACCTCTGCATCGGAAATGGATGTCTTACAAACCGGACACCAGTTGATGATGCGGGAACCCTTGTAGATGTATCCTTTTTCATATAATTTAATAAAAACTTCCTGTACGGCATCAGAACATCCTTTATCCATGGTAAAACGTTCTCTCTGCCAGTCAGCAGAAGATCCGAGTTTCTTTAACTGGTTGATGATACGGTTACCGTATTCCTCTCTCCACTCCCCAGCATTTCTCTAAGAAACCTTCTCTTCCAAGATCTGCCTTGTCGATTCCTTTTTCTTTTAAGGACTGGATTACTTTTTACTTCTGTTGCAATCGAAGCATGGTCTGTTCCAGGTCGCCATAATTGCATTGTAACCCTGCATTCTCTTGTAGCGGATCAAAATATCCTGCATGGTATTGTCTAATGCGTGTCCCATGTGAAGCTGTCCGGTAATGTTTGGTGGAGGCATCACAATCGTGAATGGTTTCTTGTCTGCGGTCTACTTCTGCATGGAAGTAACCGTTGTCTTCCCATTTTTTATAAAGGCGTTCTTCAATGCCCCTTTGGGTCATAGGTCTTTGCTAATTCCTTCATTTGTCTTTTTTCCTTTCTTAAAAAAATAAAAGCCCTTCACATCCATACGGATGCAAAGGGCGTGTCAACGCGGTACCACCTTTGTTATGTTGTAAAAACAACATATCTCTGCCGGCTCATTCCTAAGCCACTGTCCGGTAACGGGGACAACTCGTTCTCGCTTACTTCTGACTGCTTCTGGCGATATACGAAAATTTTCTCCGCATGATCAACTTGCAAGTTCTGCCACTTATCTGCAACAGACAGGTTCAGCGCGACGGTTCAAAAGCTACCTTCCACACAACATGTTCTGGTGACATCTCTCAGCCGGTGAATGTCATTCTCTTTCAGGTGTCTGTGTGTACTCCTCTTTCTCATCACCTTTTTATATCTTTTTTTTCATCATAAAAGCTAAAGTGGCATTTGTCAACTGATTTTTTATACGTGATTTTAATTTATTCATTCCTTCTTTCTATCCTAATAATTTCAATATATTCTGATAGATATATTCTCTCAAAGAATCTGCCTCCAGGTCAAGTTCGATTTTTTTCTCTCTTTGCGATGCGGTACATAAAATAGACCGAAAGCTGGGTTTCGACCGCGGCTCTTCGCAGGAAAACATTCTCCTCCCGGATCAGACCTTCGCGGACACCCTCCTCCACAATGCAGTCGATAATCTCGTTTTTCTCCTTATCACAGCACTGCTGTTTCATACGCTCATACTCATCTTTCAGATTCTTTGGTATCTCGTATGATTCCAATACCATTTTTATCAGGAAAAAGACACCCTGCTTTTTTTTTTTACATGCTCATCAATAAAATCCATGACCTCGTTAATTTTCTGTTGAAACGTTCTGTTATCTGTAGAAATTACCTGCAGTTTTTCAAAGCACACTTTCACATAATATAAAATTGCAGAAGAGATTATCTCTTCCTTTGAAGAAAAATATTCGTATGCCGTTCCTTTTCCAATGCCTGCCCGGCCTGTGATATCAGCTACTTTTTAAAGTATTGATATCACAACCTTCATTAATGAACTCAATGACTGCCTGATACATGGCAAGCACTTTCTGTGATGGATCCTGTATCAGTTTCTGCTCGTCCATTATAAGTCCTCCTCGACCATGCTCTTATTACGGTTAAATGCATCATAAATACATGGAACAACGATCAGAGTTAACAGTGTACCATATAACAAACCGCCAACCGTTACGATCGCCATTGGCTGCATCATTTCTGAACCTTCTCCAAGTCCGACTGCCATCGTGGACATGGACAGGATCGTGGTGAGTGCGGTCATAAGGATCGGACGGAGTCTCGTTTTTCCGGATTCGATAATGGCGTCTTTTTTCTCCATTCCGCCACGGCGGAGCTGGTTGATAAAGTCTACCATAACGATACCGTTATTTACGATAATTCCGGCAAGCATGACAAATCCGATCATTGCCACAACGCTGACTTCGTTGCCGGTAAAGTAAAAAGTGCGAACAGACCGCCTGTAAATGCCAGCGGGATTGTAAACATAATGATAAACGGCGACAACAGTGACTGGAACTGTGCTACCATGACAAGGTAAATGAAGATAACTGCCAAAAGAAGCATCAGATACAACTGATTCATCGCATCTGCGATCATCTCGTCCTCACCTGCCATCTCAATGGAGTATCCTTCCGGCAGATCGATCTTATCTAACTCTTTTCTGGATCTCATTACTTAACAGACTGACATTATGGTCATCATCCACTCCTGCGGTCACACTGATATATCTGGTCTGTGCATCACGGTTGATCGTTCCTAAGGTGTAACCTTCCTCAAACTGTGCAATATCAGAAAGTGCTGTTTCTGTCTCGTTTCCTTCTCTGTCTGTATAAGTGAAGGTCAGGTTTTTTGATATCAGCCAATGTAACATCGGACTGTTCCTCGCTCTGTACGTAAACCTGATACTCATTTACATCGGTAGAGATCGTTGTTGCGGAGGTTGACGATGTCATCTCCCCCATAAACAAGCTGGAATACCTGTGCAACGGTCATGCCATATTTCGCACTTTTTCCTTGTCTACAGAAATGGTGAAAGACGGTGTCGTATTGGCAAGTCCATCATCCACATCCACAGTTCCCTCGGTGTTCTCTACGACTTTTTGCAACCTCGCCTGCAAGTTCCTGCAGTTTGTCAAGATCATTTCCTTTTTACATTGATCGTCAGTCCACTTCCCATAAGTGATGTCATATCAGAAGCGGAGGTGTCTGTTGTAACTTCGCAGTCCATGTCTTTTGTCAGTTCATCCAACTCAGTGTGTGATCACATCTGTGGCGCCACATCAGATTCTTCATCCAGAATCATATACATGGAAATACTGTCTGTAGAACTTCCTCCCATCATGGAAAAGAGCACTTCCACCTGCCGTGGCACCAATGGTCTCAATACCATCAATCGTCAATGCTTTTTTCCACGACTTCGTCTGCCATTTCTGTCAGTCCATCAAAAGTAAGCGTCTCATCCTCTTTTGCTGAAATCGTCGCACTGATCTGGTTCGTCTCCATATTCATATCCATGAAAGAATATCCTCTGGAGAATGCTGCCACAACACTTGTTCCCAGCAAAACGATCACCGCGATAAATACGATTGGCTTGAAACGCAGGCATACAGCTAAAATTTTTCCATAAACCTCTTTTTACTTTGTCAAAGAAATTATGCCTGATCTCTTTTTGTATTTTTAATAATCCTGCTGCCATCATCGGCACGAAAGTCAATGCCACGAGCAGGCTGGCGCAAGCGTAAATGCAATTGTCAGCGCAATATCAACAAATAACTGTCTTGTGATACCCCTCTGTAAAAATAATCGGTGCAAATACACAGATGGTTGTAAGTGTGGAAGCTATGATTGCTCCTGTCACCTGTGAAGCGCCTTCCACGGCTGCTTTCCGGATGGAATACCCTCTCCCCGCAATCGATAGATGTTCTCGATCACGACAATGGAGTTATCCACCAACATACCGATTCCGAGCGCCAGACCCGACAGTCAAATAATGTTTAACGTAATATTCGTAAAATACATCAGTACCACTGCAAAAACAACACTGAGCGGAATGGAACATGCTATTACAAGTGTAGGTTTCATATCTTTTAAGAATAATAACAATACAATAATTGCAAGGATGGCTCCCACGATCATGTTTTCTACGACTGATTTCACGATCATGTCAATGTAAATACCCTGATTCATGAGAACGCTCAAATGTAACGCTGTATTTTCTTTTCCAGACTGTCAAATTTATCCAATAACCGGTCTGTCACATCTCCGGTGGAATAGCCGGTCTGCTTTTCAATCGAAAGCATCACCGCCGGATTTCCATTTACTTTGGAATAGGAATCTCCGGAATTGTCAATGTATTCGATATCTGCCACATCTGACAGTCTGACCGGTTCGATACCATCCATACCAAGATCCATCAGAACGAGATTTTCAAGATCAGCTTTGGATGTCACCTCATCTCCGACTCGCACCAGATACTGCTCGTTCCCCTCTGTCACATAACCTGCCGGCATGGAGAAGTTCTGTGCTGTCAGAAGATTTTTTTAAGGTATCCATTGTGAGGATCGTGTTCAGATCCGCTGAATCTTTTGCCTGCTCTTTTTTGCATCATCTAACTGGCTCTGTCCCTCTTCGATCTTATTTGCTGCAACAGCAAGATCCGCATATCCCTTGCTCATCTCCATGATACCGGATATCTGGGATTCATTTAAAGTCACTAATGCGTCATCTAAAGATGTTTTACCGTCTGCCACCTGTGTCTGGGCGGACTCGATTGTCGCGATTCCCGCCGCAATCTGTGTCTTGCTCTCACTCAATTTTGAGATTGCAGCCGGAATGTCTTTGTAAGAAGTCAGCGTCACACCTGCATCTGCAAAAGAGGATGCCTGACTCATCAGCATCACATTGATATCATCCAGTTTGGACTGTAATGTCACGATCTGGCTTGCAATGTCACTCTCACTTGTATAGGTAGTTCCTGCCTGTGCATTGATCTGGGCAATGGCTGTGGATTCCATGTAGGCGACGAAATCGGATTCACTGGCCGCATTTTTATATGCTTCTAACATTTTAGGATCTGCCTGTAAAGTTGAAATCACTGTTTTCAACTGATTCGCCTGTTCCTGTGTCATCTGACCATATTGAACCTGCTGCTGCAAGCGCTTCCTCCACTGTCATGTCTGCACCTGTCATTGGATTTTTTTGCTGTTAAAATTGCCATTACACCATCGTGCGCCTGATATAACTGCTTTTGCCCCACTCTTCGCCTGGCTGACACCGTCTTTTGCTTTCTGTAAACCGTCAATCGCGCTCTGTAACTGCGTTGCTCCATCATAAGCTGACTGTAACGACTTGATTGCACCATCCATGGACGACTGTGATTTCTGAAGATCTGATAATTGTGTGGTCAGATCTGCTTCGGTGTTAAACAGTTGGATTTTATTATTAATGATCTCATTTTCACCTGCTCCAAGCTGGCTTCCCATCTCTTTTCACTATCGGAAAGCTTCTTTTTTCCCACTGTCGATCTGGGAAGATGCCTTGTCTAACTCTGCCTGTGCATCTGTAAACTGGGCATCTATTTTGCTCAGAATCTGTTCGTTTAAAGCATCTATTTTCTCCTGGTTCATAGTGACCTGAAGATCCGTATCAAGCACTCCTGTTGCCGTCACAGATGCCACACCCTCGATACTCTCAAGCAGTGGTAATAATTCATTGTCCACATAATTAGATACCTCTGCCTGATCCATACCATCCACATCCGCAGATGCGATCATGACCGGCATCATATCAGGATCGATCTGCATAATGACCGGTGAGCCCGCTGAATCCGGGAACTGTCCGGTCAACTGATCCAGCCGCCGCTGAATCTCAATCATAGCAGAATCCATGTTCGTGCTCTGCTCATACTCCAAAATAACCATAGAATAGTTATCATAGGACATGGAACTTACGTTATTAATATTGAAGTCGTTGCCATTGCCGCTTCGATCGGCGATGTCACATCTTTTCCACTTCCTCCGGACTTGCCCCTACATCCGTCGTGACAACGATCACATACGGCAGATTCATTGCCGGCGAAAGCAGATCTGTTGTCATCCTCGTCAGCGAAACAACTCCTAAAACGATCACCAGTACAACAGCCACTAACACTGTGTACGGACGTTTTACACTATACTTTGGGATCATTCTCGTTCCTCCTGAAAAATTATATGTCTGATTGGCTATTGCATTCCCGCAAGCCAAAACCGACCGGTCGGTCGGCAAATCATCAGTTTACTCCTCTCTCATCAAAAATGCAAGGAAAATCGGACAGAATTTAGAATTATTTTAGAAATGGAACAAAATTTCCTATTTACGCAAAAATGGAGTACCTATCGGTACTCCATCCCACGAGACTGTATCTTTCCAATATATAATAACAGAGGCTTTACTCTTTTTTTGTTTATGACTGTTGTTCTACCAATTTCTGTATTGCCTGCTGCTCTGCTTCCGGCATCAGCTTTGATACCTCGATCAGAACGATCAGTTCTTTTTTGCATAGGAAGCAACCTCATCAAAACAATTTTCTACTGCTTTCATAATGACTGGCATGGAAATAACCTTCTCATCCGGGACATCAATAATCTCATCCACGTTTCCAACCTCAAGCCCAATCTTTGTACCATTCATGGATGCAACGATGATATTGTTGATTTCCTGTTCCGGATAATGAAACTGTTCTGCCAGACTGTACACTGCAATAACTTCTCCGTGCAGATTCATGATCCCATGAACCTGTGGCAGTGAATTTGGAATATTCACCACATTCATTCTTGTTTCAATGGATTCCACATCATTGACAGGAATACCAAACTTCACTCCATTTAACAAAAATGTAAGTAACTGCATTATAATCTCTGTCTCCTTTCTTATGATTCGATCTCGGGACATTTCGCAGTATCCATAAGACCTGCAAAAAAGGGGACTGGCACAAAAGTACCGCCCCACTATTCTGTTCTCACCCTGTTCTATTCATCTTCGCTGTCTTCATCATCAACGATTCTTTGCTGCCGCACCTGCCACAGATGAAACAACCGCTATCACAACAACGATGACAACCAAAAGTAATAAAATTCCCATGAAAACTAAAAAAACCGCCTTCTGTCATGTCTTCCTCCGTTCTGAAAGGATTGTGCAGATTCACTTCTCAACCATTTCTTTTTTTTCCAAAATCTGTGCCTATTATAGCACATTAGCAACTGGAAAAAAAAGAGCCTATGTTTGATTATTTCAGATAATTTTTCTGATGTTTTTTAATATTGTAATCTTTTTCTGCTACATCAAAGGAGAACCGCCGTGATATGGGGAATCACGACGGTTCTCAGGGAAGGTTTTTTCATTTGTAGCTATATTCTAATTTATCCTTTTACACTGCCGAGGGCAACACCCTGTACGATGTGTCTGGATAAGATCAGATAAATGATAATAACTGGGAAGATAGAAAATGCGATCATCACATAAACCTGACCCATATCAAACTTCAGCCAGTCAGGCCGCACGAAGCTGTGCGATTAAGATTGGCAGTGTCTTTTTCTTGTCATTGTGTAAGATCAAAGCCGGTACAAAATAATTATTCCAGGCGCTTACAAATGTAAAGATTGCCTGTACTGCAATGGCAGGTTTCATCAATGGAAGTACAATCTGGTTAAATGTATGGAACTCACCGGAGCCGTCAATTCTGGCGGCCTCGATCAGAGATACCGGCAATGTACTTTCCATATACTGCTTCATGTAAAAGAATGTTACCGGAGCGACGATCGTTGGCACGATCAATGGAATGAATGTATCTTCCATATGTAATGTACCGACTAATTTTACAAATCCAAGTGCAGTTACCTGTGTAGGGATCATCATGACTGCTAAGATAAATGCATAGATGTATTTTTTCAGTTTAAAATCATATGCATGAATGGCGTAAGCCGTCATGGTTGAAAAATAAGTACATAACGCTGCTGACAGTACCGATACGATCAGACTGTTTATCATACCCTGCCATACCGGAAGTGTTCCGTGTACCAGATTGTTCCAGTTTTCCAGCAGATGTGTGCTTGGCAGTGGTGTAAATCCGGCCTGCAGTTCACCGTTCGATCTGGTCGCATTAATGAACAGCACATAGAACCAGAACAGGCAGGCAAATGTAACAAGAATCAGGACTACATAAGCGATAAATCTTCTTGCATGGATTCCAAGTCCTTTTTTTCAGATTTTTTTTATTTTCGTTCATAATAACACCTCACCTTTCTATTCTACTCATGCTTTTTCTCTTATCGTTTCCAGTTACCTTAAAGACAATAAGACTTAAAATTGCGGTGATGATGAACAGGATTACGGATACTGCAGCAGCCATTCCGTAGTTCTTGCTGTACAGATGTTTATTTAAGAACATGATCAATGTCATGGTCGATCTCATTGGATCACCGGTACCATTGGTCAAAATCTGCGGTACATCGAATAACTGTAATCCACCGATCAGTGATGTGATCACAACATATACTAAAATCGGACGGAGCAGTGGTAATGTGATTTTTGAAAAATACCTGTGTGGAAGTTGCGCCATCCACTTCTGCCGCTTCAAATAAAGAAGTATCGATACCCATCATTCCTGCCATTAAAAGAATGGTCGTATTACCAAACCACATCAGGCAGTTCATAAGGGCGATCAGTCCTCTCGCACTTCCTGTGTTTGCCAGAAACTTATATGGCTCTGAAATGATTCCGATCTGCATTAAAATCGAGTTGATCGGTCCACCATCCTGAGAACAGTGTAAAAGAACAACATGGAAAATGCGGATGCCATGATCAGGTTTGGCAGATAGATCACGGTCTTGAAAAATCTGCTTCCTTTTTAATTTCAAACGCACATCAGAAAACCATGCACCTAACAGTAATGACAAAATAATCTGTGGCACAAAACACATGATCCATAAAATCATGGTATTCTTTGCGTAAATCCAGATATCGCCCTCTGTAAACAGCGTTTTGTAGTTCTCCAGTCCCACAAAGTTAGTGTCCGATCTGTGTCAGACCCGATAAATAATTTTCAAAAAAGCTGTTATAAATGGTATTAAACAGTGGTATAAGCTGGAATACAACATACACCAGAATAAAAGGAATCAGAAAAATGTAACCCCATTTGTTATATCTGACTGCTTTTACTGCTTTTTTCTTCTTCATAACGCCTCTTGCCCCCTTCTTTTTATTTTCACAGAGTTCACAGAGTTCACAGCATCCCTTCACGGACATCTTTTTTGTGCAAATCTGCTGTCAGCTCTGCGCTTTACGCCGCTGACTGCTTTCTCTCCGTCCGGAGATAGGTATAAAGATAGCCGCACCCGCCGGTCTGGCAGGCGCGGCTTATTATTTTAGTATGTTAAGTCCGGATATTTCTCAACAACTGCTTTTGTAGAATAAGTCAAGTGCATCATCAAGTGAAGCATTGCCTTCAAAGTAGTTCTTCATAGCGTTCTGGAACTCTTCGTTACATCCCTGATCGTATGCAGAAAGGTTGCTTAAATCAAGTTTTTCTACACTTGCACAGTACATAGACAATGGGTTCTGTCCGCCAAGAATCTTGCTGGTATATTCTTTATCATCTTTAGCTTGTATCTAGATCCATTGCCTTCCCATAGCTGGTTTATTGTTAACGAAGTCATCATCTTTTACTACGATATCTTTCATAATCGTCTCATCTGTTGTCATCTTTAACATAATATCTTTTACAAGACTTGCGTTATCTGTTCCCTGAGCTGCACAGATCCATGTACCACCCCAAAGAAGCCCCTGCGGTCCCTGAGCTGCGCCCCATCCGCCGTTGTATCCGATAGATCCTTCTGTATCAGCTGCCATAGAGAAGTTTACTAACCATGCAGGTCCAAAGTAGCAGAATACTTTACCCTGTGGATAGAAACCTTTTTGACCAGTCATCTGACCAGAGATCACATGTACCTGTCTCTCCTGCATCTACCTGAGCCTTGGAATCATCTACCCATTTCATAATATTGTCATCAATGCTGATCTTGTTTCCGTCTACCCATTTGGATGTTACATTGTTGGAGTATACACGGTAAGTATCGTTTGCAGAAGCGGTCATCTTGTAACCGGCATCTTTCATTTTCTTTGCCGTATCGTTATATGTATCCCAGTCCTTTACACTTTCCTGAACCTTATCCGGATCGTCTGTTCCAAGAACTTCTTTTGCTGCATCACGGTTATAGAAAAGAACAACCCGGACAGCCCTGCCATGAAAGACCTTTTAAAACTCCGTTGGAATCGGTAACGATATCTTTTTGTGTACTGATACTGCTTAGACAGATCATCATCGGTAATTCCCAGATCCTTGATCGGCATTGTGTAGTCCGTATCTACATACTTCAGTGCGTAATCAGCTTCTACAAGGAACAGATCGATCTTGTCATCTGCCGGAGCATCTGCCTGATTTAACAATGTTGCATCCAGATTGTTCTGATATGCGTTGTCATCGTTTGGTGTAATGTTCCAGACAACATCTACATCTCCGATTTTACCATGTGTTGCGTCTACTTCCTTATAATCCGGATAGTGAGCGGTAATACGGCTCTTGAACTCCTCGTTCCAGCAGTAAATGTTTAAAACCTTTCCTGTGTCTTCTGCCGGTTCGGATACTTCAGAACTGGTATCTGCCTTTGAAGTGTCCGGTGTTGATGCATTGTTATCACTCTCTTTGCTTCCACAGCCAGCAAACATTAAGTTGCTACCATTGTTGCGCACAGCAGTGCACTTACGACTTTCTTTTTTTTCATATAAAACCCTCCTTAATATTTGTTGACCTGTTGGTCAGTTTGTTTTGAAGAAATCTGCCGGCTTTTTATTCTTTCGGCTGAATTGCACCTACGGATTGTCCCGGAACTAAACTTCCTTCTATAACGACTCTCTCAACGAGAGTTGTTCTCGGTTTTTCAATGGTTCCGATGAGCCTTGTTGCTGCTTCACTTCCAATTATTTCTGTATTCTGACGAATTGTTGTGAGTTTTGGATATAAAAGCTGCGAAATCATCGTACCGTCATATCCGGCTACCGAAATGTCTTTTGGTATCCGAAGTCCCATCTCTATAATGACATTTCTTCCTCCTATTAAAGAAGTATCATCCGGATAAATGATACAGGTCGGTGGAGCCTCTAAGTTCAACAGTTCCCTTGTCTGTTTTGCTGCCCCTTTGGTTTCCAGATAATCGGCTGTCCGGACGTATGTATCGGGAATTTCAAGTCCAAGCTCATCAATCGTCCGATAAAAAGCTTGCCAGCCGATTCCCTTTGTAACACTGAATCCCTTCCTGTCCATGAATATATGCAATTTTTTCTGTGTCCCTGACTGTATATGTACTTTACTAAATCTTCCATACCCTGTATATTGTTGGAAGTAACTGCGGTGCAGTTATGATGCACATAATCAATCGTAACTACAGGTATTTCACTGTTCATCAGCTCGATCACATCCGGGTCGTCAAAATTGGCACATACAATTACGACTCCCTCAAAATTCCGGTACCGGCAATGTTCATAATAGGACATCTTCCGGTTTTCAAAACAGGTATTGATAAATGTAATATCATATCCTAACTTTTCTGCCTGAATCTTAAGTCCGTTCAGTACACCGGAGAAATATTCATGAGTCAGGCCTCTTCCGGCTTCCTCCTCGAAGAGTACCCCGATATTATATGAACGGTTCGTCTTAAGCGCTCTGGCCGCTGCATTCGGGAAAATATCCAAGTGCTTCTGCCGTTTGCTTTACCCGGTTTTTTGTCTCTTCACTGATATCTTTATGATCATTCAGTGCTTTGCTTACAGTCGCAGTAGAGACACCACATCGTTCAGCAATTGTTTTTAAAGATACCATATCGTTCCTCCAATGTTTCGGAAAACTTTCTTAATCGTTTTCGTAGCTTTTAATATACCCCCGTATGGTCAGAAATGCAATATTTTTTTTGTCATTTCGTCAATTTAAACACTTTATTCTTGACTGTTTTATGCATATTGTATGTGTATTTTACGTCCGTGCATGCGCACGCTGTTTTATTCTTATACGTTTACGCAATTTTTTGGTTTTTAATGTTGCGCACGCATTTGTTGCTTTCTTATATTTTTTTGTTTTCGTTTTTGTTCAAGTTGCTGGATTTGCCTGTTTTTAAGCCATTTTATGTTGATTTTTTAAATTTCAGAGACTATACTCTATTTATAAAAAGAGAGTACTTAAACGTTTTCGCTCTCATAGATAAGTGGCATTTAAAACAAGCACGATGGATTGATTACTCCACCAAATGCTTCTTTCCACTTTCATCTACTATGTCACAAGTAAATAATTTTATATGGAGGATACACACATGAAATTCGGACATTTCGATGATGCGAACAAAGAATATGTTATTACCTCTCCTAAGACACCACTCCCATGGATCAACTATCTGGGTTCTGAGAATTTCTTTTCTCTGATCTCCAATACCTGCGGTGGCTATAGCTTCTATAAAGATGCAAAGCTGCTTCGTCTTACAAGATACCGTTACAACAATGTTCCTTATGACAGCAATGGACATTATTACTATATTAAAGACGGTGACAACATCTGGAATCCGGGATGGATGCCAGCCAAGACCGATCTGGACGCTTATGAGTGTCATCACGGTATGGGCTACTCCACATTCCGGAGCAGCAAAAATGATCTGCAGGCAGAGCTAACCGCATTTGTTCCGGGTTGGAAAGAACTGTGAGATCAATCAGCTGACCCTTACCAATAACAGTAAAGAGACGAAAGATTTTTTCTGTCTTTTCTTATGTAGAATTCTGTTTATGGAATGCAATGGACGACATGACCAACTTCCAGCGTAATTTCTCTACCGGTGAAGTAGAAGTTCATGGATCTGCCATTTATCATAAGACCGAATACCGTGAGCGTCGTAATCACTATGCACTGTATGCAGTTAACGCCCCGGTAGACGGATTTGATACTGACCGCGATTCCTTCCTTGGAGCATACGGAGAAAACTCTGCTCCTGAAGTTGTCGTGTCCGATCAGTCCAAAAACTCCATTGCCAGCGGATGGGCTCCGGTAGGCTCCCATCATCTGAAAGTGTCTCTTGCTCCTGGCGAGTCTAAAACTTTTGTATTTATTCTTGCATACATAGAGAATCCTGTTGAAGAAAAATGGATCGGACGCGCCGAAGATGGAAAGATTAACGCACACGTGCGGAAGCTCTGATGAAAGAATTTGATACCAAAGAAAAATCAGAAGCAGCACTGGCTGAACTGAAAAAATACTGGGATGAACTGCTTTCTCACTTTACGGTATCCTCTTCCGAGGAAAAACTGGATCGTATGGTAAACATCTGGCATCAGTATCAGTGTATGGTAACCTTCAATATGAGCCGTTCTGCTTCCTATTACGAATCCGGCATCGGCCGTGGAATGGGTTTCCGTGATTCCTGTCAGGATCTGTTCGGTTTTGTTCATCTGATTCCGGACCGTGCAAGAGAGCGTATTCTGGATATTGCAGCAACACAGTTTGAAGACGGCAGTGCTTATCATCAGTACCAGCCACTCACCAAAAAAGGGCACTCTGATATCGGAAGCGGTTTTAACGATGACCCACTGTGGCTCATTGCCGGAACTGCAGCTTACATCAAAGAAACCGGGGATTACACCATCCTGGATGAAAAAACGCCGTATGACAGTGATCCTTCCAAAGGCAACTGGATTTTATGGAGCATTTACGCCGTTCCTTCCACTACACCATCGATCATCTCGGACCGCATAAACTTCCGCTGATCGGCCGTGCAGACTGGAATGACTGCCTGAACTTAAACTGCTTCTCCACAGAACCGGGAGAATCCTTCCAGACATTCACCCATCCGGAAGGGCCTAATGCAGAATCTGTTTTTATTGCCGGAATGTTTGTCCGTTACGGTAAAGATTATGTAGAGATCTGCCGTCACAGAGGACTTGAAGACGAGGCAAAACTTGCAGAAGATGCCATTGCAGATATGGAAAAACAGTTTTGGATGCCGGCTGGGACGGAGAGTGGTTCCTGCGTGCATACGATCATTATAAAAATAAAATCGGATCCAAAGAATGCGAAGATGGCAAGATTTTTACATTGAGCCACAGGGCTTCTGTGTCATGGCAGAGATCGGCCTGAAAGAAGGAAACTGTCTGAAAGCCATGGAATCCGTAGAAAAATATCTGGATACTAAATACGGTATTGTACTTCTTCAGCCACCTTATCACAGATACCATGTAGAACTTGGTGAAATTTCCTCTTATCCACCAGGATATAAAGAAAATGCCGGAATCTTCTGCCACAACAATCCTTGGATGTCCATTGCAGAAACCGTTGTCGGACGTGGAAACCGTGCATGGCAGGTCTACACAAGAACCTGTCCGGCATATATCGAAGATATCAGTGAAATTCATCGCACAGAGCCATATGTATACTCCCAGATGATTGCCGGTAAAGACGCTCCAAACTTCGGAGAGGCAAAAAATAGCTGGCTGACCGGTACTGCTGCATGGACATTCCTGGACGTTTCCCAGTATATTCTCGGAATTCGTCCGGATTACGACGGATTGACCGTCGATCCATGTATTCCATCCACTCTGGATGGTTTCGAAGAAAAAACGTGACTTCCGTGGTGTGACCTATCACATCAGCGTCCGTAACCCGAAACACGTAGAAAAAAAGGGCGTTGCTTCCATTGACCGTCGATGGTGTTGCCGTAGACGGAAATACGATTCCATTACCAACCGGCAAGACAGAAGTCTCTGTCGAAGTGGTTATGGGCTAATACTTAATCACAGTAATTCTTGTTTCCGGTTTTGTGCCGGAAGCAGTTTTACCATTTTTCATTATTTTCCTACCCCCAAAAGAGGGTGCGCATTATGCGCACCCTCTTTTTATTCATGATGATTTTATTTATGATGAATCGCTTTTTTTCACCCATGTAAATAAGTTTCTTACAAATACTCCTCCAAAAAAGATCTGCCAGCATAATGCCATTGGGAAGTTTAATGCAAATTTTTGCAGCCACACTGCGATCACCTGATTTCCCGGACGTGCAAACAAAACTGTGGCAATCAGACTCATTACCGGACACATCAGACAAACGATCATAGAACAGATTGCAAGTGTCACAAAGACCGGCTTGTCTTCTTTCGGATTTACCAGACGAAACGCCAGCATCGTTGCCAGTTTCTCCACTACAAAAATACTCCAGGATACATGCGATCGGCCACATAATCGGTATTTCATGAAACGCCAGCAGAAAAACTTCGTTTGTCATTCCGCCTTTGTCGATTGCGATGTTATAGCATACCATGGCATACACCATGACAAACGCCATAACAAGTGTAAATAAAATATTTTCGAGTCTACTCTTCTTTGGCATAATTTTGCCCTCCTTTAATATAAATAAATTTGAGCATAGAAAAACACACGCGTGTTGTTCGTTAATCAGTGAGTAATGCACACATGTGTCGTTTCCAATTATACCAATATGTTCTCTATACAATTAAAAGTGCCTAGTTCCGGAATCGAACCAGAG
>VOFJ01002764.1_pt1 | contig 34358 bp, 61 predicted proteins | sample 5384081 | NCBI WGS metagenome assembly VOFJ01 (sample SAMN12384729, study PRJNA508395) | human gut metagenome | isolation source: healthy gut I | host: Homo sapiens
TCTGAACCGAAAAAGAGCTATGAATTCAATCGAGCCGCGCAAATGGGATATTATGCGTTATAGATACGTGAGCGGAATGCGGTGAAAGTCGCACGTTCCGTTCTTTGGGGAGGGAATAACCAAAAAGGTTTGTCCCTTACCCGACAGCGAAGAAGTCTCTGTAATGGAGATGGAGCGAAGGGGCGAACAATCAATCAGTTTGAGTATGTCTCGTATTGCAGAGATGACAACATCTGCCGTAACCAATCGGGTAAAAGGTGGTCAAATCAAGCGAGACGGAAAGGAAAGAACGCATGGACACAAGTAATCTAATGGAGCAGATATTATCTAGTGATAACCTCAACAGGGCATATCTGCAAGTCGTACGAAACAAAGGTGCAGAGGGAGTGGACGGAGTGAAGTACACAGAACTCAAGGAACACCTTGCAAAGAACGGCGAAAACATCAAGGAACAGTTGAGGGCGAGAAAAGTATAAACCTCAGCCAGTACGAAGAGTGGGAGATACCAAAGCCTGATGGCGGTGTCAGAAACCTGGGAGTACCAACAGTAACAGACAGATTCATACAACAAGCCATCGCACAGGCATTAACGCCAATCTATGAGGAACAGTTCCATGACCACAGTTACGGATTCAGACCGAACAGATGTGCACAACAAGCAATTCTAACAGCACTTGAAATGATGAATGACGGTAATGAGTGGATTGTAGACATCGACTTGGAAAAGTTCTTTGACACAGTAAATCATGATAAGCTCATGACTATCATAGGCAGAACTATTAAAGATGGAGATGTTATCTCTATCGTAAGGAAGTACCTAGTCAGTGGAATCATGATAGATGATGAGTATGAGGACTCTATCGTGGGAACACCCCAGGGAGGAAATCTCTCGCCGTTACTGGCAAACATCATGCTGAATGAACTCGATAAAGAAATGGAAAAGCGTGGGCTTAACTTTGTAAGATACGCGGACGACTGCATCATTATGGTCGGAAGTGAAATGTCTGCCAACAGAGTCATGAGAAATATTTCACGATTCATTGAGGAGAAACTGGGGCTTAAGGTCAACATGACCAAGAGTAAGGTAGACAGACCACAAGGACTTAAATACCTTGGATTTGGGTTCTACTTTGATACAAGAGCACATCAATACAAGGCGAAACCACATGCAAAATCAGTAGCGAAATTTAAGAAGAGAATGAAAGAGCTCACGTGCCGTAGCTGGGGCGTTAGCAACAGTTATAAGGTAGAGAAGCTCAATCAGCTTATCCGAGGTTGGATAAACTACTTCAAGATAGGTAGTATGAAAATCTTATGTGCGAAATTAGATGCAAATATTCGGTATAGACTTCGTATGTGTATTTGGAAACAATGGAAAACTCCACAGAATCGTGCAAAAAGAATTTGATGAAGCTTGGAATTGACAGGATTACAGCATACAAAGTTGGTTATTGTTCAAGAGCCTATGCTCATGTATGTAGCTGTGGTGCTGTGTGCTGTAAATATAGCAATAACAAACAAGAGATTAGCCTCATTTGGATTAGTCACAATGTTAGATTACTATACCGAAAGGTGTGTTACTTGTTAAGTTGATTGAACCGCCGTGTACCGAACCGTACGTACGGTGGTGTGAGAGGTCGAAAATTCCTCATCAAGAGGAATTTTCTCCTACTCGATTACCCATTTTTAGCCTGTCTGCTCGTAAGTAGGTAATCATCCGTATCTGTTTTTTTTGTTTTTTATTCTGCTACAATCTCCTTAAAACTCAGGAGGTATTCTATATCACTATGAATAAAGAAGAAAAAGCAAAACTCTGGTCTGACCGTATCCAACAATACCAGACCAGTGGACAAACATGTAAACAATGGTGTACAGAAAACGGTATCCCTTTATCTACGATGGGATATTGGATCCGCAGATTTGCAAAAGAAGAGCCGGCATCCGAATCTGAACAGGATATGGTCTTTGTCAGACTTCCATCTGAGCAGGAAGCTGCCAGAAAGCTGCTCTCTGAGGAATCTTCATCGGTGCGTATTTTTATTTCAGACAGTATCCGTATTGAAATATCTGATTCCTGCAGACCGGAACTGATGGAATCTATACTGGGATTCCTGCAGCGCCATGCTTGACCTGGCAGGAGGAACAACGGTATATCTTTCCTGCGGAGTCACTGATCTGAGAAAAAGTTACAATGGTCTGGCCGCCATCATCAGATTAAAATTTCACCTCGACCCACACTCACGCTGCATGTTTGCGTTCTGCAACCGTCGGCGTACTTCTATAAAGATCCTTCAATGGGATGGATCTGGATTCTGGAGCCTGATGAAACGGCTCGACCGTAATGCTTTTCAATGGCCGGATACTCCAGATGAACTCCGTCAGGTGACTCTGAAAGAGATCCACTGGCTGTGTGACGGGCTCTCTTTAAATCCCAGGGGTGCATTTGAGGAACACCATCCAAAGATCATCCTGTAAGCATAAGACAGCGGAGGCTGTCAATCCCGTAAAAATCATGAAAAACATGGCATTCCCAGCGTATTTCCTATATCCGGAAACGCAGTTTTTTATAGGAAAACAGCTGGAACCATGATATACTTTTTTATAACGCTAAAGCAGGGAGGACAGGACATGGAACCGATCTTTACAGATAAACAGCTGAATAACATGAGCCGTGAAGATCTGATCTCATTGATGAAGATCGTACAGGAACAGACAAAGAAGGATACAGAGATCCAGCTGCTGAAGGATAAACAGAAAGAACTCGAATTCTTAAATGCCATGCTCTCTGACCGTCTTACCCTTGCGCAGAGAAAACAGTTTGGGGCATCCAGTGAAAAGTATGCCTGTTGTGGTCAAGCTTTTTTGTAACACTTGTGGCTAAAAAATATCGCTTGGCAACTATGCTGCCATTCGCGCCTCGTATGGTGTGCGATAGCCGTTGAAGCTGTGAGGGCGTACATGATTATAGTCAACGTATGCAAATTCTTCTACTTTTTGATAGAGCGCTTCTTCTGTTGTGAATTCGTATAAGTTTGTACACTCGTTTTTCAAAGTGTTGAAGTAACGCTCCATCGGTGCATTGTCATACGGATATCCTGCTTTGCTCATACTCTGTGTCACATGTACCGATTTACAGAATTCAATAAATGCTTTCGATGTATATTGCGATCCCTGATCTGAATGCAGAATGAGTCCCTCTTTGATGGCGGACTGGGATTCCAGTGCTTTCCGAAGCGTTCGGATCGCAAGGTCACTGGTGATATTGCGGTCCGTTATGCTGGCAATCACACTCCGGTCATGCAGATCTATAATGGTACAGTTATAGCGTACTTCATGATTCGCAAGGAACAGATAGGTAAAATCCGTGCACCATTTCCGGTTGATTTCATCTGCTGTAAAATTCTGGTTCAGCTGATTATCGAATACCTTATGCGGTTTTCCATGTTCATATCCCGGCTTCTTTGGACGGACGATGGAACGGAGGTCAAGCTCCGTATTCATATATTTATGAACCGTAACGGCGCTATAAGAATAGCCTTTGCGTTCCAGATAGACTTTCATGCTCCGATAACCGTCGACACCATTGTGAGAATGATAAATCTCCTGAATCTGTGCCTGTACTTCTGCTTTCCGGGCATAATAATCCGCCTTCCGGTGTTTCCGGTAGTTATAGTATGCGTTTGGACAGATTTCGAGCCTGCGAAGCAGCCAGCGTAAGCCAAACAGTTTATGATGTTCCTCAATAAATCGATAAGCCTCTAATCGATTTCCTTTGCAAAGAATGCCGCCGCTTTTTTTAAGAAAAGATTTTCTTTCCTTGATTCTTCCAGTTCTCTTCGGAGCCTTAAAATCTCTTTCATAAGTTCTGCTTCGTTCAGGGTATTGGGATTGATATCGGCTTTGGCTTGGCATTCTTCACTGAATTCACTGCACCATTTGGAAATACTGGCTTTGGATACGCCGTATTCTGCAGTAATACTTTTATAGGTGCGTCCCTCCTCTAAATGGAGACGGACAATCTTCTTTTTAAATTCTGGCGTGTAACTTTGTGGCATAATGTGTACCTCTTTTCTTTGTAAAATTGATTATATCTTATTAGCCACTTCCGTTACAACTTTATTATAGCACTTCAGCCGAAGGCTATGAACAGATGAACCTGTTCAATGAGGCGGAAGCCAATGCGGATGCGGAAACAGAGGAACTTTTTGAAGAGATCCGGCCATCCTCTTATAAATGTAAAAAAGAAAAGGAAAAAGAAGGAAGAAGATCTTTCCAATTTTGAGACCGTTGCGACCAGGACCTATAAACTGGAAGGGAAGCCCGTTACTGTCCGGCATGCGGATCCATGAAACGTCCGGAAAAAAGAACCTTCCCTGATCCGTGGGAGCATTGCTACACCTTCCCTCGTAGCAGGTATCATGAACGCTAAATATGTAAACGGGATGCCTCTGGCACGTCAGGAAAGAGAGTTTGCCAGATATGATCTCTCTCACGATCTCTCCACAAAGACTATGGCGAACTGGATCATAAACTGTGCAGACAGATACCTGAAACCGCTGTATCAGCTGATGAAAGAGGAACTTCTGGAAAGCAGATATATCCATTGTGACGAAAGCCGGATCCAGGTACTCGGAGAACCGGATCAGAAAGGGACGACCCAGAACTGGATGTGGGTATATCTCACGGATGAATTCAGTGGTTCCCCGCAGATGGTACTCTTCGATTATGAAAGGACCCGTGCGGGATATCATCCTGTAAACTTTTAGGGGGACAGGTTTCATGGGTATCTGACCTGTGATGGATATCAGGCTTATCACAGTTTAGGAGAAGGTATCATAGTAAGCGGGTGCCTTACCCATGCAAGACGACGTTTTGATGCAGCCCTCACAGCATTAAAAAAAAGACTTTACAAAAGAACAGCTGAAAGAGACCATTGCATATCAGGCGATGTCAAGGATCGGGATCCTCTATAAGATCGAGGAAATGATCCACCAATAAAGCACCGGAAGAAAAAATATGAGGAGCGCCAGAAACAGTCCCGTCCGGTTATGGATGCCCTGTTTGAATGGCTGCATACGATGGAAGATTCTGTAGACAGGTCTTCCCTTATTGGTGATGCCATTTTGTATACGCTCAATCAGGAAGCATATCTGAAACGCTATCTGGAAGATGGCCATCTCAGTATAGACAACAACAGTGCAGAACGTGCATTGAAAAACTTTGCAGTGGGACGCCGCAACTGGCTGTTTGCCAAAAGTGTACGGGGAGCAGATGCCAGCGCCCTTGTTTATAGCATTACAGAAACGGCACTTCTGAACCATCTGAAACCATACGCATATCTGACTTATATATTGGATGAACTCAGAAAAATGGGAGCTTTTCCTAAAGAGGAAGAGTTAAAGAAACTGCTTCCATGGTCAGAAGATCTTCCGGAATACTGCCGTACTAAACTAAAAAAATAATACTAAGCCATCTGATATAGAATTTGGCAGAACAGCCAGAAACAGTATCAGATGGCTTTTTATAAAATGTCAATATACGGATGATTACCTACTTACAATTATCAGATAAAGTTCGGATATTATTAGAATTTTATAAATTTAATTACTGGCATCTTACGATGCCAGTAAAAAATAACAAAAAACTTTAGTAAGTTAATTTTTAAAAAGCAAAGAGATTAAATTAAAACATATTTTCAGTTGATAGAAAATTAGTGGAGAGATATAATGAAGCAAATTAAATATTATGACAGAGTGTACATGTTTCGAGTGCGAAAGGTAAATAAACAGAAAAATACAGGGAGATTCGCACCGGAAAATGACAGGATGAAGAGAAAAGCGAAGAGAAGCTAGGTGAAAAAAGAAAAGCTAGAATGAGAAATTTGGAAAGAATTAATAAAAATAAGAAGTGTTTAGCAGCAAAAATTATTTGAATTTGCAGTCGCCTTCCGTGAAGGCGTGAGTTGAAATAAAATGTAGGAGGATATGGAGTGAAAAAGAAAGTGTCGCCTTCCGTGAAGGCGTGAGTTGAAATGGCCGCCATGCCAACTCCTACCCAACAGCGACGTCGCCTTCCGTGAAGGCGTGAGTTGAGAATACTAGCATTTAGACCCTATAAATGTGCTGTTATAGAACGCCTATAAAGATGTTCCTCCTGCTCATTTGAATATTCTTGGAATATAAGTATTTCAATAGCATAAATACGGACCAAGGAAGCTGTATGAGAAGAAACAGAAGAGTAGAAAGTAAATGCTAAAAGAAAAAGATATTATAATAGGAAGAAACACGAGTAAAAAAATATTATAAAAAAAAAAACAAAAAGTCATGAATTGATTGTTATGCTGGAACATAGGTGTTAAAATCAAATTATATTGTAAGTACGGGGTATATATACAGTAATAAATTTGAGAAGTTTGTGAGCGTTATTTGCGTATACAAAAAGTTTGCATTTCAAAAAAGAATTGTATAGGTTTGGAGGGATGTCAATGAATACAAGAGCGTATATTCCAATGGATTTTTGAATGTTCCAGGAACACAGCTTGAGAAACTGCCATGGGAGCATGAACAGATATTGCGGCGGTATCTCAGCATGTCACAGCATATTTGTGAATTGGATGAGTTATATAGTATGATGGTTTTTAACTTGGAAAATATGTTTGAGAAATTCTCTTTACAATTTGACGATCGTATATTCGCTAAGAGAGGAGAAACTGTAGATGTGATTCAGATCAATGCGTTGCTTTGCAATGCCGTCAGCGCAGGGCGGACATTGATAGAATCTATGGAGAAATTTGATGAATTCTATATTTCTAAGGATAAAAGTTTTAAGAAAAACTTCATTTCGAAAGCATATGATCAATATTCGGAGTATAAAATTGTAGACTTTCTGCGAAACTATATGCAGCATGGCCATATACCGATTCATTATGATGAAGAAAAAAAATTTATTTAGATCTGTCAGAAATTCTGGAGACCACACATCTGAAGATGAATACAAATCTAAAAAGGATGTTACAAAAGGCCAAAAAGGATTTGTTAGAGTATGGAGTAGCAGATACAAGACTTTGCTGTGTCCCGCTTTTTTATAAGTATTTTCTTTTGATTCATAGATTGTATCGGGCATTTTATTCGTATGCTGAGTATACATTGATGCAGATAGGAGAAGAAAAGCGAAAATTATTGCAGGATCATCCAGAATATGTACGGCAAGTGGATGAGATTGCTTTTGCGCCAGTTTATCAGGATGAATTGGGGCAGCTTCATGGAGTAGCGGTAGAGGACGGTTATGAAGAGAAAATTCGGGAAAATATAACGTATGCAGAAGAAAAACTTCAGGAATATATAAAAGGAAATGGACAGATCTGCAGTTTACAGATTGACTATTGCCTGGAATATCGTATTCGGAAATGATCCTGATTCATGAGGAGGAGCTGTCGGAAAATCTGGTGTCTTATTGCAAAAAAAAAAGCATGGACATGAGATTCGGCACATGTTTCTTTTTATACGTATTATAAAGATGATATGGATAGCTATACACGCTATAAAATGTTTCCGTATATCCAATTTGAGGAGGGTGTCGAATGGAATGTCCCATATGACAGGGTGACGATTCGGGATTTCCTTCGCACATTTCCAGAGGCAGAGGAAAAAGGAATTTTGTACAAGCCAACAATATGGGCGGGGATGGAATACAGATCGCGCAGGCGGTTTTGCAGGGATGGAAAAACATTTTTTATATCACAGTTCCCAGATATTGGACACGCTGGGAATAAACTCCCTGGCTGATGCAATCGACTGGGCGTCACGGGTAGTTTTTTATTTATCAGAGTATTGGATGGCTGAAGGAGTCATTTGGAAAAAGAATCGAGAAGAAACCGACTATTGAGCAATTGGAAGAATATATCAGGAGAGCAGAACGGTGGGAGCTATCGCAGCTTTCATCTACACTGCATGCAGCGCCGGAATTGTTGAAACTGGTATTGAGCGAAGTGGGATATATCAGCCAAGATGGTGAGTTGTTTGTATATGATGAAGTAATAGCTACGCAAAGAAAAGAGGAAGAACGAAAACGTAAGGCAGAAAAAAGAAAATTCGCATGGAACCCAGGTAGACTGCAGGAAAAAATGAATAAGGTGATAGAAGAGCTTAATGTCACGATTTTTTGTATTATGCAAGTTTACAGAATGAAAAAGGCAGAGGAATGTGGGGAAAGAGACGAGGATAGGAAAATGCGTGGAGCAGGTGATCTGCAAGTATAGAGAGTTTCTATGGTGGGACGAAGTGAGAGAAGAGCTGAAGGTGAGAGATCCATTGCCGGAAAAATTTACAGAGGAGATCCAAGGAAAGATTTGCAGGGATGTGAGAGCGTTGGAGGAAGAGCTTTCTGGAAAATGCAGGGAATTAGAAAAGAATGAGAGCTTATGAAAATAGAAGAAATGAACATAAGATTACAAATAAAAAAGAATAAAAAAGAAATTCTGTAATTTTTTTTAAAATAGTGCATATTCCGCAAGAACTGCGCATCCGTTCCAGAGGAACGGAGCGCCATTTGCTTCAAACTGAGCAAAGCTCAGCAGGTTTATTAGTTACCGTTGTTTACTCTACGATCTCTGCCAGGAAATTCAAGACGATATGCCTTGGATGTCATTCGGCTTAAGCAGGCATCTGCATAGGTGGAATCTCCAGATTGTCCCTGATAAATAAGAGGCGAAATGACCATGTCCTTTTGACGTAGTTCATGCTTTGTCATGTTTATACCAGCTCTGGACGAAGACAGACATTCCTTGTATTTGCGGTCTGCAAAGACAGCATCGTAACGGTACTTGTGAGCAATGGAACAATGATGGATGGCTTTCGGACATCCATTACAGACGTAAAGGAGCCTTATCAAGACGGTTACACTGTTCTTTAACGAAATCGGGACAGGTCTGGTTGCAGGTAGGACAGGAAGTACACTTAATGTTGCAGAGTATGATTTTCCTGCATACATTTGTTTTTCTGCAGTGATATCTATGAATGCAGAAGTTGTGAGCGTTAAGGAAGGATCCTTTATGATACCAATCACTTACACGATGGAGTTTCACTTCCTTCGAAATAGTTGTAGGATCTTTGCATAAGAAGCGGGCGATATCTTTAAAAGTGCTGCCGTTATTCAGGGAACGCTCAATGTATTTACGGTCTTCAAGGGAAAGGTGCTTCTGGTTTCCTGGAATATATTTACTCATGGATATCTCTTTCTACTGCTGTCAGAAGGTCTTCATGAGCATAGCACGAATATATGAAAGATTAAACTCCACTCATGTAGGAGTAAATTCCACCGCATAAGCGGGCGGTGGAATTTACTTTTGAAATTTTCAGTGAAAGAATTTAGCTTTTAATCACATGACAACGACAGGGTATGATGCTATAATGAGTTTAAAAATAAGAAACGGGGTGACGTTGTATGATGTATCCATATATGACACTGGCAGATGAAACGGAGATTTGTTCATTCACAAATTGTTGAAAAAGATGGAATGAAAAAAGTTATTGTAAACTTTGAACGACCAACAGAAGATGGATTTGATTCGGCAAGGTGTGAATTGCCTGATTACAAATGGACAGAACGCCAAGGATATTCGGATGAAGAAATAGCAATGTTTGAAGAACTCCTGCATAGTAATGCTCATTTGCTATACCGGTATGCGGAGAATGGGGGATTCAAATTGCCTAAATTGTTTATGGTATGTGGATATACGGTATATTTTTGGTCTAATGAAAATGGAGAACCAATTCATGTTCATATATCAAAAGGTAAGCCTACTCCAAATGCGACTAAAATATGGCTTACAAAGTCAGGTGGATGCATTTTAGCAAGTAATGGAAGTAAAATTTCCAAGAAAGAGCTGAATGAATTGATGGAATTTATATCAGCACAGTTTTTTCTTTTTATTTGTGCAAAATGGAAAGAGGCATTTGTGACGGATGAGATAGGATTCTATTGTTTAAGCATATTGTAACTTATAGTACATCGGGGACCGGTCCCAAGGCGGTCAATCCAAAAAGAAGATCACTATAATTCTGATACAAAGATAAGATTAAAAAGATTTTCCTAATATTCCCATGACCTTAGCAAACGAGACACATGGGGGTATGCCCTATGAAAATGAATAGAAAAAGCGAGTAAAACGGCAGGGGTCTCGAAAAAGGAGACGGCTGCCGTTTTACTCGCTTTTACCAGGGTTTTCCAGCAGTACGATAGTTCCCGTCTACTCAGATTTTCATAGGGTCAGACCCCTAGAGTTGCGTGGACCAAAGGCTCTGGGCGACATCCGGGGCGTGACCTACATATACGGAATGTTCTACCGCTTCGGACTGATTGATGTGCCGTAAACGAGGCAAAGCAGAAGATAGGATCAACTTGCCATTTGAGTTCCCAAATGGTAAAATCAAAATGCACTGGGATATAATATCCTTTGCCTGTTAATGTAGCTTCGGAAAGGGGCGTGTAAGAATGGCAGCGACGTTAAAACTTCCGGTTGGTGTCGAAGATTTTAAGGAAATTCGCCAACAAGGTTTTTACTATATTGATAAGACAAGACTGATTGAACAGCTTCTTGACAGCTGGGGAAAGGTAAATCTTTTTACAAGGCCCCGCCGTTTTGGTAAGACCTTAAATATGAGTATGCTCCGAAACTAACGGATAATGAAAAACAAAGATATGGCGCGCTTGTCCGAATGCAGGACGGAAAATACGCAATGGACGAAGATACGCTGGAATCGGCACTTCAGACATTGCAGAACAGATTATGTCATCGACTGGCTTTTGGGATGATGTCACTGTGTAAAAACTATCTCAAAGATCGTTCCACCGGACGGGCTGGACTGGACGGTTATTCTGCCGTCATGTACGCGCACGATTTCACGAACCAAGGGCCAGCCCAAGGCCTACTCCGCCGAGCTGGCGGCTTCTGGATTTATCTACACGAAAGAATGGTTCAAATACATGCGTTCTTTTTAATTCAGCCGGGATTCCGCTTCCGGTATCTTCTACGGACAGGCAGATGTTTTTTCCCTTCCGGTATGCGGTTACGGTAACCTGTCCGCCGAAATGGTTGTATTTGATTGCATTCTCAACAAGATTGTATACCATCCGGTAAATCAAAATGTCACTTCCGACCATAGCGGTATCTTTACAGTTCCCCGATCAGTTTTATCTCCTTTTCCTGGGCAAGCGGTTCCAGATCCACCAGTACTTCATCGACGAGGGCGTCAACGGCAATGGTTTCATCCCGTCTTACTGTTTGAAGCTCACTCATATCGAGCAGTGTCTTGACCATTTTGCTGAGTCGGCCGTTTTGTTCCGTCACCATTTTCAGTGTTTGTAAGGTGTCGGCGTCATTGTCCGGATGCGGGGTGGAATGGTATAAATCGAGCTGTACCTGCATGACAGACAGTGGAGTGCGAAGCTCGTGTGCTGCATTTGCTGTAAACTGTCTCTGGGTTTTCAAAAGCATCTGCGAGACGTTCCAGCATCTTGTTATACGAAATACGAAGCTGGTTCAGCTCTTTTACTTTTGTTTTCTTCAATGCGCGAATCGGCCAGATTCTGTGCCTGTACCTCCTCAATTTTTTTGGAGAACTCACGAATGGGTCTGAGTGCATGGCCACTGATAAAATAGGTAGCGACACCGCCAAGAAGGGCCAATAAGGCGGAAAGGATCAGGCTGTTTCTTTTGTAGTCTGCTTTATTGTTGTACACCTGAACAGAGAAATCCCTGGCAAATTCATCCCACTTTGTCCTCCGGAATGCTGATATAGATTTGATCGGAACCGTCTGCGGCACCGTCTCCGCCCTGATCGCCGGCATCATCGCCCCTGGCATCTACGGTCTCCTGCAGGGGAATCGATATAATAAATTCCGTTTTATAGACAAGCAGGGTCAGACATCCACAGATGACCGCAATATACAGGGTAATGATACAGGTAAGTCTCCATTGCAGTGGATATTTTTTTCATCGGTCGGACTCCTCTCGTATTTGATATCCTTCGCCTACTTTATTTAAAATCGGATCGTATCCAAGTACCGCCCTGAGCTTTCGGCGAAGCGAAGACATATGGACGCGGATGGATCCGCTGAAGCTGTCCACGGAGGCATCCCAGACATGCTCGATCAATTCTTCCTGACTTACCGGTCTGCCAAGGTGAAGAAGCAGATATTCCAAGATTCCGTTCTCTTTTCTTGTGAGGGAAACCAGGGTTCCTTTTGCATAGGCCTCTCGTTTGATGGTATCGAATCTTATCCCGCCACTTTCCAGACAGACATCCTTCTGCACAAATTTTCTTCTCGTCAGACTGCGGATCCGCGCTTCCAGCTCCTGCAGATGGAACGGCTTTTCCATATAATCATTTGCCCCGGCATCGAGTCCTTCTACTTTGTCTGCAATCTGTCCTCTTGCAGATAAGATCAGAACCTTCGTCTCCTCATTTTCCTTCCGGAGTTCTTTTTTACAGAAGATCCATTCCATCCATGCCGGGCAGATTGAGATCCAGAACGATCAGATCATAATTCTCTGCCAGGATGCATTCCAGAGCCTCCGCGCCATCATAGCAGGTATCCACCTCGTACCCGGCAGCGTACAGACTTCTGGCAATTGTGTCACACATTTGTTTCTCATCTTCCACGATTAATAATCTCAAAATTTTTTTCACCTGCCCGTTTCTTAACAATGATTTTACAACAGCTATTGTATAATATCGAAGTCAGCTGGTCAATCAATACAACAAAAAGGAGCAACCATATTTTGAAGTGCAGACAAATATCTCAAATCGTTCTGGTCATCGCAGGCATAGCAATGATGGGCTATGGCGCCGTCAGAGGGGAAGCGGCTGCTGTGCTTGGGAAAGCAATTAAATTATGTCTGGAGTGTGTCGGAATTGGATAAGAAAAAAGAACTTACGATCAAAGAAAATAGCCGGAATACGTGGATGGATACAGGCAGCGGCCACACTGCTTACCAATATTCATATTCCCAATTTTTTTTCAGGGCAAAATATATCAGGGCAAGGCGAAAACGGTATGTGTACCGGGATTAAACTGTTATTCCTGTCCTGCCGCGACGGGAGCGTGCCCCATCGGAGCCTTTCAGGCGGTTGTCGGATCATCCAAATTTAAGTTTTCCTACTACATAACCGGGTTCCTGATTTTACTCGGCGTGACACTGGGAAGATTCATCTGTGGTTTTTGTGTCCGTTTGGATGGTTTCAGGATTTGCTTCACAAAATCCCCGGAAAGAAATTCTCCACGGCCAGACTGAAGCCGCTGCGGTATCTGAAATATATCATCCTTGTTGTTTTTGTGATTCTTCTGCCGATGTTTGCAACGAATTCGATCGGGATGGGAGATCCGTTCTTCTGCAAATATATTTGTCCGCAGGGCGTTCTGGAGGGGCGATCCCGCTTTCCATCGGAAATGCCGCAATCCGGTCTGCACTGGGCAAGCTGTTTTCGTTTAAATTCGGTATTCTGATTACGGTTGTCGTGCTCAGCATCTTGTTTTACAGACCCTTCTGCAAATGGATCTGTCCTCTTGGGGCAATCTATTCCTTATTTAATAAGGTAAGCTTTTTACATATCACGATTGAAAACAGCAAATGTGTCGGATGCAATCAGTGTTCCAGGGCATGTAAAATGGATATCGACGTGTGCCGGACCCCAAATCATCCGGAATGCATCCGATGCGGAGCCTGCATCAAGGCCTGCCCGAAGGATGCGATCCACTACCAGTTTATGGGAAAAACGTGTCAGAAAAAGGACACCGGAGATCAACAGTCAGAGATCAGAAACCATTGATCAGCAGCAGATCACGAAGCATCGAAGGATGATATTGAATTCTTGTTTTTTACATTATACTATCTTAAAAGGAGCCATAATTTATGAAAACCAAAAAGAACTTTTTTATCCCTGTTTTTACACTCAGCGTAGCATTATTAGTTACCGCATGCAACGGAAAAGAGGCTGCAGACACAAAGAAAACGCAGACAACCCAGACGGAATCCGGCACAGAAGCTGTTACGGGATCTGTTGCGGAATCCGGAACCGAAACGGCAGGGGCTTCCGGCACAAAGCTGGACGATTTGTATCAGCAGGAGAACCAGATTTTTGCAGATCATGCGGATGTATGGAACAAGGTATTCGGCATGATGAATAAAAGCACAGCTGATCCGAGCGGAAATTATGGGGATTATCTGGCAGACACGGTTGAAGCCAACAAGGACTCTTTTTGATGAGGACGAGCTGAAAACACTTACGGACGATATGGAAGCAATACGGAAAATTGAAGAACAGATAACAGAAATGGGAAACGGCAATACAGCATCGGAAGATAGCGACGCGAAAAACGATTCCGAAGAGGCATCTCCGTTCCGGGATTTCTCGGGTCAGGATTATGATGGCAATACAGTTGACGAAAGCCTGTTTTCCGGAAATGCAGTAACTGTCGTCGAATTTCTGGTTTACCGGCTGCAAGCCTTGCGTTGCCGAGTTATCTAAGCTGAACGAATTAAACGATGCAATCAAATCCATGGGAGGCGAGGTTGTAGGCATCAACACAGAAACCTTCGACGGAAATCAGGATGCGATCAAAAAGCAGCAGCGGTTCTTGAAAGCCAGGGTGCGAAATACCGCAATCTTTCCATTGACTCTGCTTCCGCTGCAGGAAAGTATGCTTCCGATATTATGGCATTTCCGACCACAATCTTAGTCGATCGGAACGGAAATATTGTAGGAGAACCGATGCTTGGCGGAATCGACAATCAGGAGAATTATGATACGCTGATGAAACAGATCCAGTCTGTGATAGATGCAGACAGCGCGAAGTAAGACGAGAGCTGCGGCAGCCAAAGGAAGCAAGCGATACCGCAAAGTGGGGCTTGCGGATTGCGGAAGTGATTTAGGGCTTGACATTATAGGAAGGGAGTGCGAAAAAGCAAAGTTACGTTTTTTTCGCACTCCCTTTTTCATAACAGGATTTTTTTCAAATACATTTACAAGACGAGGTAGCAGACAAAGGAAAAAGGAACGTTTCATTTTCCGTTTTGTTATGAATGGATAGTCCGTTCTGAATCCGCAGGTTTCATGGAGATCGTCAGTGATTTCCTGACGTTCATATACCGGCATGAAACCCTGTTCTTCTATATCCGCAAATGTTATGTCTTTTTAAAGTGTGAAGTAATTGTTCTGTGGTATAAGTCCCTTTCAAGGAGCGGTTTAATAACCGGATGAAAAAATATTGCAGTGGCTCCTGTTATTCTGGAAGATGGAAGGCTGTCCTTCTGTGTTCCGGGGGATGATGGTCCTCCGTGGTCTGGGGTGTGGAACCTGACGGGAAAGGCTGTTCTGGACGGGGATGATTATATTTACGAAGGCATCAGTCACCTGGTTGGCTGGTGCTTTTTTTCGTGGGGAAATGGAGGTGGCGGGATGTATCTTATCTGGTATCGGGATGGGTTTCTGAGAGCAGTGAAGAGCAATACAAGAAAATATTACTGGACGGGTACGATCGTTACCAGACGCGGAATAACGTATGAGTTCGGGTCGAAGGAGATTGTGAAGGGTTCCGGATATATTTCCAGGCAGTGCTGAACCACATTGGGGTCAGACCCCATTACTGTTGTGGGAAACTTTTGGGCGGTTCCTGTTTTGGGGCTTGAAATTCGAAAAATCTTTATACAATCTTAATGCCATGGAAAAGGTATTTATACGTTTTTAAAACGGAAGTCTCTAAAATAAGGAAGAATCAAAAAGAAGGAGTAAAAAAGAGAAATGTGGAGTATAAAACTGCGATACAGGAAACAATGGTCGTCGTTTGAAATTATCATTCTTGGATTTGCGGGGGTAATTCTGGCAGGAGCACTGCTTTTGATGCTTCCTGTGGCTTCGCGGGAAGGAAATGTAACGCCATTTACAGAAACACTGTTTACTGCAACATCAGCCGCCTGTGTGACAGGACTGGCAGTCAGAGATACAGGAAGCTACTGGTCCGTCTTTGGACAGAGCGTGATTTTGCTGCTCATTCAGATCGGTGGTCTTGGTGTGGTTACGATCGCTGTTTCGATTGCGATGCTTTCCGGGAGAAAAATTTCCCTGATGCAGCGAAGCACGATGCAGGATGCGATTTCTGCCCCGAAGGTGGGCGGAATTGTGCGCCTGACGCGTTTTATCCTCAAAGGAACCTTTGGAATTGAACTGTTGGGGGCGTTGTTTCTTCTGCCTGTTTTTTTACGGGATTACGGCGGAAAAGGAGTCTGGATGGCGTTGTTTCATTCTGTATCCGCATTCTGCAATGCAGGATTTGATCTTCTTGGAAAAACGGATCATCTGTATCCGTCCCTGACTTCTTATGTGGGAAATCCACTGGTTAATCTTACGATTATGGGGCTAATTGTAACAGGTGGAATCGGTTTCCTGACCTGGGATGATATCTATACAAAAAAAATACCATTTTCGTCGGTACTGCATGCAAAGCAAGGTGATCCTGATTACAAGTCTGTTTCTGATTTTTGTTCCGGCGGCCTTCTTTTTCTTCCGGGATTTCGCCGGAATGCCGGTCAAGGAGCGGACGCTCTGCGCATTGTTTCAGTCCGTGACAACAAGAACGGCCGGATTTAATACAGCAGATCTTTCCGGGATGACAGGTGCCTCCCAGGCGATTATGATTGTTCTGATGATGATTGGCGGAGCACCGGGATCAACGGCTGGCGGAATGAAAATTACCACATTTGCCGTGCTGACAGCTAATGCGTCTGCTACGTTCCGTCAGAGAGAGGACACACAGATGTTTGGACGCAGGGTGGGCCAGGAGGTATTAAAAAAAATGCATCTACGATTCTGATGATGTATCTTTTTCTGGTGCTAATGGGAGGAATGGTGATCAGTGTGGCAGAAAATCTGCCGATTTCTGATTGTCTGTTTGAGACAGCATCTGCTGTTGGAACGGTTTGGCCTGACGCTTGGAATTACGCCGCGGCTCGGTGTTCTTTCGAAAGGAATTCTGATTGCACTGATGTTTCTTGGAAGGGTTGGCGGTCTGACGCTTGTTTATGCTGCGATGCCGGGGAGAAAGAGCGCACATGCAAAAATGCCGCTGGAAAAAAAATAAATGTAGGATAAGAAGAGAGGAAGAGATGAGATGAAAAAAATATTTTACTGATTGGAGTAGGAAGATTTGGGAGACATATTGCCATGCATCTGAATCAGCTTGGACATCAGGTGATGGCGGTAGACCGAAATGAGGAACGGATCGACGCCGTGATGCCGTATGTGACAAATGCACAGATCGGTGACAGTGTCAATGCAGACTTTCTGCGATCCCTTGGTGTGGGAAATTATGATGTCTGTATTGTGACGATCGGAAGCAGCTTTTTCAGGATTCGCTGGAAACCGCATGTCTTTTGAAGGAGCTGGGCGCAAAATGGGTCGTGTCCCGGGCAGAACGGGATGTACAGGAAAAATTCCTGTTGGGGAACGGAGCGGATCAGGTTGTTTATCCGGAAAAACAGATGGCAAAATGGACAGCGATTCGTTACAGCTCGGATCATGTGTTTGACTATATTGAAATTGACAGTCAGTATGCGATTTTTGAGGTTGAAATCCCGGAGAACTGGATTGGAAAAAATGTCGGCCAGCTGGATATCCGGAAAAAATACGGTATTAATATTCTGGCAACAAGAAAATATGGAAAAACAGATGTTGCGGTGTCTCCAGAGACAGTTCTGAATGGCGATGCTACCATATTGGTTCTTGGTGAATATAAAGCGATCCAGAAATGTTTTCGAATCTGAAAGAGAGGTGATTTCTGTGTTAAGTGTAGGACTGCTCTTCGTTACCCTGGTCGGTTTTTTGTCTGGAGGCGTGCTCGTAGATCAGATAGAGACATTTTTCACGGAAAACAGAAGAGAGGAACCGGAAACGGGACAAAATTTCACGGAAAACAGAAAACAAGAACAGGGAACGGGAGAAAAAAGATTTCCTGACTATAGCTTTCTCTTCGTTTATGATCTACAATAGGAGGTGGGGTGAGACAGTTGGAAAAAGAAAAACAAAAAAAGAGCATATCCTGGTGTGTCTGTCCTCTTCGCCATCCAATGAAAAAAATTATTCGGACTGCGGCGCAGATGGCACAGGCGTTTCAGGCCGGCTTTACGGCATTGTATGTGCAGACAGCAGAAAAACAGAAAAAAACACCGGAGGATCTGGCAAGGCTGCAGAAGCATGTTCGTCTGGCAGAGCAGAGTGGGGCAGAAATTGTAACGACACACAGTGAGGATATTGCCCTGCAGATTGCAGAATACGCAAGAATTTCCGAGGTGACGCGGATTGTCATTGGAAAGAGCATGATGAAGCAGGGCTATTTTCATCAGCGAAGGGTGTGGACCGAGCGTCTGACGGATCTTGTGCCTGATCTGGAAATTCACATCATTCCAGACTCAGACGTGTACCGGAGATATCAGAAACGAAAAAAAAATTTTCCGGAGTGGATGGAGCTGCCTTCCTGGAAAGAACTGATGCTTACGGTTCTGATTCTGGCTGCTGCGACCGGAATCGGAGAAATCTTTTTTCGGCTTGGTTTTACGGATGCCAATATTATTACGGTATATCTGTTTGGCGTCATGCTGACATCTATTCTGACCAGCGGTTATACCTGTAGTGTGGTCAGCTCTGTGGCAAGTGTTGTCCTGTTTAATTATTTTATGACAGAGCCAAGGCTTTCGTTGCATGCGTATGGTTCCGGCTATCCGGTGACCTTTGCGATCATGCTTGGCACTTCAATCCTGACCAGTACGCTTGCTTCAAAATTGAAAGAAAATGCAAAGCTTTCTGCACGAGATGCCTTTCGAACCAAGATTCTTTTTAATACCAGCCAGCTTCTGCAAAAAGGCAGAGGATGCGTCAGAAATTTTTGATATTACGGCAACGCAGCTGATAAAGCTTTCTGGGAAGAAATCTGGTTGTGGCGCCGGTAGAAAAAAAAAGAAAAAACGGCATTGTGCAGGGAACTCTTTATAACGCCGAAACAGGAATAAAATCAGAAAAAGTTTTTAATGAGAAAGAACAGGAAATCCTGCAGTGGGTTCTGAAAAAACCGGAAACGGGCGGGAGCTATGACAGAACGTTTTTCTGAAGAACCGTATCTGTACCTTTCCATCTATGCGGCACAGAACAGATATGGTGTGATCGGCATTTTCATCGGACAAAAGCCACTGGATGCGTTTGAGAACAGTATCCTGCTTTCTATTCTGGGAGAGTGCGCCATGGCACTGGATCGGGAACAAAGTGCGAGAGAAAAAGAAGAGGCGGCAGTCATGGCGAAAAAAATGAGCAGCTTCGGGTGAATCTGCTGCGGACGATTTCCCATGATCTGCGCACACCACTGACATCAATTCTCGGCAATGCAGACTCTTTGATCAGTAACTTTGACGCACTGGACGAAGGAATGCGGAAACAGATTTTTTTTCGGATATTTATGAGGATGCCGGATGGCTGATTGAACTGGTGGAAAAATCTGCTTGCGCTTACGAAAATAGAAGATGGAAGTGTAAAACTGCAGTTATCCGATCAGGTGGTTGAGGATGTAGTCCGTGAGGCGCTGCGCCATGTAGAACGGCGGAAAAACGAACATGAAATTACGGTGGACTGCGGGGAAGATGTACTGCTCGCCCGCATGGATGCAAAAGCTGATTGTACAGGTATTGGTAAACCTGATCAACAATGCAGTAAAATATACACAGGCAGGATCAAGATCCGGATTACAGCCGGAAAAAAGAAGAAAAAAAACGTATGGATTGCGGTGGAGGATAATGGACCCGGCATTCCGGCGGAGTGCAGGGAGCATGTATTTGAAATGTTCTATTCCGGAAAAAAAATAAGGTGAGTGACAGCCGCAGAAGCCTTGGCCTTGGGCTGGCGCTGTGCCGTTCCATTGTAAATGCGCATGGCGGGGAACTGGTGCTTCGTGACTGCGCTCCGCACGGCTGTCATTTTCGTTTTACGCTGCCGCTCAGTGAGGTGAATTTAAATGAATAAGACATTGATACTGGTCGTGGAAGACGATACGCCGGTCCACAACCTAATTACGACAACACTGAAAACACACGATTATAAATAACCACATTGGGGTCAGACCCCATTACTGTTTAGAAATTTTGTTCCTGTTTTGGCAATTCTGACACTGCAGACTGTGCTGAATGACAATATCAAAACGGCAGAAGATGTTGAAACTTATCTGGGTCTTAACACCTTGGTCGTTGTTCGGATTTTGGAAGCAAAAAAGAAATCCAGAAGACGAAGAAAAGACTGAACATAAACACAGAAAATTAAAAGGAGCATCTCCGGTTTCGAACTTGAAACCTGGAGATGCTCTTTTCGTATGCTGCAGAATGAAAAATTATTCTCCGCCACCGTCACATCCCGCAGCAGTACCGCACACGGCACCACCGCGGTTGTTGAACTGCTGTGTCTCTTTCGAGAAAGTCAGATTTTTCAGCACATCGTCATAACGGGCGGAAAGTGATCCGCTGGTTGTCGGATGGGAGGTGGTTCCGTCGCTCTCATACGCGAGCCGGATCTCACCGCCGCAGGTGCCGCTTACGGCATCCATATCAAACGCACTGAAATCGGTGATTTCTATATGCGGCATGCTGCGCAGCTCGTCGAGTGTTTTCGAACCGCCTTCAACTACCATGTTATTCATGGAAGTAGTATCCTTCATGCCGATATAATGGGCATGCTGAAGGCTGCCCCAGTAGGAGCGGCAGATGCCGTTTTTCAAACAGAACGCGCTCGGCTACCGGCATACCGGTTTCGTCGTACGGCGCGTTTTTGGCAGAGCCGTCGAGCGTCGGCACGAGGCGGATATTCAGCGGATCAGCATCTGCGCCGGTGATGGATTCACCGATTTTTGCTTTTGCAACGCCCATATACTGATAAGAAGCGTTGGTATGCATGGCAAAATACTGGAAGAAGCGGCCGACGGCGTCTCCGCTTAAGAGAACGTCGGCGTGCTCGTTCTGCCGGGTCGGAACAGCATTCAGACGCTGGCGGCCGGTGTGGAACATTCCGCGCACTTCGGCGATGATCTTCTCGGCAGATTTGTCGGAGAAGCGGAGATCCTTGTAGATCTCAATCTCATGATCATCCTTGCGGGAGTTTGTGACAACCTCGATCTCACAGTCAAAGCCGGAGAATGTGACATCGACACCGCGGGAATTGCGGATGCGTGTCTGCTTCTGATTGACAAAAATCTCATAGGAGTTTACGCGGGAATCCTCTTCCGATTTGATTTCCTGCATGGCCTGCACCAGTTTTACGAGTTCAGAGGTAAGATCGTGGGAGGCATCAGGCATTCCATCATTTGCCGGTGCATCCGATGGCTCTGCAATCGGGTACCATGGGTTCTGCACGAACTGTGCAGCGAACAGCGCCTGGTCAATTTCCTTGCTGCATTTCTTCGCGGGAAATGCCCTGATGGATCTTTTTTCTGCGCTTCCGCGGAATTTTCCATCCTCACTGTCGACAAAGACGGTCAGAAACGTATGAGTTACTTTTTTTCGCGCGGCTCATGTCGAGCTTCTGACCGATGAAAAATGCCTCGCGGGATTCGGTCTGCTCTTCGCGGATCAGAAAGTCGCTGGCTTTGCTTGTTTTTAATACATCGTATAATTCGTTCATCAGCCTAACCTCACTTTACATTTCAGATACGGGCCGCCATCGCTGACTTTGACCCATTCTTTGTGACCTTTTCCGCACATGCCGGAGCCGAAGAGCTCTTCTTTGTCGGAAACCATGGAGATGCTCTTTAAGAGATCCGGAACGTAGCCGGTCAGGGTGACAGGAGATACGACTTTTCCGGTCAGCTTACCGTCTTTGATCTCGCGGCCAAGTCCGACCATGCACTGGATGCCCCAGTGTTTCGGGTCTTCCATACCGGACTGAACGCTTTTCGAGAAGATAGCCGTGCTCAATCGAAGCGATCATATCATCGAGTTTGTCTGTGCCTGCGGTGAAGTAGGTGTTGGTCATACGGGAGTAGACTTTGCGCTCGAAGCTCTCGCGTTTTCCGTTTCCGGTCGGCGTGGTGCCGAGGCGGAGTGCGCTTACGAGATCGCTGATGCCGGTAACGAGTGTACCGTGGTCGATGACCGTGGTGTCGGTGCCGAGCGTTCCCTCATCATCAAAAGATAACTGCTGACCTGCTGTGCGCCGACTGCTCCGTCGTGCATGGAGGAGAGCTGGGAGGCAACAGGCTTGCCGATATATTCTTTGGCGAGTGCGCGGTCTTTGACAAACATATCCATCTCGACACCGTGTCCGAATGCCTCGTGTGCAATCACGCCGGTGACATCCGGTGCGGTGATGACATCGTACATGCCAGGGGTGACCGGATCGGAGTGGAGCTTGTCGTACAGAACGGCGATGATTTCCTCAACAATCGCATCCGCCATCTCATTTAAGATTTCCACGCCTTTCAGGCCGGAGCAGGAACGGTACGACATATTCTGTTTTCCGTTTTCTGTGCCGATTGCGGAAAAGGGAGCCCTCCGAGAAAGCGTAGGACTGCATCAGATCCTTTTTGGAGGAGAGGAACAGCTTGTTGACACGGGCGAAGCTGACGGTACTCTGGAATTCCAGAATTCCTTCATGGGCAGCGCCGGCGTTGCAGAGCTTCCGAAGGGGGGGAGAGAATCTCCTCTGCGGAGACGGTCTCCGGGTCAATCTCGATTTCATTCTGCATCGTTTTGGTGATGGCTTCTTCCTGCACGAGAGGAGACTCCATCTGCGCGATGCCGAGTGCCTTTAATGCCTGAAATTCGGATTTCAGCGCGGAAGTAATTTCCTCCGCAAGATCTGCGGCATCGGTGAGGTTGTTGAAGGAATATTCGGTGTAGGAACCGTCCTGCCATGCACGGACAACGAAGCCGCGTTCACAGAAGTGATAATCGCCGACGGTGGTCTGATGCATGCTGACGCGGTAGGTCGTACCTTTGACATCGGTGCAGAGCACGCTGACATAATCGAATTCGCGCTCGAGCAGACGGATCAGTTCCTGAATCTGTGGTTTGATTTCCACAAGATAGGATGACATTGGAACCTGCATAAGTTTGGTGTCCTTTCTGGAGCCTGCCGGAGTGTTCGATAGAGAACCTGCGCCGGGGCTCAAAATAATAGAATCCGGAAAAAATAGTTTCGAAAAAATCCCGAACATAGTTTCATTATAGAAGTGGGAAATGGAAAAAGCAATAAAAAAGGTTGACAAAATGAATTTTGATGATATACTTTGAATATCAAAACATTTGAAAAGAAAAATATTTGAGAATGAAATAAGCAAGAGGACAGTAAGGTGAAAAACGGCAGAATTGCGGGAACCGGTTCGTATGTACCGGAGACGATATGGAAAAATGAAGATCTGGAAAAAAAAGATGGTGGAGACGAGCGATGCCTGGATCCGGGAGCGGACGGGAATCGGTGCGCGCCACATAGCCGGGGAGGAGACGGTTGCCCAAATGGCAGTAAAGGCGGCGAGAAGAGCGCTGGAAAATGCCGGGATCTGTTCGACAGAACTGGATCTGATTCTCGTCGGAACCTCCTCGTCGGAGAGCATCTTTCCGAATACCGCCTGTCTTGTGCAGGATGAAATCGGTGCCTTCCGTGCCGCCTGTCTCGATGTCAGCGCCGCCTGCACCGGATTTCTTGCGGTGTATGAGCTGGGCCAGCTGTATATCCGGAGCGGCAAGGCAAAAAACGTGCTGCTGATCGGCGCAGATGCCCTGAGCCGTCTGGTGGACTGGAGTGACCGCGGAACCTGCATTCTGTTCGGGGACGGCGCGGGAGCCATTGTGCTGACGGCGGAGGAGCAGGAGACAAAAGCGTGCGAAAAGATCCATTCCGATGGAGAAAAAAAGGCGTGTCGCTGACCTGCGAAAAGGGAACGTATCTGCAGATGGACGGCCGTGCCGTGTTCCAGTTTGCTTTATCACGCGTGCCGGAAGTCATCCGCGAGGTGCTCGCGGAAGCCGACATGGCGGTCGAAGAGATTGATGCGTTTATCCTTCATCAGGCAAACAGCCGCATCATCGACGGCGTGGCAAAACGACTGAAAGCACCGAAAGAAAAATTTCCGCGGAATATCGAAGCATACGGCAATACATGTGCGGCGAGCATTCCGATTCTGCTGGATGAGTGGAACCGGTCCGGCAGAGCCAAAAAAAAAGGACAGAGAATCGTTCTCTCCGGTTTCGAGCAGGACTGATCTGGGGCGCGGCGTACCTGGAATGGTAAGAAACGCCCATATAAAATAAGAAGAATAAGAAAAAAGTGAGGACAAAAACATGTTAGAAAAAGTAAAAAGAAACCGTAGCAGAAGCACTGGGAGCAGACATCGATACCATCACAGCGGAGACTTCCTTCAAAGAGGATCTCGGAGCAGATTCCCTGGATCTGTTTTTGAAATGGTCATGTCCCTCGAGGACACCTGCGGCGTGGAAATCCCGACCGAGGATCTGGAAACGATGGTAACTGTCGGTGATGTTGCAGAGTATCTGGAGCAGCACAAAAACTAAGAAAGATCGGGAAGCAGGAGGAAGCGATTCATGATCACAGAAGTGACAAAATTACTCGGGATTCAGTATCCAGTCATTCAGGGCGGCATGGCCTGGGTGGCGGAGCATCATCTGGCAGCGGCAGTTTCCGAGGCCGGCGGCCTTGGCCTCATCGGAGCATCGGCGGCACCGGCAGAGTGGGTTCGGAATGAAATCCGCGAAGCAAAAAAAACTGACGGACAAACCGTTCGGCGTCAACATCATGCTGATGAGCCCGTATGCGGATGAGGTGGCAAAAGTGGTTGCCGAGGAAGGCGTAAAAGTCGTTACGACGGGCGCAGGAAATCCGGAGAAATATATGGAACTGTGGAAAAACGCTGGTATCCGCGTCATCCCGGTGGTCGCTTCTGTGGCTCTTGCAAGACGAATGGAGCGCGCAGGCGCAGATGCCGTTGTGGCAGAAGGATGTGAGTCCGGCGGCCATATCGGCGAGACGACAACGATGGCACTCGTTCCGCAGGTGGCAGATGCCGTAAAAATTCCAGTCATTGCGGCCGGTGGAATTGCGGACGGACGCGGCATGGCAGCAGCCTTTATGCTGGGTGCCGAGGCGGTTCAGATGGGAACGCGTTTTGTCGCTTCGAAAGAGGCCGTTGTGCATGAAAATTACAAGCAGCTGGTGATCAAGGCGAAAGATATTGATACCCGCGTGACAGGCCGCACAACCGGTCATCCGGTGCGGGCGATCCGAAATGAGATGACACGCCATTATCTGGAACTGGAAAAAGAGGGAGCTCCGTTCGAAGAGCTGGAAAAACTGACGCTCGGGAAATCTTCGAAGAGCCGTTGTGGACGGCGATGTCAAAACCGGAAGCGTGATGTCCGGTCAGATTGCAGGTATGGTAAAAGACGAGAAAAGCTGCAAAGAAATCATAGAGCAGATGATGAATGAGATGGAAGAACTTCTGAAAGGAGCACCGGCGCGGTTATGAGTAAAACAGCATTTATGTTTCCTGGACAGGGTTCCCAGTGTGTCGGCATGGGCGCGGATTTTTATGAAGCATGTCCGAAAGCGAGAGCCGTCTACGATATGGCATCCGAGCTGATCGGGATTGATATGAAAAGACTCTGTTTTGAGGAAAATGAACATCTGGATCAGACAGAGTTTACCCAGATTGCACTGCTGACAACCGGAATGGCGATGGAGCAGTCCATCCGGGCGTGCGGCCTTACGCCGGATGTGACAGCGGGCCTCAGCCTTGGCGAGTACAACGCGATTGTGTCCGCCGGCGGTATGGAAATGGCGGATGCGATGAAGGTTGTCCGCAGAAGAGGCATCCTGATGGAGGAGGCCGTTCCGGCAGGCGAGGGCGCGATGGCGGCGGTGCTCGGCATGGAAGCTGCAAAAAAAAATCGAAGAGATTTTTTGAGCGGGATTTCCGGCGCCTACATTGCCAATTACAACTGCCCGGGTCAGATTGTCATCACCGGATATGAGGCGGCAGTGGCAGAGGCTTCGGAAAAGTTAAAAGAAGCAGGCGCAAAGCGGGTACTTCCGCTGAACGTAAGCGGCCCGTTCCATTCCCCGATGATGGAAGCTGCGTCCCAGGGGCTGACCGAAGCGCTCGAGGGCGTCGGCTTTATGGAGTTGAAGATTCCGTATGTGACGAATGTAACCGGCCAGTATGTGCGTGATACTGCACTGACGCGCGGCCTTCTGATCCAGCAGGTGGCATCCGGTGTGCGGTGGCAGCAGAGCATCGAGGCAATGATTGCGGACGGCGTTGATACCTTCGTGGAGATCGGACCGGGAAGAACACTGACCGGCTTTTTAAGAAAAATCAACCGGGATGTAAAAGGTTACAATATCCGCACCTATGAGGAAATGCATCAGGTGTGCGAAACTTTATTATAGATAGTGGATTATGCAGCAGGAGAATGAGATGTTAAGTGGAAAAACAGCAGTAGTAACGGGCGCATCCCGCGGAATCGGGCGTGCGATTGCAGAAAAACTGGCGGCGGAGGGAGCCTTTGTTGTCATCAATTACAATGGTTCAAAAGAGGCGGCCGAAACCGTGCTTGCGGGAATCCGCGCGGCAGGAGGAGACGGCTGCGTGATGCAGTGCAATGTATCGGATTTTGCGGCGTGTGAAGCGTGGATGAAGGAAATTCTTGCTTTGTATGGGAAAATCGATATTCTGGTCAACAACGCGGGCATCACAAAGGACGGCCTTCTGATGGGCATGTCGGAGGAAGCCTTCGACCGTGTCATTGAGACAAACCTCAAGGGAACGTTCAACTGCATCCGCTTTGCGGCACGGCCGATGATCCGTCAGAAGGGCGGCTGCATCATCAACATGGCTTCTGTGGTCGGCGTGGCAGGAAACGCCGGACAGGCAAATTATGCGGCATCGAAAGCAGGTGTGATCGGCCTGACGAAAACAGCGGCACGGGAACTGGCATCCCGCGGCATCCGCGTCAATGCGATTGCGCCGGGCTTTATTGAGACCGATATGACGGAGGTTCTTTCGGATAAAGTGAAAGAAGCATCCGTATCCCAGATTCCGCTCGGCCATTTCGGAAAGCCGGAGGATGTGGCAAACCTGGCTGCATTTCTGGCATCCGAAGCGGCAGCTTACATCACCGGACAGGTGATTCACTGCGACGGCGGCATGGTGATCTAAGAAAAGGAGAGTTGGAATGAAGAGAAGAGTAGTCATCACAGGGCTGGGTGCGGTAACCCCGATTGGAAATACCGTGGAGGAATTCTGGAACGGCGTCCGCAAGGGAGCCTGCGGAATCGGAACGATTACGAAATTTGATACAGCAGAATATAAAGTACATCTGGCAGGCGAGGTCAAAGGCTTCGTGGCAAAAGAACGCATGGATTTCAAGGCGGCAAGACGAATGGGAACTTTCTCCCAGTATGCCGTTGCGGCAGCAAAAGAAGCGTTTGCAGATGCCGGCATTTCCATGGAGAATGAAGATCCGTTCCGCGTCGGCGTTCTGGTGGGCTCCGGCGTCGGTGATCTGAATGCATGCGAGCAGGCGAAAGCCAAAATTGATGCCGGAAATCCGTCCCGCGTCAACCCGTTTACCGTTCCGGTGATGATTGCGAACATGGCGGCGGGAAACGTTGCGATTGCACTCGGCGCGAAAGGAAAATGTACCAGCGTGGTGACGGCGTGTGCGACAGGAACGCACTGTATTGGCGATGCCTTCCGCGCAATTCAGTACAACGACGCGGACATCTGTGTGGCAGGCGGCGCGGAGAGCGCAATTACGCCGGTCGGCGTGGCAGGCTTTTCGGCACTGACCGCACTTTCCGAGTCGGAAGATCCGCTGCGGGCTTCGATTCCGTTTGATAAAGACCGGAACGGTTTCGTCATGGGCGAGGGCGCCGGCATTCTCGTACTTGAGGAGCTGGAGCACGCGAAACAGCGCGGCGCGAAGATCTATGCAGAGGTAGTCGGATACGGCGCAACCTGCGATGCGTACCACATTACTTCTCCATTGGAAGATGGAAGCGGTGCGGCACGTGCGATGGAGCTTGCGATGGAAGAAGCGGGAGTAAAACCGGAAGAAGTTACTTATATTAATGCACACGGAACGTCTACACATCACAACGATCTGTTTTGAAACGCGTGCGATCCGGAAAGCCTTCGGTGATGCGGCAGACCATGTGCTGGTCAACTCGACGAAATCGATGGTCGGTCATCTGCTCGGCGCGGCAGGCGGTGTGGAAGCTGTTGTCTGTGCGAAATCCATTCAGGACGGCTTCGTGCATCAGACGATTGGAACAAAGGGAAGCAGATGCGGAATGCGATCTGAATTACTGCATCGGCGCTCCGGTGGAAACCGATGTGAAACTGGCAATGAGCAATTCCCTTTGGTTTTGGCGGCCACAATGCGGTGCTGCTGTTTCAGAAATATGAATAAAAGCGGCATCGTGTTCCGGTGCAGAAAGGAAAATAAGATGGAATTAGATCAGATTTTACAGTTGATTGATAAAGTTTCGGATTCTTCGCTGACCGCGTTTGATTACGAGGCTGATGGGATCAAGATTGCCATGGAGCATGGAAAAGCAGCTCCGGTGCAGGTGCAGATGAGCGGGGTTCCATCCGGTGCCGGTCTGCAGATGGCAGAGATGATGGGCGGAGCAAATGGCGTGACAGCGAAAGAAGCAGCCGTGCCGGAGAGAAAAGAAACGGCAGGAAAAGTACAGCGGCTGAGGATCACAGCGAAGCAGAAGAAGGCGTTTTTGTGACATCCCGCTGGTCGGAACGTTTTATACAGCTCCGGCAGAAGATGCCGAGCCGTTTGTGAAGGTCGGCGACACCGTGAAAAAGGGACAGGTTGTAGCAATTGTGGAGGCCATGAAGCTGATGAATGAGATTGAGAGCGGAAGTGGACGGCGTGGTTGCGGAGGTTCTGGTGAAAAAACGGCGAGATGGTTGATTACGGAAAACCGCTGTTCCGGGTAAAAGCGTAAAGCCGGGACGAGAAAGGAAGCAGCGAATGAACAGTTTGACAACGAAACAGATTCAGGAGATTATTCCACACAGACATCCGTTTCTGCTGGTGGATTACATAGAAGATTTTGAGCCGGGCGAATTCGGCATTGGGTATAAATGTGTGACGTACCGCGAGGATTTTTTTTGCGGGTCATTTTCCGCAGGAGCCGGTGATGCCGGGCGTGCTGATTATCGAGGCGCTGGCGCAGGTCGGTGCGGTTGCGATTCTTTCTCTTGACGAGAATAAGGGAAAAATTGCATTTTTCGGCGGCATCAACAAGTGCCGCTTTAAGGGGAAAAAGTGAAACCGGGAGACAAGCTTCGTCTGGAGACGAAAATTATCCGCCACAAGGGACCGATGGGCGTCGGGGAAGCGGTTGCTTCGGTTGACGGCAAGGTGGTCGCGCAGGCGGAACTGACCTTTATGGTGGGGGCAGCACAATGATTCGAAAAGTTTTGATTGCAAACCGTGGGGGAGATCGCGGTCGGATTATCCGGGCATGCCGTGAGATGGGAATTCTCACGGTTGCTGTTTATTCGGAGGCGGACCGGGAGGCACTGCGCATGCGCAGCTCGCGGATGAGGCGGTGTGCATCGGGCCGGCAACCGCCGTCGAAGGACAGTTATTTAAATATGGAACGTATTTTGAGTGCGGCGCTTGTGACGGGGGCGGATGCGGTTCATCCGGGATTTGATTCCTGTCGGAGAACAGCACGTTTGCGCGGAGATGCCAGGAGTGCCACATTACGTGGATTGGGCCATCTCCTGAGGTGATGGACCGTCTGGGTAATAAGTCTGAGGCGCGAAATACGATGCAGGCAGCCGGTGTGCCGGTGATTCCGGGGACGAAGGAACCTGTTTTTGACTGGGAGACGGGTCTTTCTGAGGCCGACCGGATTGGTTTTCCGGTGATGATTAAGGCGGCGCTTGGAGGCGGCGGCAAGGGTATGCGCATGGCGGAGACGCGCGGGGAGTTCCAGAGTGCGTTTCAGACGGCGCAGAAGGAGGCTAAAAGTTCGTTTGCGGACGGGACGATGTATGTGGAGCGGCTGATTCGTCATCCACGTCATGTGGAGTTTCAGATTATGGCGGACTCGTTCGGGAATGTGATTCATCTGGGGGACCGGGACTGCTCGATTCAGAGGAATCATCAGAAGATGATTGAGGAGTCGCCTTGTGTGGCGATTGATGACACGCTGCGGGAGCGGATGGGCTCGGCGGCGGTCCGGGCGGCGAAGGCGGCGCATTATGTGAATGCGGGGACGATAGAGTTTCTGCTGGAGCCGGACGGGAATTTTTATTTTATGGAGATGAATACGCGGATTCAGGTGGAGCATCCGGTGACGGAGTGGGTCACGGGGGGTGGATCTGATTCAGGAACAGCTTCGGGTGGCTTCGGGGATGCCGCTGTCGGTGACGCAGGGGGAGGTCCGGCTTTCGGGGCATGCGATTGAGTGCAGGATTAATGCGGAGAATCCGGCGAAGAATTTCAGGCCTTGTCCGGGGAAGATTACGGAGATGCATCTGCCTGGGGGATTTGGAGTACGGGTGGATACGGCGGCGTATGACGGGTATGTGATTCCGGCGTTTTATGATTCGATGCTGGCGAAGCTGATTGTGCATGGGAGGACGCGTGAGGAGGCGATTGCGCGGATGAGGAGTGCGCTGGGGGAAGTCGTCATCGAGGGAGTCGACACTAACGTTGATTATTTGTATTCTATTTTTAAATGAAGAGGAGTATCTGGCCGGGAGGGCGGATATTGAGTTTGTGGAGCGGTTGACGGAGAGATTGTAAGAGACGGACGCCGCCCGGCAGTACAGCAGAGGGGGACGGCGCGGTTTCAGAGGAAAGAAACACTAAGGACTCCAGCATTTGCTAAAACCATTTTCAAAAATCCAAAACTCGCTGTCGCTCAGACAGTTAGATTTTTGAAAATAACGCAAAAGTCTGGAAGCCTAAGTGTTTCTATAGCAATCCCCGAAAATAATGCAAAAAATTCAGCACCGCAGAGCGTGAATTACTGCGTCACAGATTTTCGTCGTACCCCGGTACGCCTTCAAATCTGTTCCTTGCAATTCGCGCTCTGCAGCACTGCCTTTTTGCATTATTTTCGGGTCTTGCTATAGTTCCTCCTGCAAATGCGCCGTCCCCCTCTGCTGTACTGCCGGGCGGCTGAGATCAGACACACGACTGGGAGAGTGTGGTCAGCGACACCGCGGGGCGGTGCGGCTGGGATGACAGGAGTGAGCGGTGAAGAGAGAATGAATGCCTCGATGGGTGAGGTGTGTGGTTGGAAGATTGTTATGATGACAATAGAGTGAAAGTGTTATGACGTAAGGGAGTGATGGTGGTATGATGCTGGGTAAGTATTTTAAGAAGACGGTGTTTCGGAAGGAGCACACGGCGGATGGGGGTGGTGCCGGAAGCGCCGCAGGGGATTTTGAAGAAGTGTAATGCTTGTAAGGGGGCTATTTTACGGAGGATGTGAAGAGGAATCTTTATATTTGTCCGAAGTGTGGGAATTATTTTCGGGTGCATGCGTATCGGAGGATTGAGTTTCTTCTGGATGATGGGAGTTTTGAGGAATGGGATCAGGGGATGACGGCGGGGAATCCGCTGGGATTTCCGGGGTATGAAGAGAAGATGAGGGCTCTGCAGGAGAGAACAGGACTTACGGAGGCTGTTGTGACTGGTAAGGGACGGATCAACAGGATGGAGACGGTGATCGGGGTCTGTGATGGCAGGTTTATGATGGCAAGTATGGGTGAGGCTGTTGGGGGAGAAGATTACGCGGGCGGTGGAGAGGGCGACGAAGCTCTCGCTGCCGGTGATTTTGTTTGCGTGTTCGGGAGGGGCGCGGATGCAGGGGGGATTGTTTCTCTGATGCAGATGGCGAAGACGTCGGCGGCGCTGAAAAGACACAGTGATGCGGGGCTTTTGTATGTGAGTGTGCTGACGGACCCGACGACGGGCGGCGTGACGGCGAGCTGGGCGATGCTGGGGGATATTATTCTGGCGGAGCCGCATGCGCTGATTGGGTTTGCGGGACCGAGGGTTATTGAGCAGACAATAGGACAGAAACTGCCGAAAGGGTTCCAGCGGGCGGAGTTTCTGGTGGAGCATGGGTTTGTGGATCGGATTCTGCCAAGAGAAGAGGCGAAAGAGGTGCTGGCGGAGATTCTGCGGATGCATGGGAAGCGTGCGGAAGGTATGGCATCGGGCGGTGGCGATTTGATGAAGAATTCTGTGCCGGAAGAAAATGGGAAGGAACTGCAGAAAGAAGAGACTGCGGCAGAAAGCGTGAAGGCGCTGGCAGAAGAAACTGAAAATACGGAAACTTCCAGGGACGGACAGGAAAAATCGCTTCGGGGGAGAAAAAAAAGAAGAGACGGAGGTGGGAGAATCTGCGGAAATCGTCGGCCTGGGATTGTGTGCAGAAAGCGCGGAAAAAAGACCGGCCGGTCGGAGGGGGATTATATTCGGGAGCTGTTTCCGGATTTTATCGAGTTCCATGGCGACCGGCTGTATGGCGATGATGCGGCGATCATCGGTGGTATTGCGTCGTTTGACGGCACACCGGTCACGGTCATCGCCGAGGCGAAAGGCGCGGATACGAAAGAAAACATCCGCCGCAATTTCGGCATGCCGTCCCCGGAGGGCTACCGCAAAGCCCTGCGTCTGATGAAACAGGCCGAAAAATTCCACAGGCCTGTTATCTGTCTCGTAGACACCCCAGGCGCCTTCTGCGGAATGGAAGCCGAAGAACGCGGCCAGGGCGAGGCGATTGCGCGGAACCTGTATGAAATGTCAGCGTTAAAAACGCCGGTTCTTTCTATTGTCATTTCAGAAGGCGGCAGCGGCGGTGCACTGGCACTCGCCGTGGCGGATGAAGTGTGGGATGATGCAGAATGCCATCTACTCCATCCTGTCGCCGGAGGGATTTGCAAGCATCCTGTGGAAAGACGGCAAACGCGCGCCGGAGGCCGCCGAGGTGATGAAGCTGACGGCGGGGGATTTGAAGGAACTGGGAATTGTAGAAGAGATTGTGGAAGAGCCGGGGGAGTTTACGGTGGACACAATGCCAGTGGTGTGTGAAGAATTGAGAGGCAAAATTCTGAGATTCCTGGAAAAGTATGAGAAGATGGATGGGGGAAGAACTGGTAGAGGAGAGGTATCGGAGATTTCGGGATATGTGAAAAGAAGATTTTGACATATTCTGAAATGCATGATATTATGATATTGAAAAAGAGTGCTACCGATAGACGGTTAGTCCATATTTATTGGTTTATGTAAAAATAGTCGCCAAAGTTTGCAGGACTGGGCGGCTATTTTTGTGATTTCGCAGTATCTTTGCCGAAGTTGTATCCAAGGCTAAAAACAGCTTCGTGCTGGATTCCCTGCGTGGCCTCGACGAGACGATTCAGTACGGACAGGGCGAAAAACGGAAAGAGCAGATGTCAGAGCGGTCGAAAGAACTGGCTTCTGTGCAGGAAAACTTAAGCCGCATGGAAGGCTCCCAGCGGTCTGTCACCAACATGGTGATTCTTCTGGCATCGTTCGGCATGCTGGCACTGACGATCTATCTTTACACGAAAGGCGGATCGGATTTGAGGGAGTCCTGACCTGCACAGTCGCGATGATGGGTTCCTTCGGCCCGGTCGTGGCGCTGTCCAGCCTGTCGAATAACCTGAATCAGACGCTGGCAAGCGGCGAGCGTGTGCTTTCCCTTCTCGAGGAAGCGCCGCTGGTGGAAGAAATTCCGGGAGATACGGCATCCGGCGGTGACCACGCATTTGCAGGAGCCGAGGCGCAGAATGTAACGTTTGCCTACGAAAGACGAGAGACGATTCTGGATCAGTATTCGCTGAAACTGGAACCGGGAAAAATCACCGGCATCCACGGCGCGAGCGGTTCCGGAAAATCGACGATCTTAAAACTTCTGATGCGCTTCTGGGATGTCCAGACGGGGCGCGTTTCCGTGGACGGAGCCGATGTCCGCGAAATCCCGACGAAGCATCTGCGCGATATGGAAAGCTATGTGACGCAGGAGACACATCTGTTCCACGATTCGATTGCGAACAACATCGCTATTGCAAAAACCCGGCGCGAAGCGGGAAGAAATTATGGAGGCGGCGAAGAAGGCGTCCATACATGATTTCATCATGGCACTGCCAAATGGCTACGACACCGAAGTCGGAGAACTCGGCGATACGCTGTCCGGCGGAGAAAAAAACAGCGGATCGGTATCGCGCGGGCATTCCTGCATGACGCA
>VOFJ01001668.1_pt1 | contig 34273 bp, 59 predicted proteins | sample 5384081 | NCBI WGS metagenome assembly VOFJ01 (sample SAMN12384729, study PRJNA508395) | human gut metagenome | isolation source: healthy gut I | host: Homo sapiens
CGGCGAGGGCAGCTTCGGTGGCGGTGTCCTGCGTCTTGATCTGGGCGGACTGGGCTTTCAGCATCGCGTCCAGCTTTTTCTGCTGCTCCAGCAGGGCCGCGTTCAGATCGCTCAGGCCGCCGGGCTGCTTCGGCTTCGGGGGGGTGCGGTGGGCGCCGTCTTGAACTTGCCGCCCGGCCCGAAGACGCCGTTCATCAAAAGATTCCCAATCGTCAGTGTATGCCATGTCGTCCCCTCCGTACATCGTTTTGCTCCAGTATAGTGTACCGCGCGCCTCTTTTGCAAGGAAACTCTTGCAAACCGCACAAAAGTTCGTTACACTTAAATCAAATTGGCAAGAGTGAGGATGACGTTATGACTTCAGCACAGTGGAAGACGGTCTTTGAAAGCGAGGACTTTGCGCGGCAGAACGGCTATCAGGGGCCGCTGGGGGCTCAATATGCCCCGGCGGGCACCCATCTGCGGCTGTGGGCCCCCCACGGCTCAATCGGTCAGCGTAAACCTTTACCGAAAAGGCGGCGGCGGGGTCTGCATCGGCACGCTGCCCCTCAGCCCGTGGGGGCAGGGGGTCTGGGGCGTCTATCTGCCCGGCGACCAGCACGGAAAATACTACGATTTCACCCGCCACCCCGTTTGGCACCTGCAATGCAGCGGACCCCTACGCCCGCGCGGCGGGGGTGAACAGGGTGCGCAGCATGATCTTTGACCCGCCCGGGTGAGGACCCGCAGGGCTGGGAGCAGGATGTGCGGCCAGTGATCCCACCGGCCCGCCGCAGTGTGTGGGAGGTCAACGTCCGGGACTTTTCGCAGGACCCGGCCAGCGGTGTGTGCAACGCATGGCGGGGCAAATTCATGGCCTTTACCCAGCAGGGCACGACCCCTGAGCAGCGACGGCATCCACCCCACCTGCCTGAATTATCTCAAGCGGCTGGGGGTGAGCTATGTCCAGCTCATGCCCATCTTTGACTTCGGCAGCGTGGACGAGAGCCGCCCCCTGACCCGGCAGTACAACTGGGGCTACGACCCCACCAACTTCAATGTGCCCGAGGGCAGCTACTCCACCGACCCCACCCGGGGTGAGGTGCGGGTGCGGGAGTGCAAGCAGATGATCGCGGCCCTCCACGCGGCGGGCATCGGCGTTGTAATGGACGTGGTGTATAACCACATGTATCGTTCTGATAATGTGCTGAACCGGGTGGTGCCCCTCTACTACTTCCGCCAGAACGACGACGGCTCCCTCTCCAACGGCAGCGGCTGCGGCAACGAGTTTGCCTCCGAGCGGCCCATGGCCCGGCGCTATCTCATTGATTCGGTGCTCTACTGGGCACGGGAATATCACATCGACGGCTTCCGGTTTGACCTGATGGGCCTGTATGACGTTGAGACCATGAACCTCCTCCGGGCTGAACTGGACAAGCTGCCCAACGGGCGGGATATCCTGATGTACGGTGAGCCGTGGCAGGGCGGCTGCAGCGCCCTGCACCGGTACGAGGCCAACAAGAACAACCTGAACATGCTGAACGAGCGCATCGGCATCTTTTGCGACAACACCCGGGATGCCATCAAGGGCGGCTGCTTCGATGCCCGGGAGCCGGGCTATGTGGAGGGCAAGCCCGGGAGTTTCTGGGATATCGGTGCTTCGGTGGCAGCGTGGTGCCGCAGTGAAAAGCTGCCGCCCCACGCCCCGGGGCAGATCATCAGCTACGTTTCAGCCCACGACAACTTCACCCTGTGGGATAAGCTCCTGATGGTGCGCTACGCCCGCCCGGAGTTTGCCGCTGTGGACAAGACCGCGCTGGCCCAGAACCGGCTGGCGGCGGGCATCTACCTGACCAGCATGGGCCTGCCTTTCTGGCAGGCGGGCGAGGAGTTTGCCCGCACCAAGAAGGGGCAGGGCAACAGCTACCGCTCCAGCCCGGCCCTCAACCGGCTGGACTGGCACCGGGCCGAACAGTTCCACAGCCTTGTGGATTACTATCGCGGGCTCATTGGTCTGCGGGCGGCATTCCCCCGGCTGGGGACGCTGGACAAGGCCAGCCCTGCCGCCATCGAGTTCTTCCCGCTGGAACAGCCTCTTGTGGGCTGGCGGCTCCCCGCCCAGTGGGGCGATGGCGCGGCGTGGAGCGCCCTGTGCGTCTACTATAACCCCACCGAGACGGCGCAGGTCGTCACCCTGCCCGGCGGCAGCTGGAAGCTGCTGAGCGACGGCATCTCCTCCAGCCTGTGGCGGGGCAGCAGCCGCATCTGCACCGGCCAGACCGTCCTCCTGCCCCTGAGCGCCACCGTGTTCGGGCAGGTATAAAAATACGGTCTGCCGTTGCTTGACAAACCGTTAAAAATTGACTATACTACAAATAGAAAAGGCGCTGGCCCGCAAACGACTGGCTCTCTTACCTGGTGATCAAGAAAAATGACCGTTCAAGTTGGGGAACTGTGAGGCGGTCATTTTTTCTTGCGTTTTTTATCGCTTGTGGCGATTTTCCATGTAATCTGAAACGTTACGAAGATGGTTCCGCCGATCAGCGTCAGCAACACTGCAACATCCGAAAAACTCATGGCTCTCACCCCCTTTCTGCCCGTAAGCGTCCGGGGAGTGGCAACTTCTCAAGAAAAATGCCTTACCCGGCGTTTGGGCCGGTAAGGAGCAGCCGCCTGCGTTGTGGACACAGCGCCTTTGCTGTCATCTTTGACAGCGAGTTTAGTATACCATAACTTTCGACAACCTGCAATTGAAAATCCCCTGACCAGTTCACGCCGGTCAGGGGATTTTTGATTTATTGATCAGGAAAAAGATTGGGGAGAATCAGGAGTTTTTCTGTGCCTGCTGGGTCTGGGCGTTCTTTTCGCCCAGGGTCAGGCTGACGGTCTGCATCTGGCCATCGCGGGCGATGGTGATGGAAAGGGTATCACCGGCGGCGTGCTGCTGGATCAGGGTGCCAAGGTCGTCCCTCTGGGCGATCTCGGTGCCGTCGATGCTCACGATGCGGTCACCGGCCTTGAGGCCCGCCTTATCAGCAGGGCCGCCCTGCACGACGTCCACGACGTAGACGCCGTAAGCGCTGACGCCCAGCTGTTGGGCCGTCTGTGCATCGGTGACAGCCAGATAGGTGATGCCCATGTAGGGACGGCCCGTGACGTAGCCGTTCTCCAGCAGATCCTGCGCCACCTTGATGGCGTCATTGATGGGGATGGCGAAGCCCAGACCCTCGGCGTCGGAGCTGGAGGACTTGGCGTTGACCAGACCGATGAGCTCACCGTTCATGTTGAACAGGCCGCCGCCGGAGTTGCCGGGGCTGACGGAAGCATCCATCTGGACCAGAGACATGGTGTTGGTGGAGCTGGTGCCCTGAATGGTCACGCTGCGGTTCAAGCACTGACGATGCCGCTGGTGACGGTGCCGCCCAGCTCACCCAGCGGGTTGCCCACGGCCAGCACGCATTCTCGCCCACGGCAAGGCTGTCGCTGTTGCCAACGGTGGCGGGGGGGGTCAGGTCAGTGGCATCGATCTTGAGGACAGCCACGTCGCTGGTGTCATCCTCGCCCACCACGGTGGCGGTGTAATCGGTATCCCCGACGGTCACCGTGATCTGGGAAGCGCCGGAAACGACGTGGGCGCAAGTCAGGATGTAGCCATCCGAACTGATGATGACGCCGCTGCCCGCGCCGGACTCGACCTGACTCTGGCCGTACCACGACCACTGGGAGTAGACGACCTGCTCCGTGGTGATGACCACCACGCTGGGGCTGACCATTTCAGCCACCTGTGCGGTGGTCATGCCGTTGGAGGAGACGGTGGTGCCGGCGGCGGAACCGCTGGAGGAATCGGAGCTGCGCTCGACCTGCTGGATGACCACCTTGCTGCCCGCGTTGCTGAACCGTGCGCCTACGAAGCCGCCCGCAAAGCCCATGGCCGCGGCCAGCACCAGCGCAACGGCGCTGCGGGCGACCTTGGCCCCGTTCTTCTTGCGGGGCTTTTTGGCGGGTTTCGCGTTCTCCGCGCGGGGAGCCGGGTCTGCCGGAGGGGGCGTGGCCCCGCCATTGCCGCCCGCCGAAGCGGGTTCCGGGTCGGCGGCGGGGGAAGGCTCGCCGTAGGTGCCCGCCGTGTTGGCGGTGTTCATGCCGGAGGAGCCGACGTTGGGGTATCCGGTCTCCCCGGACGAACTATTTGCAGAGGAATAATCGTATTCCCATTTGTTTTCATTATCCATGGTGCAACATCCTTTTTCTAAAGGGAATCGGTTCGGGGATGGGTGCGGGAGCCGCACTTCCTTTGAACGGGCTTTATTGTAGCCGCTAATTGGGAAAACGAATCGCTGAGCGGGTGAAGAATGTGTGAAATAAGGTCGTAAAAACAGGAGGCTTTCGATGAAACTGGCTGAGATTCCGGGCGGGTTCGCCCTTTATAAGGAAAAAAGACCGCTGTGGGCCGGTGCGAAGTGACCGCAACGGCGCAGGGGGCCGCGCTCACGCTGCTTACCATTGTACCAGAATGGCGGCGGAAAGGCTACGGCACCTATCTCTTAAAAGAGATATTGCGCCGGTTCGGCGGTTATGACAAGGGAGACGGCCACCGTCTTCACAGCCCCGCTGCCGGGGGACGAAGGGGAGCGGGCGTTCTGGGAGAAGTTCGGCTTCCGGGCGGAGGGGCGCAGCTCTGCCGCCGCCGCACCCCGGACCTGACGGCGGTGAAATTCGTGCAGGACTTTCTGACCTCCCGCCTTGCAGAGCCGAAGCTGCTGGTGGACGCCACCTGCGGCAACGGCGGCGACCCGGCGTTCCTCTGCCGCCTGGCCCGGAAAGAGGGGCGGGTGCTGGGCTTCGACATCCAGCCGGAAGCCATTGCCTCCACCGAAAGGAACCTCGCGGCCAAAGGGCCTTTCGGCAGAGCTCCACTGCGACAGCCACGCAAACCTCTTACAGTATGTCACCCCCGGCACGGCGGACTGCGTGCTGTTCAACTTCGGCTGGCTGCCGGGTGCGGACCACACAACGTGTTCTCCCATGCGTCCAGCAGCATCCCCGCGCTGGAAGCGGCCCTCACGGCCCTGCGCCCCGGCGGGGTGCTCAGTGCCATCCTCTACAGCGGGCGGGTCATCGGCTCGGACGAGAAGACCGAGATCCTGAATTGGATGCGCGCACTGCCCCTCAGCCGCTGCACCGTCCTCGTGTGCGGCTTCGCCATTGGGCCGAAACTGCCCCGCTGCCCTGCTTTGTGCTGAAAAAATGAGAAAAGTCTTGCATTATCACGCGTTTTCGGATAAAATAGAATGCGTATGTGCAAAAAGCAAACTCCTTCCGTCATCGCTGCGCGATGCCACCTCCCTCAAGGAGGGAGGCTTTCGCTCTTCCGCAGCGTGAAAGGCTCCCTCTCAGAGGGAGCTGTCGAGCGAATGCGAGACTGAAGGAGTTTTATCCGTATAGGAGAATCTACTATCTATGACAAATCGTGAAGAAATCGAGCGCCGTCGGACGTTTGCAATCATCATTTCAGCCACCCGGACGCCGGTAAGACCACGCTTACCGAGAAGCTGCTGCTGTACGGTGGAGCCATCAATCAGGCAGGCTCCGTCAAGGGCAAGCAGAGCGCCAAGCATGCCGTCTCGGACTGGATGGACATCGAGAAGGAGCGCGGTATCTCCGTTACCTCCTCGGTGCTGCAGTTCACCTATAACGGCGCCTGCGTCAACATCCTCGATACCCCCGGCCACCAGGACTTCTCGGAGGATACCTACCGTACCTTTATGGCGGCCGATGCCGCTGTCATGGTCATCGATGGCGCCAAGGGTGTTGAGGCCCAGACCAAAAAGCTGTTTAAAGTCTGTACGCTGCGCCACATCCCCATCTTCACCTTCGTCAACAAGATGGACCGCGAAGCCCGCGACCCCTTCGAGCTGATGGAGAACATCGAAGAGATCCTTGGCATCAAGACCTACCCGATGAACTGGCCCATCGGCTGCGGCAAGGAGTTCAAGGGCGTGTTCGACCGCAAAATACCCGCAAGGTGCTGGCTTTCTCCAGCGACGGCCGCGCCAACGGTGTCAAGAAGGTCGAGGAGACCGAGGCCGAGCTGGGAGATCCCGCACTGGACGAGCTGCTGACCCCCTATCTGCATCAGCAGCTGGTGGACGAGATCGAGCTTCTGGACGGTGCCGCCGAGGAATTTGATCTGGACAAGGTGCTGCGCGGCGAGCTCAGCCCTGTCTTCTTCGGTTCTGCGCTGACCAACTTCGGCGTCGAACCCTTCCTCGAAAACTTCCTCCGCCTGACCCCCCCCCCCCGCTGGCCCGTGTGGACAGCCTGACCGGGGAGCCGGTGGACCCCTGCCGCGATGAATTCTCCGCCTTCGTCTTTAAAATTCAGGCTAACATGAACAAGGCCCACCGCGACCGCCTCGCGTTCATGCGCATCGCCTCCGGCAAGTACGAGGCCGGCATGGAAGTGACCCACGTGCAGGAGGGCAAGAACATCAAGCTGGCCACCGGCACGCAAAGTTGATGATGGCGCAGGACCGCGCCATCGTCGATGAAGCCTACGCCGGCGACATCATCGGTGTGTTCGACCCCGGCATCTTCTCCATCGGCGACACCCTGTGTACCGGCAAGAAGAAGGTCGAGTTCGCCGGCATCCCCACCTTCTCGCCGGAGCACTTCGCCCGCATTGAGCAGAAGGACACCATGAAGCGCAAGCAGTTTGTCAAGGGCGTCACCCAGATTGCTCAGGAGGGCGCTATCCAGATCTTCCGCGAAGTGGGCGGCGGTATGGAAGAAGTCGTGGTCGGCGTCGTCGGCGTGCTGCAGCTGGAAGTGCTGGAGTACCGTCTGAACACCGAGTACAACGTCGAGATCCGGATGCAGCAGCTTCCCTTCGAGCAGCTGCGCTGGATCCAGAACGACCCCGACACTTACGTCCTGCGTGACCTCGACCTCACCAGCGACACCAAGGCTGTCGAGGACATGAAGGGCAACCGCCTGCTCCTGTTTACCTCCGATTGGGGCCGTCCGCTGGGCCGAGACCCACAACGAGGAGCTGAAACTCAGCGAGTTCGGCAATATTTGAACCGATTCAGAAGAGCTGCTGTGCGGGGCGAGCCTTGCATGGCGGCTCTTTTTTGAATAAAAAAAAAAAAATACAACAAAGAATGCCGGAAACGGAATGACTCCGCCCCCAAGTGGGGAACACTTCTGGCATGGAGGACGATACTATGCAGAATATCAGCATCGGAAAGAGCGGCATCGAAGTGCCCTTCCTCGGCATGGGGACATGGGCCATTGGCGGCGGCAGCTGGTGGGGCGACAACGATGACGCCCTGTCGGTAAAAGCCATCGAGACTGCCGTGGAGCAGGGCATCACCTGGATAGACACGGCCCCCATCTATGGCCTGTATCACAGCGAGAAGGTCGTGGGCGAGGCGCTCAAGCATATCGACCGGGACAAGGTGGTGCTCTCCACCAAATGCGGGCTGGAGTGGCGGCACGAGTCGCCGGTCCTCCACAAAGTCGTGGACGGCACCACGGTCTACCGCGACCTGTCCGCCCAGAGCATCATCGAGGACGTGGAGGAGAGCCTGAAGCGGCTTGGCACCGACCACCTCGACGTGCTGTACACCCACTGGCAAAGCCCGGATTTCAGCGTTTTTCCGCTGGAAGAGACGGTGGAAGCCATGATGAAACTGAAAGAGCAGGGCAAGATCCGGGCCATCGGTGCTTCGAACGTAACGGCGGACATCATCCGCGGCTACTGCAAGTACGGCCAGTTGGATGTGATTCAGGAAAAGTACAGTCTGCTGACCCGCCGCATCGAAAGCAGCTCCTGCCCACCTGCAAGGAGCTGGGCGTGTCCGTTCAGGCTTACTCGCCCTTGGAGCAGGGGCTGCTCACCGGCAAGGTGACCATGGACACCACCTACCCCGAAGGCAGCACCCGGAACTCGAACCCCAGCTTCCAGCCCGTCCGCCGGGCACAGGCCATTGAGATGCTGGCCAAGTGGACCGACCTGACCGAAAAGTACCACTGCACCACCGCCCAGCTCGTCATCGCCCTGACCGCCCGGCTGATCCCCGGTCTGCATGTGCTCTGCGGTGCCCGCACCCCGGAGCAGGTGCTGGACAACGCCGGTGCCCTCCGCATCACCCTCGACGGCGCCGACGCCGTCCGCATGAAGTGGGATGTGGATGCGATCTCCTGAAGGGAAGAACCGATGGACAAAGAAGAAGCGATGAAGCGTCTGCTGAGTGAAATTGAAAAAGGCCGCCGCTCCGGTGAAACGGAAGGGTGGCTCAGCGTGGATGAAGTAGAAGCGCATTTCCGCAAGAAAGCAGAAGAAGCGCAGAATCAGTAAAACAGAAGGAGCAGATGCCATCACCCGGCGTCTGCTCCTTCGTTTTGTTATGCTTCGGCTTCTCGCAGCATTTTTTGTATCTTCTGTTTGGCGCGGTAGTAGGTCACGCAAGCCCAATTGGATGTGTGCCCGAAGATGGTGCCGATTTTTTCGAACGAGAGTTCACCGAATACCCGGAGACTGAACACCTCTTTGTAGGGTTCTTCCAGCCGGTGAAGGCACTGGTGAATGGTGAAAGCGGCGTCTTCATCAAGAAGCAGCTCTTCGACGTTGGATGGAGAGGAAAGCGTTTCCGACAAGGACTCTTCCAGCGGGACTGTCCGATGATTCTTACGGCAATAGGAATAATAGCAGTTCCGCGCGACCGTGAACAGCCACGCCCGTACATCCTGCCTGTCGTCGTAGTTCTTCAGACCGTCCAGTGCCTTGAAAAGGTTTCCTGCGTCAGCTCCTCGGCCAGCGTTTCCGAATGAGTCAGCCCTTGTAAGAACAAAACCACATCCCGGAAATAGAGCCGGTAAATGGTGTGCCAATGTCCATAGGCTAAGCCCCTCGGATAAAGTCGATGCCAATTGCTCCTCTGTGCCGCCGTAGGCGAGTGGAGCCGTTGACGCGGTAGGCATAAACGGGCGGTCTACCAGCTGTCCATCGACGGTAGGGAGCGTGGCGTCGGCGCAGTCCACGGTCAGCAGCTGGGTGCGAGACAGTGATGCTGTTTGAAGATGCGGTGAACCTCCCAGGAATGTCAGTTCCCGTGCATGGAACCGGGAAACGGTAGCGTACCGCGCGGACAGTGATCTGCGGCTTGCCCCAGCTGAAGGGCCCTATCCATATCCAGCCAGACACCCTCGCCCTGCACTTCCAGAATGCAGATGTCAGCGCCGTTCTCTTTGCGGTTGTATGTCCAGAAATGAGCCTGCTCTGTGGGTGGCCGGGACGCGGGCATCCATGCAGAATAGCCAGAACAGACAGACAGGACTGCCAGAATGGAGAAGCAATGCTGTCACGGAATGCCTTTGCGCCGCAGTGCAGCGCGGATCCTTTTTCAGCGGTGCATCAGGCTGCGGGTCAGGCTGTACCGGCATCGGAAGCTCCATCTGTGCAACTCCGGCGCGGCAGGCAGGGCAGGTGCTGAGGTGTTCTTCGACCAATCGGTTCGTCTCTGGGCAGGTGAGGTGTTCGGCGTAGAGGGGGAGTAGATCACGGGTGATTTCACAAGGGCAGTTTTCATAGGTTCGACCTCCTTTTCGTGTCCGTTCACCTCAATAACGCACGAAATGCCAAAAGGTTTCTGCAAATTTTTTGACAGGCTCAGCCCTTCTCCTGCCAGAATAATCCGCCGCTGGTCTGGAACAGGGGCCAGGGGTTCACGCTCTTGCTGCCGAGCTTGAAGTCCATGATCAGCTCCTCGCCCAGCATGCCGACGGCCTGCCCCCGCTCCACAGTCTGCCCGCGGGTCACGGAGCGCTCCTGCAGGCCGTACAGATAACTGCGCACGCCGCAGCCATGGTCGATGACCACGGTGCTGCCGGTGAGAGCCAGATCGCCTGCAAAGACCACCACGCCATTCGCCGGGGCACGGCAGGGCTCACCGGGGATGGTGTAGAGCCGGGTGGAGTTGGAGCGGCTGCCCTGCTGGCCGCCGGTCACCTTGACCTGACCGAAATCCACCAACGTCATGTAGTTTTCTGCCGGGCAGAGAAAGGCACCGGCCCAGAGCTTTTCCCGCACGGGCTGCTCGTACAGGGGCCAGATGTTGTTCCGGAACTCGGTGTTGGCAGCCTCGGTGGAGGCAGGTTCCGGCTCCACCTCCACGATGCCGAAATCCTTGGGCAGAACGGTCAGCGTCCGGGCAAAGGTCTCGCCGTTGACGGTAACGTTGACCGTATGCCCACCTGCCGAAGCGTTGTAGGCGGCGGGGATGTAGGCGCGCCAGCCGCTGCCCAGCCGGACGCACTGAACGCTGCCCAGATCGGTCTCCACGGTGGGGGCGGTCTCGCCGGTCAGGCCGGTGATGGAAAGCGCCGCCACGCCGCCCTGCTCCAGCCGCTCGGTGGAAAGGGCGACCTCCGCGCTGGCCTGCAGGGTGAACCGGAAGGAGTAGCTGTACCAGCCCGTGGGTTTGGCCGGGTGCTCCACGCCCAGGTTCCTGCGGATGGCACCGGTGGCACCGCCCTCAAACTGGGTGGCAAGATAGTCCTGCGGCAGCCGCCAGACCGTCAGCTTTGCCTTGTAATCCCCGTTGGCAGGGAAGAGAAAGTCCTCGTACTGAGAGGCTGACCCAGCAAACACGATGCTGCCGATGTCGGTCTCGATGGTCAGGGTGGTGTAGCTGGCCCAATCGGGCAGGGCGAGGGCCGGGTGTGCGTCATACAGCACGCCCAGTTTCTGCACAGTCAGGGTCTCCGGACTGGTGAACACTTTATCGAACACGCCGCCCAGCAGCGGCACCTGCCAGCAGGAGCCGTTCACTTCCAGCGCCTGCCCGCCGAACTGCGTGTCTGCCGCCGGGCGGGCCCCTTCGCCGGTAAAGGAATAGCTCACGGTCATCACCGCGCCCAGCAGCACGGCAACGCCCAGAATGACACCAACGACCCACCCAACAAAAAAATCGTTTCATGGATATGTACTCCTGTTACAAAGCCGCATCCCTGCACTTTGGCTCCCCTGCAGGGGAGCTGGCCGCGCCGGAGCGGGGAATGAGAGGTTGATTTCAAATCAATGCGGCGTATAAAAAGCGCACCACAGCTTGCAGGGACAAGCCGGGTGCGTTTTTCAGTGTTTGGTTTATTCTGCGGCATCCTCGGCAGAAGTGTCTTCTGCGGGCTGCTCTGCGGCAGGCTCAACGGTCTCAGCCTTATCCTCGCCAAACAGCAGACGCTCGTACTCGTCCAGCTCCTTCTCACGGCGGTGCAGATAGACAGCCACGGCGGCCAGCGCACCGGCCACAGCGGCCAGCGTGGCGATAACAGCGATCAGACAGGATTTCTTCATAGGACACACTCCTTTTCTGGTGGGGAACGGTGGTTCATGGAACCGGAGTTCATTTTGATAAGGCTATTATACCCGGAAAAGCAAAAAATTACAATCCGAAATGCAGAAATTTCATCAATCCGGGCAATCACAGCAATTTGGTCAGCAGCAGCTTTTTGTGAGAGACCTTGAAGGCACCGGGCAGGGTGTACGCAGCCTCCAGCTGCTCTTTCCGGCCCAGACGCAGCCTGCGGGGGCGGGCTGCTCCGGCACAGTGAGGAAATAGCCGCTCTGGTGCCACTCGATGTGGGTGAAAATGTGCTTGGCCGCAGGCAGGGGCGTGAAATGTGCCCCTGTGCAGTCCAGCCCCAGGGCAGCAAGGCGGGCGGCGGTCTCTGCGGCGGTGAGGGTGGTGTCCTCCCACAGCACCGGCTGCCACAGCCCGGCCAGCAGGCCCTTGGCGGGCCGCTGCTGGAGCAGCACCCGGCCCTCGTTCAGCACCAGCGCCACCGTGACCGGTGTGATGCGCCGGGCCTTGGGGGGCGTTTTCTGGGGCAGGGAGAGGGCGGTGCCTGCGGCCCGGGCCCGGCAGAGCGTGCCCAGCGGGCACTGCTCACACAGAGGTGCGCCGTTGGGCAGGCAGATCAGCGCTCCCAGCTCCATCAGGGCCTGATTGTAGTCTCCGGCTTTTGCGGGCGGCTGGTGCTCCATGACCCGTGCCGTGAACTCCCGCTTCACCTGCGGGTCGGTGACCAGCCGGGGGTCGTTGTAGAGCCGGGCAAACACCCGCAGAACGTTGCCGTCCACGGCGGGCACCGGGAGACCGAAACTGATGGATGCAATGGCCCCCGCCGTGTACTCCCCGATGCCGGGCAGGGCCAGCAGGGCGTTGTAATCGGCAGGCAGCTGCCCGCCGTACTGGGCGCAGACGATCTTCGCTGCCTTCTGCAAATTGCGCACCCGGCTGTAATAACCCAGCCCCTCCCACAGCTTGTGCAGCTTTTCCTCCTCACATCCGGCCAGCGCGGGGATATCCGGCAGGGCGGCAAGGAAGCGCTCGTAGTAGGGCAGCGCCGCCGAGACCCGGGTCTGCTGCAGCATGATCTCGCTCAGCCAGACATGGTAGGGCGTGGGGTCCTCCCGGAAGGGGAGGATGCGGCGGTTGGCGTAGAACCAGTCCAACAGGGCAGGAGCGATATTTTCCACTTGTATTTATCTCCTTGTTGAAAACAACCCTCTCCGTCATTGCTCCGCAATGCCACCTCTCCCGAGGGGAGAGGCTATGCTGCTTTTATCCAAGAGCCGCAATAGGCTCCCCCCTTCGGGGGGGAGCTGGCAAAACCGACAGGCTTTGACTGAGAGGGTTGAATTTAATCCTTAGAAACCGTAAGCGGTGCGGGGGAAGGGCAGTACATCACGGATATTCGGGATGCCGGTGACATACATGATGAGCCGCTCGAAGCCCAGGCCGAAACCGGCGTGCTCCACGCCGCCGAACTTGCGCAGGTTCAGGTACCACTCGTAGTTGGTCTTGTCCATGCCCAGCTCGTCCATGCGGGCCACCAGCTTGTCGTAGTTCTCCTCACGCTGGCTGCCGCCGATGATCTCGCCGATGCCGGGCACCAGCATATCAGCTGCGGCCACGGTCTTGCCGTCCGCGTTCATCTTCATGTAGAAGCTCTTAATTTCCTTGGGGTAATCGGTGACAAAGACGGGCTTCTTGAATACCACCTCGGTGAGGTAGCGCTCGTGCTCGGTCTGGATGTCCACGCCCCACTCCACGGGGAACTGGAACTTCTTGTTGTTCTTCTTCAGCACCTCGATGGCGTCAGTGTAGGTGATGCGGCCGAACTCACTGTTTGCCACCAGCTCCAAGCGCTCGATCAGGCCCTTGTCGATGAACTGGTTGAAGAGGGCCATCTCATCGGGGCAGTTGTCCAGCACGTAGCGGATGACGTACTTGGTCATGGCCTCGGCGGTGTCCATGTAACCTTTCAGGTCGCAGAAGGCCATCTCAGGCTCAATCATCCAGAATTCGGCGGCGTGGCGGGTGGTAAAGCTCTTCTCCGCACGGAAGGTAGGGCCGAAGGTGTACACCTTGCCAAAGGCCATGGCCATGGCCTCGGCCTCCAGCTGGCCGGAAACGGTCAGGTTGACGGGCTTTCTCAAAGAAGTCCTGGCTGTAATCCACCTTGCCGTCCTCGTTCTTGGGCACGTTCTGCAGGTCCAGGGTGGTGACCCGGAACATCTCACCGGCACCCTCGCAGTCGGAAGCGGTCAGCAGGGGGGAGAGTGGGAGTAGATGAAGCCATTCTCCTGGAAGAACTTGTGGATGGCATAGGCAGCCACGCTGCGCACGCGGAATGCGGCGTTGAAGGTGTTGGTGCGGGGGCGCAGGGTGGGCATGGTGCGCAGATACTCCATGCTCATTTTCTTTTTTTCTGCAGGGGGTACTCGTCTGCGGGGCAGTCGCCGAGGATCTCGACGGAGTCGGCGTTCAGCTCAAAGGGCTGCTTTGCCTGCGGGGTCAGGACGATGCGGCCCACGATGCGCAGGCTGCTGTACAGGCCGGTGTGGATGACCTCCTCGTAGTTTGCCAGTTTGCCTGCCTCCAGCACGACCTGCAGGGTCTTGAAGCAGCCGCCGTCGGACAGGGCGATAAAGCCGATGTTCTTGGAGTCGCGGATGTTCTTTGCCCAGCCGCAGACGGTCACGACCGTGCCGTCGGCGGGGGTGTTCTTGTACAGCGAAACGATCTCAGTACGTTCCATCGATGTTCCCTCCGATAAAATAAAAAGACAGCTTTGCCCTGAATTTTCAGGGCGAACAAGCTGTCTTGTAATGTCCGCGGTGCCACCTGAATTACCGGAAGTGTCCGGTCGCTCGCGCGCGCCCTTCAAAAAAGGAAGCGCTGCCCTTGTAACGCTGGGGCGCAGCGGGCACCTACTGGCGGCGGCCCTTGCGGCGCACCGTGTTCAGTTTGCAGCTCCCGGGTGTTCGTTCGCGCAGCGTCCGCCCACGGCTCGCAGCAAATGCCGTGTTCTCTGGAAGCGTCCGGAATGCGTTACTTTTCCCGATCTTTGCTTTTCAGTAATTTTAAAAATAGCACAGGTGGGCGGGTTTGTCAATCGGAAATTGCGGGGCTTGCGTTCCGCAGCGCCTCCACCAGACCTTCGGCGGCCAGCTGCCCGGCCCGGAGGGCCTCGTTGAGGTTGTTGCCGTGGCCGCCGATCTCGATGAGGAGGCTGCCGGTGGTGAGGTCCTGATTATAAAACCGGTAGCTGAACAGCACCGGGCGGGTGAAGCCGGGGAACGCGCTTTCCATGGCCCGCTCCCCACGCGGCGGCGAAGCGGAGGTTCTGGCGGTAGTTCGGCAGACAGACGCTGCCGCCGTTGTCGCACCCGCAGATGATCATGACCTGCGCGGCCTGCTGCCCGTCGACGGTGCAGACCGGGGCCATCCGGGAACCGTTCTCCGTCTCGATGGCGTCGCGGTGGACGTCCAGCACCACCTTGATGCTCGGATACTGCGCCAAGTACCGCTGGACGACGGCCCGGCTGTTCTCGTAGCTACCGGTGTAGCTGGGGTAGTCGTTCAGGGTTTCGTCGTGGAGAGTGTTCAGCCCGGCGGCGTTGAGGGTGTCGGCCATCACCCGGCCCCCACGGCACACATATTATAGCTGCGGTCGGTGGTGCGGGAGCCGTCGCCGGGCGGAACCAGAGCCCCGCCGACAGGCGGTAGTCCTCGGTGGCGTGGGTGTGCATAATGAGGATCTGCGGCTCCGGGCTGTTCCACTCCACCGAGAAGGGCAGCGGGGCCCTCGATCTCCGCCGCGAGCTCGGCTGCCGGGACACGGGTGTTGTTTTTGATCGTGCCCGTGCCGCAGGGGATGTATCTTTTCCCCGCTGCCCTGCGGGTAGTTCTTTTCCAGAATGATCCCTGCATCGGCGGGGGCGGGCATCGTCCCCTTCCAAGGCGACGAAATAGGACGTGTCGGCAGGGGCGGCAGCGTCCGGCTGGGCTTGGGCCGGGGCATCCGGCTCGATGGCGTCGGCAGACGCGGCGGGCTGGGAGGACGTCGCCGCTTGCTTCCGGCTGAGGGAAAGAGCAGTCTTGGCGGCGGGCAGCGGCCCGATGACGAGGGCCGAAAGGCCGAGCAGAATAAGCCCGTGGGCAAAGAAGGTCAGGGCCAGCATCAGCGCCGCCGCCCCGGCCAAGGCGGCGAGCTGCCCGGTCCCGGAACTTGTCTGCCTGTGGCGCATGGCGCGCACCTCCTTCCCTCTTACAAACATATGAAAAATGCAAAGGGATAGAACTCCCTCCGCCGTCGCAGACGCGGCAGAAGGAGCCGTCAATTCGTCAGCCAGCCCAGCTGCGCGATGCTCAGCCGAGGCTGCAGGGCCCGGTTGATGGCTGCCGCCAGCAGGGCGGCCCCGTGGGCGATGACGCTGTCCAGCTCCCGGGGCGTCACCACGAGGTCACGGCCCTCCTCCGACTGCATCAGGGTGGGGATGCCCGCCGCCAGCACCGGCACGCCCAGCCGCGCCGCGTCCAGATGGCGGGAATGGTCGGGCTGGGCTGGGAAGAGCCCGGTGTCCGAAAATTGCAGGGTGCGGCCCAGCCGCTCCGGCTCCGAGGAGCACAGGCTGTCCACACAGAGGCAGGGCCGCAGGGCGGACCTGACGCACCAGCGCTGCCGCCAGCTGCTGCAGGCTCAGACCGGTGGACGCCGAGACTCCCGGGGCCACCGCCGCCACCGGGCGGATGCCCTTCACCGGAACGCTGCGCTGCCCCATGGTAACAAAGATCTTCTGCACCGTGCGGGGGCCCAGAGCATCCGCTGTCACCCGGCGGTTGCCCACTCCCAGCACCAGCACCGGGCCCCTCAGCCGGGAGCAGGGCCCGCAGCTCGGCCGCCGCCTGCTCGATGACGCTTTGTCCCGCTCGTCAAGCACACTGACGCTGGGGACTTCCAGCGTGACGTACCGACCCCGGGGCTTTTCGAGGCCCTCCCGGGCGATCTCCACCCGCGTCACCGTCACGCCGCCCGCGGGCCGTGGCCACCCGTACCCCGCCGGGCAGGGCGTCCTCCGGGGCGCCGTACAGTTCATCGGCAAGGTCGGTTAACGCATTTTCATCCCTCTTTTTCTGTCTGAATTTCCGTTTCGGGGCCGTTTTGGCCCAATAACACAGCTTCAGTATGGGAAAATGAAAAAACTTTTCTAAACAAAAAATCAAAAAAAATGCTTGCGCTGGAGCGGCAAATATGGTATCATAAGGTGCGCTGTTATAGGTAGCCAAGGAGGTGGAACGAATGCCTAACATCAAAGCTCAGAAGGACCGGGTCGTGCAGGCTGCTGCAGAGCAGGCTCACAACAAGGCCATTAAGACCAACCTGAAAACAGTCGTCAAGAAGGCAGACGCTGCCATCGATGCTAAAGCCGCTGACAAGGACGCAACTGTCCTGGCTGCTGTTTCCGCGATCGACAAGGCTCGCGCTAAGGGTGTCATCAAGAAGAACACCGCTTCTCGCAAGATCAGCCGTATGGCCAAGCGTGCAAACAAGAACGCCTGATTTACGACAGATCAAGTGATCGACTGACGAACAAAACCTCTGTATCGGGAACCCGATACGGGGGTTTTTGTTTTTCCAGCAGCTGTTCCGAGGGCAGGGGCGCAGGCTGCTCCGCCAGTGCCCAGAACACCCAGCCTGCAGGCACGGCAGCCGCCAGCACCAGCCCGGGCCAGAGCACGGCGGGATATGTAAGGGCCTCGCTGCCGGGCAGGAACACCGCCGCCGCGCAGAGCACGAGGGCGGTCCAGCCCTCCCATAAGATCGTTGCAAGAGTCTCGCGCATGACTATCATCTCCTTTTCTGGAAAAGTGTACCATACAGAGGACGCGAATTGGCGCAGAAAAGGACGATACACGAAAAAAGAGTATCGTCCCAGGAAGAGTTTTGCTTCAGTTCTGGTCGTGGCTGCGGCCCACCAGCGAACAGACCACGCCGCAGACAAGGCTGGTGGTGATGCCTGCAGCCGCGGCGGTCAGTCCGCCGGTCAGGATGCCGATGGCTCCCTCTTCGGCAAGGGCGGTGCGCACGCCTTTGGCAAGCAGATGCCCGAAGCCCAGCAGGGGAACGGTGGCACCGCAGCCTGCAAACTCGGCCAGCGGCGAATACCACCCAAGGGCCGAAAGCACCACGCCCGCCACCACATAGCCCGTCAGGATGCGGGCGGGGGTCAGGGCGGTCAGGTCGAGAAAGAGCTGGCCAACCACGCAGATGGCCCCGCCTGTAACGAATGCCCAGAAATAGTTCATGTGTTCCCTCCGTTCTGTTCCTCCGGGGCAGCAAGCTCCACCAGGTGCGAGATGGCGGGGATGCTCTCCTTCTGCAAAAAGGTGGTCTGGCTCATCAGCGCGCCTGTTGCCAGAAAGAGAACCCGGCGCTGCCCCCCGCCGCTCCAGCCGGGGGCAGGAGATGCCCGCAGAGCACTGCTGCACAGCACCCCGGCCCAGAAGCGCCGCTGTGCACCGACTGGCCCTCGGCATCATAGAGGAGGGAACCGCAGTCCACATGGTTCTTGAGGAGCAGGCCCTCGGCGGCCAGCAGCTCCCGGAACAGCTGACTGCCCACATGGCCCAGGTCGCCGGTGCAGATGGCATCGAAACTCCTGCGGCTGGGTGTTGGTATCAGTGAGGTAGCGCAGGAGCGTTGCCGCCGCAGCAGGAGCCATGGCGGCCCCCATGTTGTTGATGTCCCGGATGCCCAGATCCTGCACCCGGCCAAAGGTCACGGCCCGGATGCCAACCCCCTGCCCGGCGGGGCGGAGCAGGCAGGCCCCTGCCGCTGTGGCAGTCCACTGGGCGGTGGGGGTGCGCACGGCTCCGTAGGAAAGCGGGGTGCGGAACTGCCGCTCGGCGGTGCAGAAGTGGCTGGAGGTCATGGCCAGCAGGCCGTCTGCCATTCCGGCGCTGCACAGGCAGGCCCCAACACCCAGCGCCTCGGCCATGGTGCTGCAGGCCCCGAACAGCCCCGCAAAGGGCAGGCCCAGCGCCCGGGCCGCATAGCCTGATGCCGTGCACTGGGCCTGCAGGTCTCCGGCCAGCAGGAGGCTCACGTCCTTTTTCGGTGGCGTGGGCTTTTTTCAGGCAGAGCCGTGCCGTCTGTAATTGCAGCTGCGTTTCAGCGGCCTCCCAGCTGGCCTGCCCGAGGCGGTTGTCACTGTGCAGCTCATCGAACTCTGCCGCCAGCGGGCTTTCGCCCTCCTTTTTGCCGCCGATGCAGGCGTGTGCAGCGATGACAGGCGGTTTTGGGAAGATCAGGGTGTCACCCCGGCGGGTCGCCATGAAAAAATCCCCCTTTCAGGGCTGTTTTTCTTTGGAATTTGTGCTATAATAGCGCTCGTGCGATATTCTGCTCCATCCGCTCTGCCGGAAAACTGCAATTTTTGCATCCCGGCAGGCGTATTGTAGACAGAGCGGTCAGCCGCCCAGCAGCCAGAGCACCCCGCCGTAGACCACAGCGGCCAGCGTGCCGTACACGATGACCGGCCCTGCAATGGTGAACATCTTGGCTCCGGTGCCGCAGACCCTGCCCTCGGGCTTGAACTCGATGGCGGCGCTGACCACGGCGTTGGCAAAGCCCGTGATGGGCACCAGCGAGCCTGCCCCGGCTTTGGCGGCAAGTTTCTGGTAGAGCCCCAGCATGGTCAGCAGGGCCGACAGCACGATGAGAGTGCAGCTGGTCAGGGTACCGGCAAGCTGGGCTTCCAGCCCCATGCCAAGATGCCACCCGCGCAGCACTTCGCCCAGCAGGCAGATGCCGCCGCCTACGCAGAAGGCCCACAGGCAGTCGGAGCCCAGAGGGGAGCGGGGGCCGACCTGTTTCACCCGCCGCGCGTATTCTTCCGCTGTCATCTTCATGGCTGTCACCTCGGGGTTTAGGATGCCCCCGAAGAAACATAATATACAGAAAACGAACCGAGAAAGAAGGTCTCTTATGAATCAGCAGCAACCCATCCACCGCCGCCGCCTGACCCGGGCAGAGATCCGGCGGCGGCGGCGCAACCGCGCCATCCGCCGCATCGCCGGGCTGACCCTTGTGGTCTGCGTGGCCGTGGGCGGTGTGTCCTTCCTGCTTTCCCACCGTAAGGCCCCGGTGCCCACGGCAGATGCCGCAGGGAGCGCCGCCAATAGTGCGGCCAGCAGCCTGCCGTCGGCTGCACCGAGCAGCAAGGCGGAGAGCAGCACTGGGAGTGAAGCCGCCTCTGAGAGTGTGGAGAGCCGGGACAACCTGCTGGGCCTGACCGCCGCCGAGGCGAAGGCCATGCTGGCCGACCCGCTGATGATCCTTGTGAACCACACCAATCAGATGCCGGAAAACTACACCTTTGAGACCGCTGAGTGCGGCTCCAAGACTGCAGTGAACAAGACCCTGCAGACCGTGGCCTGCAATGCCTTTCTGGAGCTGCAGAAGGCTGCCGCTGCGGAGAACGTGACCGTCTGGATGCAGAGCGGCTACCGCAGCGTGTCCTACCAGACCAATCTCTACGAGAAAAAGACCAACTATTATAAGCAGCAGGGCTATGACGATGCCAAGGCGAAGGAAATGGCCGCTGCCGTCGTCAACCCTCCGGGATACTCCGAGCACAACTGCGGCCTCGCCGCCGACCTGAACAGCCCGGAGCACACCGGCCTGGACGAGGGCTTCGAGAAGACCGCCGCCTTCCGCTGGCTCTGTGAGCACGCGGGCGACTACGGCTTCATCCTCCGCTACCCCAAGGACGCCGAGGATAAGACTGAGATCATCTACGAGCCCTGGCACTGGCGGTATGTGGGCGTGGAGAACGCCGCTAAGATCAACGCCAGCGGCCTGTGCTTTGAGGAGTATATCGCCGCCCTGCAGCAGATCGCGGGCTGAGCGGCAAAGCGCTGGTGAAGAAACCGTAAAATCTTCTGCCTGCTGTTTGCAATTCGGGCTTTGATATGGTAAGATAACAATGGTTCGTTGTCGGAAACTCTTCCGCGTGGGCGAACCGGTGTAAAACAGATAAAAGAGGGAATAATCCATGAAACTTCGTGCTAAAATCATTCTGACCGCTGCTTCTCTGGCCCTGAGCTGTGCTCTGCTGGCCGGCTGCGGTTCTTCTTCCGGTTCTACCGCTTCTTCTGCCGCGTCCTCTGAGCCTGCCTCCACTGTGCTGAGCCAGGCCTCCAGTATCCCGCTGGGCGAGGACAACAGCACCGATGCCCTGAACGCACCGTTCGAGACCCTGCTGGATGCCAACCCCATCTCCAACCAGTTTGAGATCGCTGCCATGAACATTGAGTACGATTTCAACCTGCCCGCTGAGGATGTGGTGAGCTACAAGGGCGTGAAGAGCAACGACAACGGCGATGCCGGCATGGTGCTGGTCGTGGAAGCTGCTGACGGCAAGGCTGAGGAGGTTGCAAACCAGCTGACTGCTTACCAGCAGGATCAGGTGGCGTTCTACGGCAACTACGCTGAGTTCGCACAGGCCCAGGAAAATGTGGAGAACGCCGTGATCGCCTTCAAGGACAACACCGTGGTCATGGTCATCGCTTCCAACGAGTGCACTGCCGATCTGGACAGCGCGGTGGACAGCGCACTGGGAGAGTAAAATAAAACTGAATGGGGCTGCTGCAGGCCCTCTCCGTCAATGCTCCGCACTGCCGCCTCTCCCAAAGGGAGAGCTGACGAGCGCAGCGAGTGTGAGAGGGCATTTGCAGCAGCTCTTTTTTTAAAAGGAGGTCGAAGCCTTGGTTTTCAGCACCATCATCTTTCTGTTCCGGTTTCTTCCCATCACGCTGGCGCTGTATTACCTTGCGCCCGCAAAGCTCAAGAACACGGTACTCTTCGTGTGCAGTCTGGTGTTCTACTGCTGGGGTGAAGTCCGGTTCTTCCCGGTCATGCTGGCCCTGATCCTCATCAACTATCTCTGCGGCCTGGGGCTGGAAGCGTTTGACGCAAAGCCCGGCGTGCGCAAGGTGCTGCTGCTGGTCGCCCTTGCAGCCAGTCTGGGGATGCTGTTCTACTTCAAGTACGCAAACTTTGTCCTGCGCAGCATCAACTGCCTGCTGGGCACCGGTTTTGCGCCCATTCAGGGCATCAGCGTCCTGCCGCTGGGCATCAGCTTTTTATACCTTCCAGACCCTTTCCTATACCATTGATGTCTACCGCCGGGAGGTAAAGACTGAGCACAACATCATCAACTTCGGCGCTTATGTTGTCATGTTCCCCCAGCTCATCGCGGGCCCCATCGTCAAGTATCGGGATGTCTCGGCCCAGCTGCACGTTTACAAGCATCGTTACAGCTTGCAGCAGATCGAGGAAGGCATGACCCTGTTCACCTTCGGTCTGGCAAAAAAGGTCCTGCTGGCGGATGCCGTCGGCGCGCTCTGGACAGACATCATCGGCATTGCCGACAGCCCTTCCACCACCTTTGTGGGCCTTGCCAATGCGTCCACGCCGCTGGTCTGGCTGGGTGTCATCGCCTATTCGCTCCAGCTCTACTTCGATTTTTCCGGCTATTCTATGATGGGCATCGGCATGGGCAAAATGCTGGGCTTTGATTTCCCCCAGAACTTCAACTTCCCCTATATCTCCCGCAGCGTCACCGAATTTTGGCGGCGCTGGCACATGAGCCTTGGCTCCTGGTTCCGGGATTATGTCTATATCCCCATCGGCGGCAACCGGAAGGGCCTGAAGCGGCAGATCTTCAACCTGTTCGTGGTGGAGCTGCTCACCGGCATCTGGCACGGTGCAGACTGGAACTTTATTTGCTGGGGCCTGTACTACTTTGTTTTGCTGGCCCTTGAAAAGCTGTTTTTGCTCAAGTATCTGGAAAAAGGCAGGATCTGGCCCCACATCTACACCATGTTCCTTGTGGTGGTGGGCTGGGCCATGTTTGTGGGCAATGAGGCCGGGGTGGGCTTCGGGCTGCTGTTCCGCAAGCTCTTCCTCCCCTCGGGGGCGGCGCGTCTCCGGTCTACTTCCTGCGCAACTACGGCGTACTGCTGGCGGTCTGCATCGTCTGCTGCACCCCGCTCATTGAGAAGCTCTGGAACGCCCTGCGCAAACACACCGTGACCCGTGTGGCTGCGGTGCTGGTGCTGCTGGTGCTCTCCACGGCGTATGTGGTGGGCAGCACCAACAGCCCGTTCCTGTATTTCAACTTTTGAGGAGGGGACCTGAATGGACAAGCATACAAAGAAAACTCCCTCTCTGTTCCGGTATCCGGTGCTGGTGGCCTTCGGGCTGTTCTTTATCGGGCTGTTCGTGCTGGATATGGCCACGCCCGACCGCGCATACAGTGAGATGGAAAACACCACCCTCACCCAGCGGCCCAGGCTGACTGCCGTTTCCGCCGACGGGCTGAACAACTACTTCACCAGCTACACCCGGTACGTCAAGGATCAGGTGTTTGGCCGCGACCAGTGGATCAGCCTGCAGAGCGCGGCGGAGACCACCCTCTTCCAAAAGACCCAGAGCGGCGGCATCCTGCTGGGCCGGGAACACATGATGTTCGCCCGGCATTACAGCATCCTGAAAAATGAGGAAAAGGGGATGGCCAAGAACCTTGCCGCCGTCGAGCCTTGCCCAGCGCTACCCGGGCAGGGTAAACCTCATGCTGGTGCCGTCGGCCTCGGTGGTCTACCCTGAGAATGTCCCGGCGGGGGCACCCCAGATCGATGAGAAGGGCATTCTGGAAGGCGTTGCCGCACAGGGGAGACGCCTACGGGCGGTTCATTGATGTCCTGCCCGCCCTGACGGAGCACAAAGAGGAATACCTCTACTACCGCACCGACCACCACTGGACGACGCTGGGGGCCTACTACGCCTACCAGCAGTTCTGCGAGACGCTGGGCCTGACCCCCCTTTGACCGGGATACCCACACGGCCGAGACCTGTGAGGATTTCTACGGCACCCACTACTCCAAGACCCGCACCTGGAATGCCGAACCCGACACCATTACCTGGTACGACCTGCAGAACAGCCTGACGGTCTGGAACGTCACCGGCCCGGGCCAGCCCACCGAGGGCACCACCACCGGCCTGTACGATCTGGACAAGCTGGAGGTGTATGATAAGTACGCCATGTTCCTGCACGGCAACAACGGCCTGAGCCGGTGTGGAGGGTGACGGCGAGGGAAAGATCCTGGTCATCAAGGACAGCTATGCCAACAGCTTTGTGCCTTACCTGACAGCCAACTATGGGGCCATCGACGTGGTAGACTTCCGCAATTACAATTACGGGCTGGACCAGCTCATTGCCGACAATGACTATGACGCGATCCTAGTGCTGTACAGCTATTCGAGCTTTACCACCGACCCGTATCTCTACCGCGCTGGCGTGGCAGGCTGAGTGGAAAATTATTGCAGTGCTTTTCACCAAACTTTCGTTTGTTTTTTCATGCGACTTTCCGATTTTTGATGGTTTTTCACAAAATCCATTGCATGAAACTGTGTGATGTAGTAATATAAGGCTGGAAACCAGATGGTAAATTGGGAAAGAACACCATCGGTTCAAGCTGCAATCAAAAAAGGAGTATGAGACCTATGAACAAGAACATGAATCTGCCTGCTGAATACGCAGTGCTTTCCGAAGAAGAGATGACCTATACCCAGGGCGGGGTTCCGATATTGGCGGCTTTGCAACCACTGCCGCTACGGTCGTGGGTGCTGTGGTGCTGGGTGCCAGCTATATCTGGGGCATTTCCGCTTCCAAGGACTGGCTGAACAAGAAGAGCAACCGTGAGGGCAACCTCTTCACCGTTCTGGGCCGTGCCGCAGATGCTGTCGGTGAGGATATGTCCAAGTCCGCAGCCAACTTTGTCCGGGATGCCGTTTCCAGCACCATGGTGGTGGCTCTGGCTCCCCTGAGCGCTGTTCTGCTGATCCTGTAAGCCGGGATAGTGGGATACCGGGTGTGTTTTCTGTAACCTGCGGTGTACGATGCACCGTGCAATAAATGCTTTTGTAAAGGAGTATTATTATGGAAAAGAAGCTCATGCTGCCCGCGAACTACAACGTGATGAACGAAGAAGAAATGACCTATACCAGCGGCGGCGACGGTTTTACCGCTCCGTTTGCTGTGGGTTGGACGATTGGCGCAGTCATTTCTGTTGCAAACCTGATCTGGGGGCGGATCAGACCCGTACCTGGATCAAGAACAACAAGAAGAACGGCGAGAATATCACCGATCTGGCAGCAAAGGGCATCAATGCCGCTGCTGATTACATGGGTAAGTCCATCGGCAACGCAATCGTTGGCGTTTACACCGCTCAACCTGACCGGCTGGTGGCCCGTTACCGCAATCGCCTGGGTCACGGCCTGATCGTTCTGACCAGACAGCCCGGAGAACTCCAAAGAACAACACAGGGCGGCGGCTCTCCCCAAGTGGACGGGCCGCCGCCTTTTTTGTTCACAGATTGTTTCTGGAAAAATCCTGTCGTTTGGGGTATACTAGAGCCATAAGTAAGAATCACTCCTTCTTTTGAGGGAACTGACCGCCCCTGCAGAGGGTGCGGATAAAAAAAGGGAACCAATATGGGCTGTTGTTACCATTACCAAAGAAAATTTTGAAGCCGAGGTGCTGCACAGCACAAAGCCTGTTCTGCTGGACTTCTGGGCCACCTGGTGCGGCCCCTGCCGGATGCTGAGCCCCATCGTGGACGAGGTGGCCGAGGAGCGCACCGACGTCAAGGTGGGCAAGGTCAATGTGGACGAACAGCCCGATCTGGCCTCTGAGTTCGGCGTCATGAGCATCCCCACCCTGCTGGTCTTCAAAAACGGCAAGCTTGTCAACCAGACCGTCGGTGCCCGCCCCAAGAGCGGCGTGCTGGCTCTGCTGGACGTCTGAGAACACCTGAAATCAGAACTGTACCCCTTCCCCCGCCGCCGCGCACCCCGCCCGGCGGGGCCTTTTTTTTTGCTTGCCTTTTTGTGCGAAACTATGCTATTTTATAAGTGAAAAGAAATCCATGTAAGGACAAGGGGCGTGCCGCGATGGAACCGAAGAAGAGCTACGAGCGATATCTCGAAAAAATTGCGGAACTGCGCTTGATGGATGATGATTTCTTTTCCGAGGCGCTGGATGAAAAAAAATCGCGCCGGTGGAGTATATCCTGAACACGATTCTGGAGCGGGATGATATCAGAGTCCAGCGGACGGAAGCACAGGTGGAATATAAGAGTGCCACGAAGCGCTCCATCAAGCTGGATGTCCGGGCGGTGGATGCCGAAGGCAGGGTGATGGACATTGAAGTTCAGCGGGCCGAAAAGGGAGCCGGAGTCCGGCGGGCGCGGTTCCACAGCAGCATGATCGACCGGACGCTTTTTGGAAAAGGGCGACGACTTTGAAAGCCTCGTGGACACCTATGTGATCTTTATCACGGAGCAGGATCGTTTTGGTGCAGGGCTGCCGTTGTACCATGTGGAACGGAAGATCACCGAGCTGAACGATGCGATGTTTGGAGACAGGGCGCATATTATCTACGTAAACGGTGCGTTCCGGGATCTGGAGCATCCGGTGGGTCGGCTGATGCACGATATGAATTGCAGGGATGCCAAGGAATGCTGAACCCTCTTCTGGCCGAAGAGGTGCGATACCTGAAGGAAACGGAATGGAGGTCGGACACAGATGTGCAGAGCGTTTGAAGAGGTCGCAAAGGAAGCCGCAATGGAGGCCGCAAAGGAAGCGGAAGAAAAAAACGAAGCGCGAAACCGCACGGAATCTGATCGCGTTGAATCAGATGAGCGTGGAGACGATCGCAAAGTGCGTGGACCTTCCGGTGGAAGAAGTCCGTGCCCTTGCAGAGAGAAAGCCCGCGTAAGCGAATATAAAATCAATGATGGAAATCCCCCGCCGCTCGCGCACCCTGCGCCCGGCGGGGGATTTTTTGCGTTTGCGGGGGCGGGCATTTGCGGAACGCATCATCTGATCCAGCGGTACGATGAAACAATTTCGCGTTTCTGTACAAACGCACAGAAAAACTGTAAGATAGAGATGAAAAATCTTTCACTTTCATACTTTACAACTTTACCTAGATAAAGTAAAATGATTTTTATAAAATACACGCTGGGAAAGGGGCGGCAGGATGGCCGCCGGAACGCTTCAAAACCGAGGAACGGGAGGAAACGGAGATGAAATTTGATCTGTCGTATTTGCAGCCGAAGGAGCGGGCTTCCTTCGGGCTGCGGGCGCTGTACGAGGCGGCGGGGTGCCGCAAATACCACATGGGCCGCTTCGAGGAGTATGGGCTGTATCAGGAAAACCGCAGCTTTTTTTGTCGTCGGAACAGGTCATCACCTTTACGGACCTGGACGGGCGGCTGCTGGCGCTGAAGCCGGACGTGACCCTCTCCATCGCCAAGACGGCCCAGCCCGCAGCCGGTGAGACGCTGAAATATTACTACCACGAGAACGTCTACCGCCCCTCGGCAGAGAGCCACACCTTCAAGGAGATCTCCCAGATGGGTCTTGAGATGCTGGGAGCCGTGGGCGAAGCACAGGTCCAGCAGACCGTCCGGCTGGCGGCGCAGTCGCTGGGGCAGATGGGGGCTGCGTGGGTGCTGGAAGTGAGCCACATGGGCTACCTCTTCGGCTTGCTGGATGCGCTGGCAGTGCCGGAAAACGCCCGCCCGGCCCTGCTGGGATCACTGCGGGGAAAAAATGCCCACGAGCTGCGGGCAGCGGCCAAGGGTGCCGGGCTGGACGATGCCGGGGCCGAGACCCTGTGCGGGCTGCTGAGCCTCTGCGGCGGGTACGAAGAGACGCTGACGCGGGCCGAAGCCTTCTGCAAGAACGACCGGATGCGGGCAGCCGCTGCCGAGCTGCGGGCGCTGGCCGAACCGCTGGAAGCGGCGGGCGGCAGCATCCGGCTGGATCTCTCGCTGGCGGGTGAGATGGAATACTATAACGGCTTGGTCTTTCAGGGGTATCTGCGGGGTCTGCCCCGGCCGCTGCTCAAAGGCGGACGGTACGACCGGCTGATGCAGAAGTTCACCCCGGCGCGGACGCCATCGGCTTTGCGGTCTACCTCGACGAGCTGGACCGCCTGAGCGCCCCCTGCCGCCGGTGCAGCAGCAGAAGACCGAAAAGACCATGCTGAATGTGGCCCTGCCCCCAAAGGCCGGCTGGGCGACAAGGTTTATGATCTGCTGGCCCGCATCGGCTACGGCTGCCCGGAGGACTACACCGACACCCGAAAGCTGGTAGTGGAGAACCGAAAGGCGGGCATCCGCTACTTCTTGGTGAAGCCCAGCGACGTGGCCATCTACGTGGAGCACGGCGCGGCGGACATCGGCATCGTGGGCAAGGACATCCTGACCGAGTCCGGCGCGGACGTCTACGAGCTGCTGGACACCGGCCTGGGCAAGTGCCGGATGTGTGTGGCCGCCCCGGCAGACTATCAGGACGACCCCAGCCGCCCGGTGCGGGTCGCCACCAAGTTCGTGAACATCGCGAAAAACTATTATGCGTCCATGGGGCGGGATATCGACATCATCAAGCTGAACGGTTCCATCGAGCTGGCCCCCATCTTAGGGCTTTCGGACGTCATTGTGGACATCGTGGAGACGGGCACCACCCTGCGGGAAAACGGCCTCAAGGTCGTGACGGAGTTCATGCCCATCTCCGCCCGCTTCATCGCCAACCGGGCCAGCTACCAGTTCAAGCACAAGGAAATGGACGAAATGCTCGAAAAACTGCGGGATACCTTACAGGAGGCTGCAAAATGATCAAGCTGTATAACTTCGACGAACTGAGACCCGAAGAGATCTTGAACCGCGACATCCGCGCGGAGAAGAACGTGGAGGATGTGGTGGACGGCATCATTGCCGACGTCCGTGCCCGCGGCGATGCGGCTCTGAAGGACTACGCCCTGAAATTCGATGGCGCGGCCATCGAAAATTTGCAGGTGACGCAAGAGGAAATCGACGAGGCCTTTGCCAACATGGACCCCTACTTCCTTGAGACACTGCGGGAGGCTGCCGCCAACATCGAGGCTTTCCACCGCCAGCAGGTGCACAAAAACTTTGTGATGAACGACAAGCCCGGCGTGGTGCTGGGCCAGAAATACACCCCCCATTGAAAAGGCGGGTATCTATGTCCCCGGCGGCACGGCGGCCTACCCCTCCTCCGTCCTCATGAACGCCGTCCCCGCCAAGGTGGCGGGGGTGTCCGAGATCGTCATGACCACCCCGGCGGGGAAGGACGGTAAGGTGAACCCGGTCATCCTCGCGGCAGCAGCCACGGCGGGCGTGACCAAAATTTTCAAGACCGGCGGCGCCCAGGCCGTGGCCGCCCTGGCCTACGGCACCGAGAGCGTGCCGAAGGTGGACAAGATCGTGGGCCCCGGCAAGATCTATGTGGCTACAGCCAAGCGGAAGGTCTTCGGTCGGGTGGCCATCGACATGATCGCTGGCCCCAGCGAAATTCTGGTGCTGGCGGACGGCGGCTGCAACCCCGCGTGGGTAGCCGCCGACCTGCTGAGCCAAGCCGAGCACGACAAGCTGGCCAGCCCCGTCCTTGTGACGGACAGTGAGGCGCTGGCCAAGGCCGTGCAGGCAGAGTTGGAAGTGCAGATCCCCCAGCTGCCCCGCGCCGCCATCGCCCGTGCCAGCGTGGACGACAACGGCAAGATCATCGTCTGCTCCGATCTGCACAAGGCCATTGAGGCGTGCAACATCATCGCGCCGGAGCATCTGGAAGTCTGCGTGGAGGACCCCTTCGGTGTGCTGAACGAGATCAGGAACGCAGGCAGCATCTTCCTCGGCCGCAATGTGCCGGAAGCGCTGGGCGATTACTTTGCCGGCCCCAACCATACCCTGCCCACCAGCGGCACCGCGCGTTTCAGCAGCCCCCTGGGCGTGGATGATTTCGTCAAGAAGTCCAGCTTCATCTACTACACCCGCGAAGCCCTGGGCGAGGTCCAGGCCCGCATCGCCAACTTCGCCGAGCACGAGGGCCTGCACGCCCACGCCAAGAGCGTGACCATCCGGTACGAAGAATGATTCAGTTGCAGAAAAACGGAGGATGACCCCAATGAGCCGGTTTCTATCAGAACGATTGATGAACGTCACCCCTTACACCCCCGGCGAACAGCCGCAGGATCAGAAATACATCAAGCTGAACACCAACGAGAACCCCTACCCGCCCTCCCCGGCGGTATTGGACGCCGTGAGCCGCGCCGAGGTCGAAAAACTGCGGCTCTACTCCGACCCAGCCTGTGCCGAGCTGCTGAACACGGCGGCCAAGCACTTCGGGCTGAAGCCCAGCCAGATCATGCCTGGCAACGGCAGCGACGAAAACATCTTCTTCGCGCTGCGGGCCTTCTGCGACGAGGAACACCCGCTGGCCTATGCGGACATCACCTACGGCTGCTACGGCGTCTGGTGCGGGCTGATGCACATCCCCAGCAGGATCATCCCCCCTGAAGGAGGATTTTACCCTTGATCCCACCGATTACTACGGCCTCGGTGCCACCATCGTGCTGGCCAACCCCAACGCCCCCACCGGTCTGGCCCTGCCCCGCAGTGCCATCGAGGGCATCCTGAAAGGCGAACCCTGACAATGTGGTCATTGTGGATGAGGCGTATGTGGACTTCGGTGCCGAGAGCTGCGTGCCCATGATCTACCGGTACGACAACCTGCTGGTGGTGCAGACCTTCTCGAAATCCCGCCAGCTGGCCGGTGCGCGGCTGGGCCTTGCCATGGGCAGCGCCAGCCTCATCGCGGATCTGAACCGGGTCAAATTCAGCCTGAACCCCTATAACATCAACCGCCTGACCTTGAAGGCAGGGCAGGCCGCGCTGGAAGATACCGTTTATTTTGAAAAGACCCGTGCCGCCATCGTGGACACTCGGGCCTGGACAAAACAGCAGCTGGAAGCCCGGGGCTTTGCGGTGCTGGACAGCCGCTCCAACTTCCTGTTTGCCTCTACACAAAAGAAAAACGGCGGCGAATTGTACCGGAAGTTGAAGGAAAAGGGCGTTCTGGTGCGCCACTTTGATGCCCCGCGCATTGAAAACTGGCTGCGCATCACGATCGGCACGCCGGAGCAGATGCAGATCTTCCTGAACACCCTTGACAAAATAATGGAGGAATGACCCATGCGGGAAGTGACACTGGAACGCAACACCAACGAGACCCAGATCGAGCTGACCCTGAATCTGGACGGTGCGGGCCGCTATGAGGTGGACACCGGCTGTGGGTTCCTGAACCACATGCTGGAGCTGTTTGCCCGCCATGGCCGGTTTGACCTGGTGCTCACCTGCCACGGGGATGTGGAGGTGGATTACCACCACACGGCTGAGGATATCGGCATTGCGCTGGGGCAGGCCTTTGCCCGGGCGCTGGGCGAGATGCGGGGCATCCAGCGGTATGGCAGCTTCTACCTGCCCATGGATGAGGCGCTGGTGCTCTGCGCGGTAGACCTTTCGGGCCGGTGCACCCTGAACTGGGACGTCCACTGCAAGACCGAAAAGGTCGGCGATTTCGATGTGGAGTGCGCCTCGGAATTCTGGCTGGGCTTTGCCCGGAATGTGCCCGCTACGCTCCACTTTTGTACAATTTGGGGGAAAATACCCACCACATTCTCGAAGCCTGCTTCAAAGGGGGCAGGCCACGCGCTGGCTGCGGCAGTCGCCATTGATGTCGCCCACCGGGACGAGATCCCCTCCACGAAAAGGACTGCTGGTATGATCGCGATCATCGACTCCGGCGTGGGTAACCTGTTCAGCCTGCGCTCCAGCCTGACGCATCTGGGGCTGGAGGCCGTTGTGACCGCCGATGCACAGACCATCCGTAAGGCCGACCGGCTCATCCTGCCGGGGGTGGGGGCCTTTGGCGATGCCATGGACAAGCTCTCGGCCACCGGTCTGGTGCCGGTCATCCGGGAGCAGGCGGCGCAAAAAAAGCCCCTGCTGGGCATCTGCCTGGGAATGCAGCTGCTCTTTGAAAAAAGCTATGAGTACGGCGAACATGAGGGGCCTGGGCTTTGTCAAAGGTGAGGTCTGCCCGCTGGAACCTGACCTGAAAGACAAATCCCTCAAGGTGCCGCAGATCGGCTGGAACGCCCTGCACATCGTACGGGATGACCCGCTTTTCCGATACATCCGTGAGGGCGAGTATGTCTATTACGTCCACAGCTACTACGGCAAAAATTGTACCGGGAGTACACTTGCTGTCAGCGATTACTCCATCCCCGTGACCGGCGTGGTCAGGGCGGGCAGGGGTGTACGGCACCCAGTTCCACCCCGAAAAGAGCGGGGAGACGGGGCTGCGGATCTTGAAGGCGTTTGCAGAATTGTAAACTGGCTCGCCCTCTCCGTCATCACTTGCGTGATGCCACCTCTCCCAAAGGGCGAGGCCTTGGCAGTACGGTAAACTTTCCGGTTTTGCCAAAGGCTCTCCCTTTGGGAGAGCTGCTGAGCGCAGCGAAGCTGAGAGGATAAGGCCGCTAAAGGAGAAACTATGAATCTATTCCCAGCCATTGACTTGCGGGGCGGCAAAGTTGTCCGCCTGACGCAGGGAGATTATGACCGTATGACCGTTTACGGGGAGGACCCCTGCGCACAGGCCCGGCAGTTTGTGGAGGCCGGGGCCAGGGTATCTCCACGTTGTGGATCTGGACGGCGCAAAGGACGGCACCCTTTCCAACTACGGATCCATTGCCGCGCTGGCAGAGCAGGGGGCTTGTACCTTGAGGTGGGCGGCGGCATCCGCACGGAGGAGCGCATTGAAAAATACCTTTCTCTGGGCGTGGATCGCTGCATCCTGGGCAGTGTGGCCGTGACGGATTTTGATTTCACGGCCCGGATGCTGAAGCGCTACGGCGACCGGATCGCCGTGGGGGTGGATGCCAAAGATGGATTTGTTGCCATCCACGGGTGGAAGGAGGTCAGCGCCGAAAAGGGCGTGGACTTCTGCAGGCGGCTGGCAGATGCCGGATGCACGGCCATCATCTACACCGACATTGCCTGTGATGGTGCCATGCAGGGCACGAATCTGGCGCTGTACCGCCAGCTGGCGGCAGAGGTGCCGGGCGTGGCCTTCACGGCCAGCGGCGGCATCTCGTCGGAAGCCGAGCTGTTGGAACTGAAAAAGATGGGCACCGCTGCCGCGATCCTGGGCAAGAGCCTGTACACCGGGGCGCTGGATCTGAAACGTTGTGTAGAACTGGTGCGGAATTAAACGGAGGGGAACGAAAATGATCACAAAACGCATCATTCCCTGTCTGGATGTCCGGAATGGCCGGGTGGTCAAGGGCACGAACTTTGAGGGCATCCGGGCTGTGGCCGACCCGGTGGAGATGGCCCGGATGTACAACGCGGCGGGGGCCGACGAGCTGGTGTTCTACGATATCACCGCCAGCTTTGAGGGCCGTGCTCTGTTCACCGATATCCTGACCCGGGTGGCAAGCGAGATCTTCATCCCGCTGACCGTAGGCGGCGGCATCAACACGCTGGAGGATTTTGACCGGGTGCTCAAGTGCGGCGCGGACAAGGTCAGCGTCAACTCGGGCGCACTGAGAGACCCCGGCCTCATCCCGGCGGCGGCCCAGAAATACGGCAATCAGTGCGTGGTGCTCTCGGCGGACGTGAAGCGGGTGAACGGCCAGTTCCGGGTCTTTGCCAAAGGCGGGCGGGAGGACACCGGCCGCGATGCGCTGGACTGGATCGCTGGTGCACCGAGCACGGCGCGGGGGAGGTCTGCCTGAACAGCATTGACACCGATGGTGTCCGCACCGGCTTCGATCTCGAGATGCTGGACGCGGTCGCTGGCCCGGGTGAATGTGCCCATCATCGCCAGCGGCGGCGCGGGCAAAAAAGGAAGATTTTTTGAGCTGTTCCACCACGAGGGGCATCGACGCGGGCCTTGCGGCGGGCATTTTCCACCAGAAACTGCTGACCATCCACGATCTTGAAAACCTATCTTGAATGAAAATGGCATCGAAATGCGGGTCTGAGCTCTTGCGTTTCGGGCCCATTTAGGATAAACTGTAAGTATCCCCTTTGAGGGGGAGGAGATGGACCATGGAACTGAAATTTGATGAAAAAGGGCCTCATTCCTGCCATCGTGCAGGACCACTACACCAAAGAGGTGCTGACCCTCGCCTATATGAACGCCGAAACGCTGGCGCTGACCATCGCCGAGGGGCGGACGGTCTTTGGAGCCGGAGCCGGCAGGAGATCTGGCGTAAAGGGCGAGACGAGCGGCAATGTGCAGCATGTGGTGTCTGTCACGGCGGACTGCGACGGCGACGCGCTGGTGGTGGAAGTGGTCAAAGACGGCCCTGCCTGCCACACCGGCGCCGAGAGCTGCTTCTTCAACGAAGTGTATGTCTCGCCGGAGCTGAAGCAGTTCAGCTGGCAGGGGGCTGTATGACCTCATCAAGGGCCGCAAGACCAGCCCCAAGGAGGGCAGCTACACCACCTACCTGTTTGAGAAAGGCCTAGACAAGATTTTGCAAAAAGGTGGGCGAGGAGTGCACCGAGGTCATCATTGCGGGCGAAAAAGGAAGACAACGCCGAGACGGTCTACGAGATCAGTGATTTGGCATACCATGTGCTGGTGCTGATGGTGCAGGCGGGCATCACGGTGGAGGACATCACCCGCGAGCTGGAAAAACGACACGTTATCGACCACAAGGTCAAACAGGAAAGGATGCAGTGAGTTCACTATGGCAGATTTCAAGAAGTCCAGTGTCCATTGTCACTCGACGATGTGCGACGGCAAAAACACCTTGCAGGAGATGGCCTCCGCTGCGTGTGCGAAGGGGCTGACCACATTGGGCTTCACGGGCCATAGCTATACCCAGCGCGACCGTGAATACTGCATGAGCCCCAGCCGCACGGCTCAGTACAAGGCCACCATCGCAAAGCTCAAGGCCGAGTACAAGCGGAGCAATACGTAACTGAACGGAAGCATACTGAT
>VOFJ01003844.1_pt1 | contig 34176 bp, 46 predicted proteins | sample 5384081 | NCBI WGS metagenome assembly VOFJ01 (sample SAMN12384729, study PRJNA508395) | human gut metagenome | isolation source: healthy gut I | host: Homo sapiens
ACTCATGTTGGTGTAGGGTACCGGATGCTGCGCGTGGAAAATGATGAATCATAGTAAAAAAACAGGGTGCGCCCCTGAATGAACAACACCCCATTTGTCCGACAGTATTCGGTCTGACAAATGGGGTGTTGTTATATGTCGGAAAAACGAAAGGCGTACAGCGGAGAATGAGACCAATTTTTATAGTGCAAGATGCTTTGCACGATAGTCCCGTGGGCTGATGCCATATACATTTTTGAACGCGCGGGAAAAGTGAAGCTGATTGGGATAGCTGACCATGGTACTGATGGTGCTGATGGGAAGGCGGCTTTCGGTCAGCAGCTGTGCCGCCCGTGCCATGCGGTAGTGCAGCAGGAACCCCTGTGGGCTTTCGCCCATGGTATCTCGGAACACCTTGCTGAAATAGCTGCGGTTCAGTCCGCAGAAGGAGGAGATGTCCTCGATGGAAATATCTTCGCTGTAATGCTGCTCGATGAAAGACAGATTGAGATATAACAAGTCGCATTTTTTGCATTTACGAAACCGCTGGCAGATAGTATAATAATGGTGCAACAAGAGAAAAGAAACTGTGCAATGCGATGATGCACAAAATTCTCTCGCTGCTTTTGTAAGAGCTGACAAAAGTAAGAAAAATCGACCCGGCCGTTCCGACACGACCGCTTGTCTGTCGGCATTTCTATTAAAATAATCTCGTTGAGGTATAGGATCCATGAGTATTCGATTTGATTCCGAGACCCGCATTTTTGTATTGGAGACTGCCCATACCAGCTACCACATGAAGGTGGATGCGCTGGGGCACCTGCTGCATCTGTACTACGGCAAAACCATCGGCACCGGGGACCTGATGCAGCTGTATCCTCGCACAGACCGGGGATTTTCGCCGGATTACTACGCTTACCGCACCCACCGGGGCGTTTCCCCGGATCTGCTCCCCGCAGGAGTATACCGGCTGCAATGTGGGCGATTTCCGTCTGTCCTGCCTGACGGTGGCCGACAGCCGTGGTGGTGCCTTTGGCGCAGATTTTACCTATGTGAGCCACACGGTGGAGGCGGGCAAATATCAGCTGACCGGTCTGCCCTGTGCCCACGCAGAGGAAAACGATGCCGAGACCCTGATCGTCCGAATGCAGGACGAGGCCACCGGTCTGACGACGCTGGAGCTGCTGTACGGCGTGTTTGCACAGCAGGATGTCATCACCCGTGCGGCGCGGCTGACAAACCACGGAGATACCCCGCTGCGGCTGGACAAGGCGGCATCTGCCTGTCTGGATCTGCCCTTTGGCAGATGGGATCTGCTGCATTTCCACGGCAGACACGCTATGGAACGGCAGCTGGAGCGGGAAGATGTGGGCACCAATATCCAGACCATTTCTTCGGTGCGGGGCAGCTCCAGCCACCACAATAATCCCTTCCTGATCCTCTGCCAGCAGGATGCAACGGAGACCAGCGGTGCCTGCTACGGGGTGATGATGGTCTATTCCGGAAGCTACCAGATGGACGTGGAGCGCTCTCAGACCGGGCTTGTCCGGGTAGTGAGCGGCATTCAGGAGGAACGTTTTGCGTGGAACCTGAAGCCGGGCGAGACCTTTGACACCCCGGAGGTGATCCTCTCCTTTGCGGCAGAGGGTCTGACCCCGCTTTCCCAGCAGTACCACCGCTTTTTGCGGCGCAACATCTGCCGCGGCCCGTGGAAGGACAAACGCCGCCCCGTGCTGCTGAACAACTGGGAGGCCACCTATTTTGATTTCAACACCGAAAAGATCGTAAAGATCGCTGAAAAAGCGGCTTCTCTCGGCGTGGAGATGATGGTGCTGGACGATGGCTGGTTCGGCACCCGGAATGACGACAATCGAAGGGTCTGGGCGACTGGACCGTGAACTGCGAAAAGCTGCCCGGCGGACTGGACCCACTGATCGGGCAGATCAATGCGCTGGGCATGAAATTCGGCCTGTGGATCGAACCGGAAATGGTCAACGAGATCTCCCAGCTGTACCGCACCCATTCGGACTGGGCGCTGCCCCTGCCCGGACGCAAGCCTGCCATGGGGCGCAACCAGCTGGTGCTGGATCTTTCCCGCCCGGAGGTGGTGGACTATCTGGCAGGGGTTATCGGCAAGCTGCTGCGGGAGCATCACATTGAGTATATCAAGTGGGATATGAACCGCAGCATGAGCGATGTGTACAGCCGCGCTTTCCCTGCCGAGCAGCAGGGCGAGATCATGCACCGCTATATGCTTGGCGTTTATGCGCTGGCAGAGCGGCTGACGCAGGGCTTCCCGGAGGTGCTGTTCGAGGGCTGCGCAGGCGGCGGAGGACGCTTTGATGCCGGAATGCTGTGCTACTATCCCCAGATCTGGTGCAGTGATGATACCGATGCCATTGAGCGGCTGACCATCCAGCACGGCACCTCCTTTGGCTATCCGATCTGCACCATGGGTGCTCATGTTTCTGCCTGCCCCAACCACCAGACCGGCCGTACTACGCCCATCGACACCCGTGCTGTGGTGGCAATGAGCGGCACCTTTGGCTACGAGCTGGATCTGGGCAAATTAAAGCGCGCCGAGTGCACCGCAGTGAAAAACCAGATCAAGCGGTTCAAACGGCTGAACGACCTGATCCGCACCGGCGATTATTACCGGCTGACCGACCCGGCAGAAAACAACGCATATTTTACGGCATGGCAGTTTGCCGCAGAGGACGGCAGCGAGGCACTGTTGAATCTGGTGGTGACCCATCCGCAGGCGAATCCCTTGCCCATCCACCTGTGCTTCCGTGGGCTGGAAGAAGATGCTGTGTATGAACTGGATGGCATCGACTATTTCGGCTCCCGGTATGCCCACGACGTAGAGGACGGCATTCACAAGGGGATGCGGTTCAGCGGCAGCACCCTGCTGTATGCGGAACTTGTCCTGCCGCAGCTGTTTGGCGATTACCCCAGCGTGCAGCTTCATCTTACACGAAAAGGATAAAGAAAGATGACAAGTCAAGATAATTTTGCATCCGGTGCTCTTGCGGTCACCGCCATGCGCAGCTTTTTCGGCTTCGTATAGTTTGCCCATCAGGTAGTACTTCTGCTCCGGCGTGAGGCTGCGCCGTCCCAACTGGTTCTTACAAATCCAAGCGAGGACTTCTTCTCTGCTTTCAAACGGGAGCGGCATGGTGGAGAAATAAATCTCCGGGTGTTTCTGGAGGATGGCATAACGATTGTGTCCGTCAACAAGGGTGTTGTTTCACACAATCAAAGGAGAAATCAGCTTGCCCTCTTTGAGGATGTTTTCTTCAAGCTACTTAAATTCACCATCGGTCAGAGGAGGAACCTGGGACTGGAACTCCGGGTCGATTTTCAAGTTGATCATTCGCACACTCCTTTATCTTTCCTGCTGCGCCGGTTCTTCCTCCCGGAAAAAGGACGCAATATTCTGCTTTGCGGTTTTCAGTTTGAGCAGTTCCTCTTTGGCTTCCTTGTACTGCTCGTAGAAATTCGCCTTTTCGGATGCCAGCGCTGCGCATACTCGGCTTCCAGCTTTTTCGGGCTTGGCAGCTCGGTAAGGTCGTTTGCCTTGAAATAGGCTGTTGCCGCCCGGTACGCTGTCAGCTCTGCACGGTGCTGCTTCTCAAAAACTGTTGAGCAATCTTTTTTTGTATTTCTATAAATAACAATCAAGAGGGCGACAACTTTTGTTGTCGCCCTCTTGATTGTTATTTATTCCCATGTTTTGGCTTTTTGTCGGACAACTATAATTTGGATCTGGTACAGAATGCTGGGAATTGCAGAAATCAATGAAAAAATACCCAAGATGATAGAATGCTTGATAATGGCAAACAGTGCAAATAGAAGCAGCAGGAATAGCCATGGGTTACGCAAAGTGCGGTAGTATTTTTTCTTTATCGGCATAAGAAGTATGAAGTTCAAAAGGCTTTCCGTCGTTTGATTTTTCTACGATCAATAGTTCCCTGTTAAAAGTTGTTGCGTTTGTTGCAATATAACCGCCCATTTCCGCCCATGGACGCAATCGAACTTTTCCGACAGAATAGTTTAGATTGATATTCTTGAAAAATACCTTGTAGCCCATATCCTCCAAAAAATCAGCGTAGTCCGTTGCGTTCTCTTTTGATTTTTCTCCAATAAACTCTACACAATAGGTCACTTCATCGGGCTTGCATTTCTCAAATTCGTATAAAAGTGTTCCCGTCCGAACAAGTCGATAGCCTTTTTCGGACATTTTGTTTAACCATTTTGCCTGTGCATTTAGCAATCCACCAAAGAAGCGATAGCATTTTTTACTCATACTGTACCTCTCCAATAATTTCACTCGCGATGCTTACAAGTTCGTTTAGTCTTGCAAGCTCTTTTTCTGCAATTTCTTTTCCCTGTGCTGTAATGTGGTATTTTTTTTCGCCCCTCACTATCTCCATAAGGTTCAATCCACTTCTTGTCCTGCAAAGAGTTTAATGCTCCATATAAAGTACCTGCACCTAATGAAAGCCGTCCGCCCTGTTTTTTTCTTCAATAAATTGCATGACGGCATATCCGTGTTTTGGCGTATAAAAGAGAGCAAAAAATATAAAAGGTGACTTCTGTAAGCGCACCACCTTTTGTATTATCTCGCATGGTTTGACCTCCTTATTACGGTTACTGTAATAAATATATCACTAACCGTAATATTCGTCAAGCGGGTTCAGAAAAAATTATTTGAGGGATGTGCGAAAGAAGAACGGTCTACTCTATTCTTGTTTTGTTGTTCGGCGTGTCGTGGTGCTGGGAATTGCTAGGGGTCAGGTGAACATTCGTTTTGGTCATTGTACCTCCTGTCTGTTCGATAACTCCTTGGTGAAGTTATGTAAGCACGACACGCCGTTGCTGTTCGCACCGTCAGGTGCGAACCATGAGCAGGGTTTGGGGTGGGACCGCGTTTGCGTAGCGCAGCGATGATTTTGTCGAGTGAATCGGCGGCAAAATGAATCGGGTGTGTTGCGGGGCGGTTAATCTTTCTGCTGCTGCCTTTATAGGCTGCGGCCTGCTGATTTCTGCAAGTGAGCATGACGAAAATGATCCTCCATATTAAGCTGCTGCTAACAATGTTAATACGTCCTAACATCATCGAAAACCATTGAAAAAGTCCGAAAGCGTGCTACAATACAAAGATAAAGAGCCTGCCCCCGTTCAAGGGGATGGGCGCTCAGATAGGAAACACAGAAACGAGGGGTAAATATGTTTGATACAAAAAAGCTTGCACTGTTTTTGGGTGGTGTAGTGTTCGGCTCTGCCGGCTTCAAGGTGCTGTCCAGCAAGGATGCCAAAAAGGTCTACACCCAGACCACCGCTGCGGTGCTGCGGATGAAGGACTGCACCATGCAGACTGTGAACAAGGTGCAGGAAGAGGCCGGTGACATCCTTGCCGATGCAAAGGCCATCAACGAGAGCCGCGCCGCCGAGGCTGCACAGGAGGTCATCGAGGATACGGCTGAACAGCCCGCAGAGCAGACTGCACAGGTGATGATACAACGCAGCGGAGCCGCCCTTGGGCGGCTCTTTTTTTACGCAGAGGGGTAAGAAAAGCAATGAAATGTACGATCTTACATGAAGGTAAGGGACGGATGCGGGTGCACGTCTGCGCCGTGCAGATGACCCTGCACCGGGCAGATGTGCTGGAAGCCTACCTGAACGGGCGGGACAACATTCAAAAAGCCACCGTCTACGAGCGCACCGGAGATGTGGTGCTGACCTACCGGGGCAGCCGGAAGGACGCTGCCGCCCTACTGGCAGCCTACCGTTTTGACAACGAAGAATTAGAGGTGCTGGTCACCTCCCACGACAGCCGGAAAATCAATCAGGAATATCAGGAGAAGATGGTCAACCTTGTGGCGGGCCGGGTGTTCCGCAAGGTGTTCCTGCCTGCGCCCATCGCGGCGGCATATACGGTGTGGCGCTCCATCGCCTTTGTCTGGGAGGGCATCCGCTGCCTGCTGCACCGCAAGCTGGAAGTTGAGGTGCTGGATGCGCTCAGCATCACCGCCTCCCTCCTGCGGGGGGATTACAGCACCGCAGGTTCGGTGATGTTCCTGCTGACGGTAGGCAGCCTGCTGGAGGAGTGGACGCGGAAAAAGAGCTTGGATGACCTGGCTCGCAGCATGGCGCTGAACGTGGATAAGGTCTGGGTGCGCACCCGCAGGGCGAGGTACTGGTGCCGTTGACCCGCGTTCACGCCGGGGACGAAGTGGTGGTGCGCTCCGGCAACATGATCCCGCTGGACGGCATGGTGCTGGAAGGCGAAGCCATGGTCAATCAGGCTGCCCTGACCGGCGAGTCCATGCCGGTGCGCAAGACCACCGGGGCTACCGTCTACGCCGGAACGGTGGTGGAAGAGGGCGAATGCGTCCTTGTGGCTAAAGCTGAGGGCGGTGCCAACCGCTACGATAAGATCGTGGCGATGATCGAGGAATCGGAAAAGCTCAAGTCCGGCACCGAAAACCGGGCTTTGCAGCTGGCCGACCGCAATCTGGTGGTGCCGTGGTGCCTTGCCGGTACGGTGGCTACCTATGCCTTTACCCGCAACGTCACCCGGGCCATCTCCATCCTGATGGTGGACTTCTCCTGTGCGCTGAAGCTTTCCATGCCGCTGGCGGTGCTCTCTGCCATGCGGGAGTGCGGGGAATATCACATCACCGTAAAGGGCGGCAAGTATCTGGAAGCATTGGCAAAGGCGGACACCATCGTGTTCGATAAGACCGGCACCCTCACCCGTGCCACCCCACAGGTGGTGCAGGTAGTGCCTTTCTCCGGCTGCGGGGAGCAGGAGGTATTGCAGCTTGCCGCCTGTCTGGAAGAGCATTTCCCCCATTCCATGGCAAACGCAGTCGTCCGTGCTGCCAAGGAGCGGGGAATTTCTCACGAAGAGATGCACTCCGAGGTGGAGTACATCGTGGCCCACGGCATTGCCAGCCGGGTAGGGGGCAAGCGGGTGGTCATCGGCAGCGCTCACTTTATTTTCGAGGACGAGGTGGCTGCACCATCCCGGCAGGGGAACAGGCAAAGTTTGATGGGCTGGATCCGCAGTATTCCCACCTGTATCTGGCAGCATCCGGGGTGCTGGTGGGGGGTCATCTGTATTGCAGACCCCCTGCGCCCGGAGGCGGCACAGGTGCTGCGCCAGCTTCAAAAGCTGGGCATCACTCAGACCGTTATGATGACCGGCGACAGTGACCGCACTGCCCGCGCCATTGCGGCGCAGGTGGGGGTAGACCGCTGCTTTGCGGAGGTGCTGCCGGAGGATAAGGCCGCCTTTGTCCGCGATGCCAAAGCCGAGGGACATACAGTTGTGATGATCGGCGACGGCATCAACGATTCGCCCGCTTTGTCGGCGGCAGATATCGGCATCGCCATCCATTCCGGTGCCGCCATCGCCCGGGAGATTGCCGATGTGACCATCCGCGCCGACAGTCTGGAAGAGCTGGTGACCTTAAAAGCCATTGCCAACGCCCTGCAAAAGCGGGTGGGCAGCAATTTTTACCGCTTTGTGCTCAGCTTCAACTCGGCCCTCATCCTTTTGGGGGCTCTGGGCATCCTGCCCCCTGCCACCAGCGCCATGCTGCATAACCTTTCCACCCTTGGCATCAGCCTGCGCAGCATGACAGACCTGTTGGAGCAGAAGCCTTCCCTGTAAAAATGGTACGCCGGAGCGTCCGCAGATGCTCCGGCGTACCGAAATGATAGCTCTTTCCACAGAAAGCAGTGCATCTTCTACAAGAAACTGCTGGATGCTGGGATGACGCAAAGTAAAAACGGTTACTTCCCCAGATGCCAGATGTCGCGGTCATACTCGGCAATGGTGCGGTCGGAGGAGAACATCCCGGCTTTGGCAATGTTCACCAGACACTTGCGCCGCCAGCCCATGGGGTCGCAGGCGTAATCGCTGAGGGCCTGCCCTTTGCGGACGACATAGGCGTTGAAGTCCGGCAGGGTCTGGAACCAATCCTTATTAATCAGCTCGTCGTGCAGGCGCTGTCAGATTCTCGGCATGACCCGCGGCCAGCATTTCCGGGCCGGTGAGGAAGCGGATGGCACGGCGGATGTTGGCATCGCCCTCCACCCACTGGGCCGGGTCGTAGTCGCCGACGGTATAGCGATGGATGACCTGATCGGAGGTCTGGCCGAAGATATAAATGTTCTCTTCGCCCACCTGCTGGCTGATCTCCACATTGGCACCGTCCATGGTGCCCAGCGTCACCGCACCGTTCAGCATGAACTTCATATTGCCGGTGCCAGAGGCCTCCTTGGAGGCAAGGCTGATCTGCTCAGACAGGTCACAGGCAGGGATGAGCTTTTCGGCAGCGGTGACGTTGTAATTTTCCACAAATACCACCTGCAGCCACTTGGACACCTCCGGGTCTGCGGCGATGACCTTGGAGAGGGTCAGCAGGGCATGGATGATGTCCTTGGCAATGGTGTAGGCAGGAGCAGCCTTGGCACCAAAGATGCTCACCAGCGGCATGGCAGGCAGGTGTGCCCTGCCTTGATCTCGTAATACTGATGGATGAGGTACAGCAGGTTCAGCTGCTGACGCTTATACTCGTGCAGCCGCTTGGACTGGATATCGAACATGGCATCGGGATTCACTGCCACCTTCTGGAGTGCGCAGCAGCCAGTCTGCCAGCGCTGCCTTGTTGGCCTTTTTCACGGCGGTCAGCTCGTCCAGCACGGCTTCGTCGTCTGCAAAGGCCAGCAGCTTTTTCCAACTCGGCCGCGTCCTTGCGGAAACCGGAGCCGATGTGCTGTTCCAGCGTGGCGGTCAGGCGCGGGTCGCACTCCAGCAGCCAGCGGCGGAACGTGATGCCGTTGGTCTTGTTGTTGAATTTCTCGGGGTAGAGCTCGTAGAAACCGTGCAGCTCGGAATTCTTCAAGATCTCGGTGTGCAGGGTCGCCACGCCGTTGGTGGAGTGGGTGAAGTGGATGTCCATGTGGGCCATGTGGACGCGGTCGTCCTTGTCGATGATGGCCAGGCTCTCGTCCTCGGTGCGGGTGCGGGCCAGCTCGTCCAGCTTCTCGATAATGGGCATCAGCTGCGGGACCACGGTATCCAGGTAGGCGCGGGGCCACTTCTCCAAGGCTTCGGCCAGGATGGTGTGGTTGGTGTAGGCGCAGGTCTTGGTGACGATCTCCACAGCTTCGTCAAATTCAATGCCCTTCTCGCCCAGCAGGCGGATCAGTTCGGGGATGACCATGCTGGGATGGGTGTCATTGATCTGGATGGCGGCGTAGTCGGCCAGGTCGTGGTAGTCGCAGCCGCGGGCGGCGCACTCGGCCAGGATGAGCTGGGCGCCGGCACTGACCATCAGGTACTGCTGGTAAACCCGCAGCCGGCGGCCCGCCTCATCGGAGTCGTCCGGGTAGAGGAAGAGGGTCAGGTTCTTGTCGATGTCGGTCTTGTCGAAAGTGATGCCGTCGTGGACGATCGTCTCATCGATGGTGTCCAGGTCGAACAGGTTCAGGGTGTTGGTGCGGCCCCTGGTAGCCGGTGACGGCCAGCTTGTACAGGCGGGCGGTGTACTCCTTGCCGGCCAGCTCGACCGGGTAGGTGACGTCGGTCTTTTCGGCCCAGCTGTGGTTGGTCAGCCACGGGTCGGGCAGCTCGTTCTGCACGCCGTTCGCGAAGGACTGGAGGAACAGGCCGAAGTGGTAACGCAGGCCCACGCCGTCGCCGGGCAGGTTGAGGGTGGCCAGCGAATCCAGGAAGCAGGCGGCCAGGCGGCCCGGACCGCCGTTGCCGAGAGAAGGCTCCGGTTCCACTTCCTCAATATCGGAAAGACGCTTTCCGGCAGCGGCCAGTGCATCCGGGCTTCTTCGTACAACCCCAGATTGATGAGGTTGTTGGACAGCAGCTTGCCGATAAGAAATTCGGCGCTGATATAGTATAGCTTCCGTCCGGTAACGGGCTGCACGCGGTCGGCACTCTTCTGCCGCACCAGCTCCAGCAGTGCCAGATACAACTCCTGATCGGTGCAGTCCGCCAGCAGCTTTCCGGTGAGGCTCTGTAATGTTTCGGTAAAGCTCATAATGGATCCTCCTTTGTTTTCAGATACACCTTACGGAAAACAGATTTGACATTTATAATGCAAGATATACCAGATAAAACAATCAAAATCTTGCCTTAAAGGAGCAAATTATGGTACAATCCTATCATCTGGAGGTGAGACGATGCAAAATCAGGCATCTTTGCAGGAGACCAAGCAGCACGGGGCCGTGCGGTTCCCCTTCAATCTGTATCCCTGCGCCATTCCGGGGGATTTCCCGCAGGTGGCGCTGCACTGGCAGGACAGCATGGAGCTGGTCTTTGTCAAGCGGGGCATAGGACTGGTGCAGGTGGGCGCTGTGACCTGCCCGGCCTCGCATGGGGGACATCTTCATTTTTACGCCCGGCACCCTCCACGCCCTGCGGCAGGCAGAGGGGCAGCGCATGGAATACGAGAACATCATCTTTGAGCTGGAGCTTCTGGGCGGTGCGGAGGACCTTTGCGCCGAAAAATACCTGCTTCCGCTCCAGAGCGGGCGGCTGCTGCTGCCTGTGCGGCTGACCTCCCAACGACCTGTGTTATCTCCAGGCCGCCGCCTGCCTGCGGGAGGTGGAGGAAGCCAACCGTGCCAAGCTTCCCGGCTATGAGCTGCTGGTCAAAGGAGCACTGCTGCGCTTCCTCTCCCTGCTCATTGCGCAGGGGGAAACAGCAGCTCCCCGCGGAAACTGCCGATACCCAGCGGCTGAAAGCCGTTCTGCAATGGATCTCTGTCCATTATGCCGAGGGGCTTCGGGTCGCCGATGCCGACAGGGTCTGCTCCTTCAGTTCCAGCCACTTCATGCGCTGGTTCCGGCAGATGACAGGGCAGAGCTTTGTTGCCTTTCTGAACGAATACCGGCTGAATGCCGCCGCCGAAGCGCTGCATGCTACGGACGAGACGGTGCTGACGATCGCTTCCCGGTGCGGGTTTGAAAACCTCTCCTATTTTAACCGGGGCGTTCAAGGCACACTTCGGCATGACACCCCGGGAGTACCGGAAAAAATAAGCAAAACGAGGCCGTTCCGCCTCTCTGAGAAAGAGAGGGAACGGCCTCGTTGTTTTTGATCAGACTTCCGGCGGGCAGCAGCTCTCCCGGGGAGTGATGCCATGCTTCAGCAGGGACATCTGGTAGCCGCGCCTGCGCTCTGCCGAAAACAGCATGGCGTTGCTGACACCAAAATAGGCAATGCGACGGTGGCCCATTTCATAGAGGTAATCGGTGGCTTCCTCACCGGCAAGGGCGTTGTCGTAGGAACCCAGATAACTGGCGTTTGCAATAAAGATCTGGTCCACGATGTTGTACAGGTTTGTGTTATAATAGAAAAGAACGAAAACGCGCTGGAAAGTCTGTTTTGTACAGGCTGTTCCATCTGGATGAAAGAGGAGCAATATAGCACAGTATCAAGCAGGAATGCTCGTGGTTTCGTCTGGCAGATTTACCACTGGTTAAAATGTACCCGGTCATCCTCATAGCGGCTCTCACGCGGGGCAGTTAGGTCTGCTTCCGGGTAGCCAAGGGCGATGATGGAGTGGGGCACAATGGTCTCCGGCAGACCGAACAGCTTTTGCTGGGCCTCTACCCGGTCCATCTGGGGCCAGGTGCCCAGCCAGACTGCGCCAAGCCCCAGCTCCTGTGCAGCAAGGCAGATGTTCTGGGCGGCAATGGCTCCGTCAATGACCCAGTAGTCCTTTGCAAAGCGGAACGCACGGTCAAGGTCGCCGCAGACGAGGATACCGGCGGCAGCTTTCCGCAGCGGCTCGGCAGGGCGGCCATTGGCATCGGCCATCTGTGCCAGCTTTTCCGGGGCGGCCACCACCACGAAAGACCAGTCCCGTGCATTGACGCAGCTGGGGCCGCTCATGGCCGCTTCCAGCAGCTGGTGCAGTGTTTCGCTTTTGATGGGCTTGTCGGTGAATTCCCGGCAGCTGCGCCGGGTGAGAATGGCATCCAGAGTGTTCATAAATCAGTGCCTCCTGTTTTGATTTGCCCCAGTATAGCACAGTGATCATTCCTCGGCTTCGGCCTTTGCAGTTTCAAGGAAGGCCCGGATCTTATCCACCTGGATCTGTGCCACGGCCCGGCCGGTCTCGTAGACGCGGCGCAGCTGGGCGGGGTCCCGCTCCATGGCACCGATCTCCAGCGGGATGGGCGGGCGGATGACATAATCCTTGCCGGCCTGCTCCAGCATGGAGATGTAGCTCGGGTTTTTCGTTGTAGCGCTCGTGGCGGTCAGCCACAGCCTCCACAAAGGCAGGATAGCGCAGATACCGTGCCCGGATGGCGGGCAGCATGGGATTCTTCTTTTTCACAAACCCCTTGGGCTGGGTCAGGATGATGAGGTTCCGCTTGTAGCCGATGGACTCAAAGAAGCGGATGGGGATGGAATCGGCAACGCCGCCGTCCAGCAGGCCGTAATAGCCGATCTTGACGATCTTTGCGGCCAGTGGCATGGATGCCGAGGCTTCCATCCAGCGCACATCCTCCGCATCACCGGTGCGGCACTTATGATAGATGGGGTCGCCGGTGCGGACATCGGTGCAGACCACAAAGTAATCCATGGGGGATTCCCGGAAAGCCTTGTCGTCGAACGGGTCGAGCTTTTCGGGCACCTCGTGGTAGCAGAAATCCTCGCTGTACAGGTTGCCGGTGCGCAGCAGATTGCGGAAGCTGGCATAGCGTTTGTCATTGCAGTAGGTGGTGTTGTAGCGGATGGTCCGCCCGATCTGGTGGGATTTGTAGTTGCAGCCGAACACTGCTCCCGCCGAAACACCTACCATGCCGTCTACCGTGATGCCCTGCTCCATCAGAACATCCAGAACACCGGCAGTGAACATGCCCCGCATGGCACCGCCTTCCAGGATCAATCCGGTCTTCATACGCGTGATACTCCTTCTCCTCACAATGCATCCCGCCCGAACAGGCGGCAGGATGCAGAAAACGGGCACCTTTCCCTGTGCCCGGAGCGCCCCGGAAATCCACCCGGAGCCGTTGCTTCCAGTATACTCAAATTTTGCTGAAAAACAAGAGAGAAAATGCCAAAAGACCTTGAAAACAGGGGGGGCAAATCCGGTATACTAGGTAAAATCAAAATGCAGTACCAAAGCTTGGAGGAAGAGACGGATATGAAACTGCTGGAAGAACGCATTCAGAGAGACGGGATCGTGCGCGAGGGCAATGTGCTGAAGGTGGACAGCTTCATCAACCACCAGATGGACATCCCCCCTGTTCCGCGAGATGGCAAAGGAGTGGAAGCGCCTGTTTGCAGGCAAGCCCGTCAACAAGGTGCTGACCATTGAGGCCAGCGGCATTGGCATTGCCGCCGTGGTGGCTAGCGAGTTCAACGTGCCGGTGGTGTTTGCCAAAAAGTCCATGAGCATCAACCTGGATTACGATAACTACGAGACCAAGATCCAGTCTTTTACCCACAAGAAAATTTATAACGTCATCGTCTCCAAGAAGTTCCTCACCCCCGAGGACCACGTCCTCATCATCGACGACTTCCTGGCAAACGGCTGTGCCCTGATGGGCCTGCTGGATCTGGCCAAGGAGGCCGGAGCCACGGTTGAGGGCATTGGCATTGCCGTGGAGAAGGGCTTCCAGCAGGGCGGCGAGCTCATCCGCAGCAAGGGCATCCAGCTGGAGAGCCTTGCCATTGTGGAATCCATGAACAGCGAGACCGGCGAGATCAAGTTCCGCGAGCAGCCGCACCAGAACTGAAAACAAGCAATTCAAGACCGCTTCGGCGGTCTTTTTTTGCTGCCCGTTTTCAGGCCCCGTCAAAACTGTCGCCGTCAGCGGGGAGGTCGGCGGCGGTCTCTGCTGTGGAGGCAGCCGGGGCTTCCGTGGCGCGGGGCACGCCCCTGTACACCAGCGTCTGCTCCAGCACTTCGGCACAGACGGGGGGCCGACAGGCTGCCGCCTGCGGTCGTCCAGCTGTGGGGTTCGTCCAGGCAGAGACCAGGCAGAGAAACTGCGGATCGTCGATGGGAGCCACCGCCACAAAGCTGGCAATGCGGGCTTTTTCGTCGGCGCTGTCCAGCTTCTGGCTGGTGCCGCTTTTTCCGCCCACCCGGTAGCCCGGGATCTGGGCGTTCCGTCCACCGCCGTAGAGCACCACGGCCTCCATCATCTCCCGCATGGTCTGGCTGGTCTCTGCCTTGAGCACCTGCCGTTTGCAGACAGGGGAGAGCTGCTCAATGGTACTGCCGTCCGGGGCCAGGATCTCCGAGACGACGTAGGGCTGCATCAGCTTTCCCCCGTTGACCACGGCGCAGACTGCCGCCGCCATTTCCAGATAGGAGATCTTGCTGCTCTGCCCAAAGGCACAGGAGGCCAGCTCCACCGGGCCCATCCGGTCGGCGGTATAGTACAGGCTCTTTTTCGGCTCGGCGGGCAGGTCGATGCCGGTGGGCTCCCGCAGGCCGAAGGAGGCAAAATAATCGCAGAAGGCCTCCCTGCCCAGCCGGCCCCCCGATCTGGATGAAGCTCTGGTTGCAGGAATTTTCCAGCGCCTGGGTCACGCTCTGGGCCCCATGGCGCTTGTGGTTGGCACAGTGGAAGCGGGTGCCTGCCACCGAGATGGATTCCCCGCAGTAGAAGCTGGAATGCTTTGTGATGGCTCCGGCATCCAGCGCCGCCGCGCAGGTGATGAGCTTGAACACGCTGCCCGGCTCGTGCAGGTCGCTGACAGCTTTGTTCCGCCACTGGGTCTGCTGGGCCAGCTGCAAAGCGGCCTTGCGCGCATCACCGGTCAGGGCTTCCACGGTGTTCCGGGCGGCGGTGTCGGCAATGACGCGGGGCTCGTTGGGGTCGTAGGAGGGCGTGGTGGACATGGCCAGCACGCCCCCGGTGTTCACATCCATGACGATCCCCACGGCCCGCGCCGCCACATGGTGCTCCTGCACAGCGTAGGACAGCGCATTTTCAAGGTAGTGCTGGATACAGCTGTCGATGGTGAGCCGCAGGCCGTCCCCCTCGGTGGGAAAACACTCGGTCTCGTAGCTCTGCTCCAGTGTGTAGCCCCAGGCGTTGACAGCCGTGAGCACGACGCCGTTTTCGCCGGTGAGCAGATCGTCATATTTCAGCTCCAGCCCGGCCACCCCTGCGTTGTCCACATTGGTGAACCCCAGCACCGAAGCCAGAAACGCTCCCTGCGGATACCAGCGCTTGCTGTCCTGATTGATGCGGATGCCGGTGATGCTGTTTTCCTCGCAGAAGTCCCGCACAGCATCGGCTGCGGCACGGTCCACCCGGTAGCGGAGCAGGCAGTCGTTGGAGCGGCGGTCGCTGAATTTTTCCAGCAGGGCCGCTTCGTCCAGCGCTAAGATCTCCGCAAGGCCGTGGGCGGCAAGGGGGATTTTCTCTTCCGGCATCTCCCGGGGCGAGGCCCGCAGGGTCCAGCAGCTGCTGTTGGCGGCCAGCAAAAGGCCGTCGGCGCTGTAAATGCGCCCCCGGTCTGCGGGGACCACGGTGTCCCGCAGCTGCTGGCCCCTGTGCGCGGTCGGCATAAAAGCCGTCGGTGCGCACCTGCAGGAAAAAGAGCCGCACGGCCAGCCCCAGGCAGACGGCACAGAACAGCACCGCCACGGCCCGTGCCCGGCGGCGGAATCCCCGCTCAGGCAGGGTGCGGAGAACTTTGGGCATAACTAAGCCACCTTTCGGTTTCGCCAGAGACTGAGAGATTGTACAGAGTATCTGCCTATCTTTACGCAGAACCTCAAGAAAATAGACTAGCAGCCCCGGTTTTGACATACAATAGTGAAACTGGGGGTGACGAGATGAAAGAAGCTGCGGCACTGCCGCGGGGCGGACGGCACAGGGCACCGCTGCGGCCGCTGCCAGCCATGGACCTGCCGTTTCTGGTGCTGGTACTCACGCTGGTGGGATTCGGGCTGGTGATGCTGGGCAGTGCGTCGGGGGCGGTGGCCCTTTACCGGCGGGGCGATGCCTTTTTTGCCTACCTGCGCCCCCCCAGCTGCTCTACGCTGCCATGGGCATTGCGGGGCTGTGGCTGGCCAGCCGGGTGGACTATCACATCTTCCACAAATTGGCCTGGCCGCTGCTGGGGGTCTCGCTGGTGCTGCTTGCGGTGGTGCTTTTTATGCCGGAATACAACGGCTGCAAACGGTGGCTGGTGCTGCCGGGGGTGGGTACCCTGCAGCCAAGCGAGATCGCAAAATTTGCGGTGGTGCTGGTGTTTTCGCACATCATCTCGCTGAACCATGACAGGATGCGCAGCTTTGCGGTGGGGGTGCTGCCCTTTGTGCTGGTGCTGGGGGTGGTGGCGGCGCTGATGCTGCTGGAACCCCATCTTTCGGGCACTTTGCTGATCCTGGGCATCGGGGCAGTGCTGATGTTCGTGGGCGGCACAGGTCTGCGGTGGTTCGTGCTGGCAGGCCTGGGCGGGGCGGCCGCCATTGGGGCGGCGGTGGTCGTTATGCCGGACCTTGTGCCCTACGCTGCCGACCGCCTGCGCTCCTGGCAGGACCCTTTTGCCGACCCGCTGGGGGACGGCCACCAGACCATCCAGAGCCTGTACGCCATCGGCTCCGGCGGAGCCACCGGGCTGGGGCTGGGGAACAGCCGCCAGAAGCATCTGTTTGTGCCCGAACCTCAGAACGACTTCATCTTCTCCATCGTCTGCGAGGAACTGGGCTTTGTGGGGGCCTGCGCCGTGGTGCTGCTGTTCGTGCTGCTGCTCTGGCGGGGCATTACCATTGCCGCCCATGCTCCCGACCGTTTTGGGGCGCTGCTGGTGGTGGGCTTTACCGTGCAGGTGGCCCTGCAGGCTGTCCTCAATGTGGCCGTGGTCACCAATACCATCCCCAACACCGGCATCAGCCTGCCCTTTTTCTCCTCCGGAGGAACGAGCCTGATGATGTTGTTGGGAGAGATGGGTATTGTCCTATCCGTATCAAGAGGTGAAACCTGACGGAATAGAAAACATAAAGTTGAATTGCCAAAGGCTCTCCCTTTGGGAGCAACGACGACGACCACCGCCTGCGGCGGAATGAGGGAGGAGTTGTTGGGGCCGCGGCCAGCAGGACGCAAGCGCAAGGGTTTGCGCGAAGCGGATGCTGGGAGCCGCAACCCGGTGCTGGCGCGAAGCGCCTGAGAGGGCGAGGATGCTATAAATTACAAAACAAACTTGTCCGCCTCACACTCCGGCCCTGTTTTGCATACGGTGGGGTATCTTTTGCGGAATGGGGGCACGGACATGGAGGAACGGATCGTGGTGACAGGGGGCCGCCCGCTGAACGGAAGCGTGAAAATTCCGGCGGCGAAAAATAGCGTTCTGCCGCTTTTTGCAGCATCGCTGCTCTGCACGGGAGAGGTGCGGCTCCAGGATGTGCCCCGCCTTGCGGATGTGGAACACTGCATGGCGCTTTTGCGGGGTGTGGGCTGTGCCGCCCGGTGGGAGGGCAGTGATGCGGTACTCTCCGGTCCGCCTGCCAACAGCACCCTGCCGGGGCAAACAGCGGGACAAATGCGGGCCTCCATTCTGTTCTGCGCGCCGCTGCTGGCAAGGCTGGGCCGCGCCGAGACCAGCCTGCCCGGCGGGTGCCGCATCGGGGCCCGGCCCATCGACCTGCATCTGGCGGGGCTGGCAAAAATGGGGGCGGTGGAGCTGGAAGCTGGGGAAGGGCGGCTGGTGCTGACGGCTCCCTCCGGCCTGCACGGGGCCGAGATCACCCTGCGCTTTCCCAGCGTGGGAGCCACCGAGACGCTTCTGCTGGCCGCTGCCTGTGCCAGAGGCAGGACCATCCTGCGGGGGGCGGCCCGGGAACCGGAGATCGCCGACCTTGCCGCTTTTCTGAACCGATGCGGCGGCTGCATCGAGGGGGCAGGCAGCTCCACGATCCGCATCGAAGGGCGGCGGGGGCTTTCCGGGTGCTGTTTTTCGCCCCTGCCCGACCGCATTTTTGCTTCCACGCTGGCCTGCGGCTGTGCGGCGGCGGGCGGCCGGGTGGAACTGGCCGGCTGCGCCCCTGCGCTCTATGCGCCGGTGCTGGAAATTCTGGGACAAATGGGGTGCCGGGTGGAACCGGCAGGGGATACGGTGCGAATTTCCCGCTTTGGGCGGCTGCATGGGGCAGGCCGGGTGTTCACCGGAGCCTATCCGGCCCTTGCCACCGATGCTGCCCCGCTGCTGGCGGCGGCAATGCTCTGTGCCGACAGTGAGAGCAGCATCGAGGACGTGATCTTTGAGCGCCGGTTCGGCTGTGCCGAGGGTTTTTGCCGCCTGGGTGCACAGGCCGAAACGGCGGGCAGGGTGCTGACCATTGCGCCGGGCGGCCATTTGTGCGGCACCGTGGTGGAGGCCCCCGACCTGCGGGGCGGGGCGGCACTGGTGCTGGCGGGGCTTGCGGCCCGGGGAACCACGGTCATCACCCACCCGGCGCATATCGACCGGGGCTATGCCGGATTTACAGAGATTTTGGCCGGTTTGGGGGCGCAAATTCGGCGGGAATCGGCCACGGGAAACGGGACGGTGAAAAAAACCTCTGCAAAAAAACAAATTTGTCTTGCAATCGGGGCAAAAAGATGATACGATACAGTTATATAAGTATAGTATCGAACTCTTCTTGTGCGAAAAGCGCAGGTTTACGATAACATATCCGATGGAGGACAAAAGTTATGGCACTCATGCTCGACGAAGAAATGGATGAAAACGTTACAACGATCAAGGTCATTGGCGTGGGCGGCGGCGGCGGCAACGCCGTCAACCGCATGGTCAGCGACGGCCTGCAGGGCGTAGAATTTATTGCAATGAATACCGACCAGCAGGCACTGGCGAAGAACCATGCCGCCACCAAGGTGCAGCTGGGCTCCAAGCTTACCAAGGGCCGCGGCGCGGGCGCTGATCCCGAGATCGGCCAGCGCGCTGCCGAGGAGAGCAAGGATGAGATCTCCAACGCCCTGAAGGGCGCCCAGATGGTCTTCATCACCGCCGGTATGGGCGGCGGCACCGGCACCGGTGCGGCTCCTGTGGTGGCTGAGGTGGCACACGACCTGGGCATCCTGACCGTGGGCATCGTCACCAAGCCCTTCTCCTTTGAGAGCAAGCGCAAGATGGGCCTGGCAGAGCAGGGCATTGCAAACCTGCTCATGCACGTTGACAGCCTGATCGTTATCCCGAATGAGCGCCTGAAGATGATCAGCCAGGAAAAGATCACCCTGATGAACGCCTTCCAGGCCGCCGATAATGTGCTGCGTCAGGGCGTGGAGTCCATCTCTGCTCTGATCAATGTGCCCGCCTTCATCAACCTGGACTTCGCCGATGTGCGCTCCATTATGAAGGATGCCGGTTACGCCCACATGGGCGTGGGCAGCGCCAAGGGCGCAGGTAAGGCAGAGAACGCCGCCAAGGCTGCGATCTCCTCTCCGCTGCTGGAAACCAGCATTGCCGGTGCACACGGCGTGATCATCAACATCACCTCCAGCCCCGATATCGGCCTGGAGGATGTCGAGACTGCTGCCGGCCTCATCACCCAGAGCGCTCACCCCGATGCAAACATCATCTGGGGTACTGCGTTCGATGAGAACCTGTCCGATGAGATGCGCGTTACCGTTGTGGCTACCGGCTTTGACAACAAGGCCGCCGATGGCCTGCGCAGCAGCCTGAACAACGCCGCCGGTGCCGGTGCTTCCACCCCCAGCGCAGTGTTCAGCTCTGATGTGTCCGGCGCGGGTGCCGCAAAGCAGCAGCCTGCTGCCGCCGCAAACAGCGCTGCAAAGCCGGTGGAGGAAGAGAGCAGTGACAACCGTTACTACGATGAGCTGCTGGCAATCCTGAATAAGCGCAAGTAAGTTTGTAAGTTACAGTGTGAACCGCCCGGGAGGGGGCGTGATCTCTTGCGCGCGTGAGCGGGAGGAGCAGAGATGGTACCAAACGACATCTGGCTGCGCACCGAATGGCTGAGCTGCCGCAGGACCAGTGTGCTGCGCTGTGTGGAGCGTTATTGTGCCGCCGCTGCCCGTGAATACCGCCGCGCTCTGCGCAGGGTGCAGGAAGTGGAGGAAATGATGGCGCAGGTCGAACCGGAAACCGGGAGACGGCTCCCGAGTCAGCCCGCTCAGGCGGAGCTGTTGAACCGCCGTCTTGCTGCTGCCAATGCGGAGATCCGCCGTTACCAGACCCGGCTTTACGCCTGTGAGCGGGAGATGGTGGCACTGCGGCAGGAGAACGCCGAACTGGAAGCTCTGTGTGAGCAGGCGCGGGCAAACAGCCTGCTGCCGCCCGTGCCCCCGCAGCCCAAGGTGCTGGAACAGCCCGGCCTGCCGGTGATCGTGTTCCACCCGGCGGCGGATGCCCCCAAGGCAGAGCAGCCCCAGCCGGATGCTGCGCCGGAGCAGAGCGCACCGGAGCAGGAGCCTGCCCCGCAGGCCGCACCGCCGGAACCGGAGGAAGAACGCCGCCCCTTTGCGCAGCCGGACTGGAAGCCCAACCACGGCGCTCGACCATCAGGCGGTGGATCTGGTACATCAGCTGGAAAGCTTAATGACTGTATAACAAAAAGACGATGCACAAACGCTGTGCATCGTCTTTTTGCGTCTTGGGATGTTACCGCACGGCGCTGGTGCGGTGTTCCATGAGGTAGGTGGCCTTCAGGTCGGCAATGTGGAGCTTGACGGCAAGCGGATATTTGTCGTAAGCCTCCGAGATGGCAAAGCAGCCGCCCTTGGCCGCATCGTCAAAGCCGCCCATGTGCCAGCGGATGGCCACCGCTTCCTCGACCTTCAGCTTCATGAAGCGCTCAATCAGGAACACGCTTTTTTCACCGTGGCCGTAGGGAAACAGGTCCTCCACGCTGTAGCTGGGCACCTTTTCCCACTGACCGGTGGTCTCGTTCTTCACGTTGCGGGTGCCCTTTTTGTAGAAGTTGGCCTTGCACAGATCGTGCAGCAGAGCACAGATGGCATAGCTCTCTCCTCACTCTCGCCCCTCGGTGAAAAAGCCGTCGTGGAGGGCATGGTAGACGTTCAGGCTGTGCGTGCACAGCCCGCCGTCACAGGCCCCGTGGAACCGGGTGGAGGCCGGAGCCGAGAAGAAATCCGTCTTGTTGTCCAGCCAGTCCAGCAGCTTTTCGCTGCCGGGGCGGGAGACATGCTGCTGCCAGATCTGCAAAAACTCCTCGCGGTCGCCCATCTTACAGCTCCAGATCGTCCAGGATGCCCTTGAGGATGGCCAGCTCATCGTGGCTCAGGGAAATGCCCTTGCCCATGCGGGTGCCGTCCGGGGACCAGTCGCGGATGTCGTACTTGGGTTCGCCTTCGTTCCAGCTGATGAGGTTGAGCTGGCGCTCCCAGCCGCGGGGCCGCTGGGAGAGGACTGCCATGCGCTGGACGACTTCGTATTTGATTTCTGCCATGTTTCCTTACCTGCCTTTGCTTTGTTTGTTATCATAATATAAGAACGCGGCGAAGATTTCAACAGGTGTAAATTGGAAAATAATTTGAAAATTTTAAATTTACTTGCAGGAGCCGGATGTGATATCCGCAAAACGGAACGTCCTGCCAAAGGCTCCCCTGCGAGGGGAGCTGGCGCGCGGAGCGTGACGGAGGGGGTCAACCATAAGGTTCCTCTTCCCGCAGGCGAACCAGTTCTTTTACCGCCTCCGGGTCATCCGGTGCGGGCTGGCGGCTGTTTCGCTTCTGCTCAGTGCTGAACAGCCCGGGGGCATACTGCGCCATTACCCCGGGTGTATTTCCTGCCAGAAATTCCTTGGCGTTTTTTTCTGCATACAGGCTGCCGGTGTGCCGTCCGTCATGGGGACCGCCTGCATCGGCGGCAGATCCGGTTCCGGCGGCGGCAGCTGCACCTCCGGGCTGTGTCCGGCTGGCTGGGCAGCCCCCCAGCGGCGGGCTCACTCGGCTGGATGTGGGGCCGACATTCTTTTTGCTTGTGGGACATAAGAAACACCTCCGCACTTAATGTGTGCGGAGGTGTGGTCGTTTATGCGGGAAAGGGGGTGAAACCCCTCAGTCAATGCTTCGTATTGCCAGCCCCCCTAGTAGTGGGGCCTCTGGCGTTGCATGGAGTTTGGTGAGTTCCCCTTTGTGCGCAGGCTGAACCGCTCTGCCAAGGCCTCCCCTACCAGGGGGAGGTGGCAAAGCCGATAGGCTTTGTCGGTGGGGTTACGTCACAATCTCCACCCAGCTGCCCCCGCTCCGCTCCTTATGCACGACCACCTGCCGGTCGATGCGGTCCTTCAGGGCGGCGACATGGGAGATGATGCCCACAAGCCGGTCGCCCTCGGTCAGGCCGGCAAGCACCCGGATGGCCTGCTCCAGCGAGTCCTCGTCCAGGGAGCCAAAGCCCTCGTCGAGGAAAAGGGTGTCCAGCCGGATGCCGCCAGCGGCGCTCTGCACCTCGTCCGAGAGGCCCAGAGCCAGCGCCAGAGAGGCCTTGAAGCTCTCTCCGCCGGAGAGGGTCTTGACGCTGCGGCGGGTGCCGTTGTAGTGGTCGATGACGCCGAGGTCGAGGCCGGACTGGCTGCGCTGGTTCTCGGCCCCGATCCGTTCCAGCTCGTATTGGCCCGCCGTCATCTGCATCAGGCGGGTGTTGGCGTGGACGAGGATGCGGTCGAGGTAGTTCATCTGAATGTAGGCTTCCAGCCGGATCTTCTGTTTGCTGCTCAGGGTGCCGCCCGCCGTGGAGGCCAGCGCGTTTACCCACTGCCAACGGGCATCCAGCGCGTCCCGCTGGTCGGCAAGCTTCCGGTGATCGGCCATCGCCCTCCGGTTGGGCAGCAGCCGGGCGTTCAGGTCTTTCTCCTGTGCGGCAAGGGCTTTGCGCCGGGCCAGCAGCTCGTTCTGCTCTGCCTTGAGCGCCGCGATCTTCTGGGGCTGCGCGATCTGCTCCGCAGCCTGCCGGGCTTCCAGTGTCTGCACCGCAGCCTGGGCGGCGGCAGAAGCCTGCTGGGCTGCCGTCACTTGCGCTTCCAGAGCGGTGCGCTGTTCTGCCTGTGCTTTGCGTTGGGCTTCCAGCTCTTTTTTGCGGCGGCAGTAGGTATGGTTTTTGGTCTGGCGCTGCTTCAGGTCGGCCTGTGCAGTGTGCAGAGCATCATTTTCCTCGGCCAGCGCAGTCTTGAGCAGGCTCACGGTCAGGGGCACCGGCCCCTCGGGCGAAGTGAACCGTTCGGGCAGGAGCGCTTCGGCATCCTTCCGCAGCTGGGCACGGCCTTCCTGCTCCCGCGTCAGCGCTTCCCGCGCGGCGGCACTGGCCTCCTGTGCGGCGCTGTCGGCCTGGGCGGCGGCCTGCTTGGCTTGGTTCACCTGCACTTCGGTGGGGGCGGTGCGGGGCAGGTGGGCTTTGGCCGGGTGGTGGGTGCTGCCGCAGACAGGGCAGGCGGCTCCCTCTTCCAGCGTCTGAGCCAGCAGACCCGCCTGCGCATCCAGAAAAGCACGCTCCAGCGTGTCCCGGGTGGAATGGGCCTCGGTCTGTCTGTCTGCCGCCTGCCGGTAGGCCTCCTGCGCGGTGCGTGCGGCTGTGTTCCGGTGCTGGCACTCTGTCAGGCTCCGGGCCAGCTCGTTCAGCGCAGTTTCCCGCTGGGCAAGACGGACCGCTTCTGCCTCCAGCTCCACCCGGCGGGTGTCGGCATCGGCCAGAGCGGCAAGCTCTGCTTCAGAGGCCGTGAGTGCCGCGTCCAGTGCTTCCAGCGTTTTGTGCCGGGTGCTGGCCTTGGCGGATTCCAGCTGGGCGGTGCTTCGGGCCTTGGCCAGCTCTCCGGCAACCTCCTGCCGCTGGCGCTCTGCCTGCTCTGCCGCGCCCAGCGTGGTCTGTAACGTGCTCAACTGCCTGTCTAGCGCAGCCAGCGCATCTGCGGCCTGTGCGGCGGCGGCTTCCTGCCGGGCGGTCAGTCCCTCCAGCAGGGTGGTCACTGCATCCGGCGGCATCTGCGCCGAAAGTGTCCCCAGTGCTTCTGCCTCCGGGTCTGCGGCATCATACGAGATGCCCGCAAGCACTGCGTCCAGTTTTGCATTCAGGGCGGCGCGTCGGGCTGTGAGGGCGGAGTTTTCCTCGGCCAGCGCCTCCTGCAGTTTCTGGTAGCGCTGGGTGCGGAACAGCTTCCGGAAGATCTTGCTCCGCTCCTCAGTGGTGGCGTTGAGCAGGCGAGTGAACTGCCCCTGCGCGATCATGGCGATCTGGGAAAACTGGTTGTAGTCCAGCCCGATGAGCTCAATGACGGCGGCGGTGACCTCTTTCGCTTTGGTCACGGGCGGGCGGCCGTCGGCAAAGGTGAGGGGCAGCGTCGGCTTTTTCGGTGGTAAAGCCCTCGCCCCGGGCCTTGGGGCGGAGGTATTCGGGATTGCGGCGGACGGTGCAGCGCTGCCCCCGCACCTCAAATTCCAGCTCCACAAAGGTGGGTGTTTTGGGGTCGGCGTACTTGCTGCGGAGCATGGCCCCCTCTCGGACGCCGCCGCTGGAGTGGTCGTAGAGGGCGTAGGTGATGGCGTCGAAGAGGGTGGTCTTGCCCGCGCCGGTGTCGCCGGTGACGAGGTAGAGCCCGCCTCTGCCCAATTGCTCCAGCGGCAGGGTGGTGGTGCCTGCATAGGGGCCAAAGGCCGAAAGGGTCAGCTTCAGCGGTCTCATGCGTCCTCCTCCTTCCAGATCTCCTCAATGAGCTGCTGGCAGAATGCCGCCTGCTCCGCCGTCAGCGGCTGATTGTTCTGCAGCTGGTAAAACGCTGCAAAATGCTCCAGCGGTGTTTTCTGTTCGGCCTTTGCAGGGGCATCCAGCTCCTGCCGGGTCCTGGGTGCGGCGGTTATCGTAATCCAGCCGCATCAGGTTGGGGTAGATCACCCGCAGGCGGGCCAGCGCGTCCGGCACGTCCTGCTCATCGGTCAGGGTGATGTGCAGGTAGTCGTCCACGGCAGTGCCGTCGTAATTGCGGCGGTCGGTCAGCTCCATATAGCTGCCGCGCAGCTCCCGCAGATCGTGCCGGGGCACCAGCGGTTCGGCGGCAATGGTCACGCTGCCCTTTTCGCCCAGCTCCACAAAGGTCACGCTCTTGTGCTGGCCGGCCTCCGAAAAGGAATATTTCAGCGGCGTGCCGCAGTAGCGCACGGTATCGCGGCCCACCTTCTGGGGGCTGTGCAGGTGGCCCAGCGCCACATAGTCGAACTTGTCGAACAGGGCGGCATCCACCCAGTCGATGCCGCCCACGCTGGGCTCCTCACTCTCGCAGGAGGCAGCTCCTGCCACGAACTGGTGTGCCACCAGCACACTGCGGCGGGCCGGGTCGGGCGAACAGTGATCCAGCACGCAGGCAAAGGGCATCGTTGTAGCTCTCAATGGGCGCGTCCGGCCAGACGTGCCGCACCATGGCGGGCTTCAAAAAGGGCAGTAAGTACAGATCGACCGGGCCGTGTGCGTCGGTGAGGGTGATGGGCTCCGGCGGGCCGGAAAACACCGGTGAGACGTAGAACCTGCTTTCGGCCAGCAGGGCAGAGCCAAAGGCCACCCGGTCGGCGGAATCGTGGTTGCCCGAGATGGCGAACACCGGCAGCTTCCGGTGGGAAAGCTCGGTGAGGAACCAGTCCAGCAGGCGGACCGCCTCGGCAGGCGGCACGGGTTTGTCGTACAGGTCGCCGGCCAGCAGCACGGCATCCACGGGGTGGGAATCGAGCAGGGATAAGATCTGCTCTAAAATGTACCGCTGGTCGTCCAGCATGGAGAACTCGCAGACCCGTTTGCCCAGGTGCAGGTCGGAGAGATGAAGTAAGCGCATGGGGAAGCCCCCTTTCTAAAAGGATGGCTCTATTATACCACGGAATGTTCTCTTTTGCGTGCCAAAAGAGAACCAGAAAAGCACCCGCTACTTTCGAAGCGCGGTAGGCACGAACTAGGGGCTGCTCGCCCCTAGTGACCCCAAAGCAGAGGGCTCGAACAAAAATGCTGGAGATTCCCGCCTGTCGGCGTGAAGATCTCTTAACCGCATTTTTGCCCGGAGCCGATTGAAATTTTTAACTAGCGGGGAACAGCTTCTCCCAGGTGGCTTTGCCCACAGCACCGTCAGCGTTCAGGCCGTTGCGGCGCTGGAACCGCTGAACAGCGTCGGCAGTCCGGGAGCCGAACTTTCCGTCCGTGCCGATCTTCTCCCCCAGCGTGTTGAGCTTCTGCTGGATGAGCCGGATGGTGCCGCCGGACATGCCGGTGCGCATCACGATGCCGGGATAGGGCACCGCCAGCCCGTGCTTTGCGGTGTACTTTGCGTAGAGGACATTCCAGGTGTTGGCCCCGACTTTGCCGTCCATGTTCATATTGTTCCGGAGCTGGAATTCTTTCACGGCGTTTTCGCTCCTGGTGCCAAAGCGGCCGTCTGTGGTCAGTGCGGGGTAATAGCTGCACTGGTCACGCACGCCGTTGAGCCAGGTATGCACCAGGGCCACATCCGGGCCGGAGGAGCCCTTTTGGATCAACGAATAATAAGCGGGGATCGCCATTGTGGTCACACTCCTTCCACGACAGCGTATGCAGCGCTGTGGGGAGGGTGTGCCCTGGTACAACCTCTCAGTCGCCTTTGGCGACAGCTCCCCTAGTAGGGGAGCCAAGTTTACGCTGCTGTGCTCTTGCCTCTCCTACTAGGAGAGGTGGCATCCCGAAGGGATGACGGAGAGGTTTCGACCAGCACCTTATCCTCCCGGCTTGCCGTCACCCGCTGCCACCATTCCACGCATTTGAACCGCACCACATACGACCCACACACCAGATCGTTTTCCTCCGGCAGGGCGTAGGTGCCGCAGGCAGAGCGGCACAGCCCCGGGTAGAGCACGCACCACCAGTTTTTGCCGTGGCGGGCGTTGCCGCCCAGGTCGATGCGCAGAGCCAGATATCGCCCGGCGGGCAGGATGCCGGTGGAATAGCGGGTGGTATCAAAGTACATTTCCACCAGCTGTACCGTAACGGTGGAAAAGATCCCCCGCCTTGCCAGCACGGCCCGGGCCGTCAGCTCCAGTGCGGGCAGGTTCTCTGCCGCCCAGCGCAGGGCGGCAGGCTTGTCCTGCGCGGTGCAGTGGACATCGGCGTAGGCCAGAACAGCATCCCGCACGGCGAGCTTGACGGTCTGGTCGGCAGGGGAATCGCTGTCGGCCCGGATGTGGAAGCGCAGGGTGTCGGCACAGAGGAGGGGCCCCGGTGTCCAGCTGTGCCTGCCCCCAGCGCAGAGCAGCAGGCAGGGGTGCTCAGAAGCAGCGCAAGGGAAAGCACGGCGCACCCCAGCGCCATCTCACGGCGGGTAAGTATGCGGGCAAAGAATGGCAGCATAAAAAAACAGGCCCCTTTTCTGGAAATGATAACCAGAGAATGGGCCTGTTTGACACATTTTATTCTGATACTTGATTTTTTGCAGTGAAGCCTGACTGTAATGCCAAGGGCTCCCCCTTCGGGGGAGCTGGCAATGCGAAGCATTGACTGAGAGGGTTGTTCCTTTTAGTTCTTCAGGGACTGCATAGGAGCCGGCAGGCGGCCGCCGCGGTTGATGAACACCGAGGGGTCACGCTGATTCACCGGCATGATGGGGCCATAGCCCAGCAGACCGCCGAAATCCAGGATCTCGCCTGCCTTGCGGCCGATGGCGGGAATGACGCGGACAGCGGTGGTCTTGCTGTTCACCATGCCAATGGCGGCTTCGTCGGCGATCAGGGCGCTGATGACAGCGGGGGTGGTATCGCCGGGGATGATGACCATATCGATGCCCACCGAGCAGACAGCTGTCATGGCTTCCAGCTTTTCGATGGTCAGGCAGCCGCACTCGGCGGCGTGGATCATGCCGTCGTCCTCGCTGACGGGGATAAAGGCACCGGAGAGGCCGCCCACATGGTTGGAGGCCATCACGCCGCCCTTCTTCACAGCATCGTTCAGCAGGGCCAGGCAGGCCGTGGTGCCGCAGCAGCCGCAGGTCTCAAGGCCCATCTCTTCCAGAATGTTGGCCACGCTGTCGCCCACAGCAGGGGTGGGGGCCAGCGAAAGGTCGATGATGCCCGCGGGCACGCCCAGAGCCTTGAGGCCAGATTGGCCACCAGCTGGCCCACGCGGGTGATCTTGAAGGCGGTGCGCTTGACCAGCTCCGCTACCTCGTCGATGGGAGCATCCTTGGGCAGCTTTGCCAGCGCGGCGCGCACAGCGCCGGGGCCGGAAACGCCGACGTGGATCTCACAGTCGGGCTCGCCGGGGCCGTGGAATGCACCGGCCATGAAGGGGTTGTCCTCGGGTGCGTTGCAGAACACCACCAGCTTTGCCGCGCCGATGCACTGGCGGTCGGCGGTCAGCTCGCTGGCCTTCTTCACGGCTTCGCCCATCAGCTTGATGGCATCCATGTTCAGGCCCGCCTTGGTGGCACCGATATTCACCGAGCTGCACACGATGTCCGTCTCGGCCAGTGCGCGGGGGATGGACTCGATCAGGCGGCGGTCACCGGCCGAGAAACCCTTGTGCACAAGGGCGGTGTAGCCGCCCACAAAGTTCACGCCCACCTTCTTGCCTGCGGCATCCAGTGCCTTGGCAAAGTCCACAGGGTCTGCATCGGGGCAGGCACCCAGCAGCATGGCAATGGGGGTGACGCTGATCCGCTTGTTGATGATGGGAATGCCGTACTCGGCGCTGATATGCTCCACGGCGGGCACCAGATCGGCTGCCTTGGTGGTGATCTTGTTGTAGATTTTTTCGCAGGCCTTCTTCGGGTCCGGATCAATGCAGTCCAGCAGGCTGATGCCCATGGTGACCGTGCGCACGTCCAGATTGTCCTGCGTGAACATCTCGATGGTCTCGAGGATGTCGCCGGTATTCATCATGCTCATAAGAGTATCCTTTCTGATCCTCTCCGTCATTGCTTCGCAATGCCACCTCTATTAAGGGAGCTGGAGCAAAGCGTCTGAGAGGTCTTGTCTGTTAGATGGTATGCATCGCGTCAAAAACTTCCTGACGGGTCAGATTGATCTGCATCCCCATCTCCTTGGCCAGAGCATCGGTGCGGGTGTGCAGCTCCTCGTGGGAGACGCTGCACTTGGAGATGTCCACCAGCATGATCATGGCGAACATGCCCTGCAGGATGCTCTGGGTGACATCCTCAATGTTGATGTTCAGCTCGCAGCAAAGGGCGGCCACTTTGGCAACAACGCCCACGGTATCGTGTCCGATGACAGTGATAAACGCTTTCATATTCCTTACCCCCATTGTTTCTGGTAAAAACCCCTCAGGCGCTTCGCGCCAGCCCCCTAGTAGTGGGGCCTCTGGCGTTGCGTGGAGTTTTGCAAGTTCCCCGTTCCGCACAAACTGTATCATTCTGCCAAGGCCTCCCCTACTAGGGGAGGTGGCAAAGCCGTCAGGCTTTGACGGAGAGGTTTGACGGAAGGGTTTAATTTCAGTATAGCAGATTTGCCGATTTTTTGAACACTCTTTTTGGAAAAAAAGAACAGAGCAGTTTTCAGGCGGAAAAGACGTTCTATACCGCTTTGATGTAAAAAACAAGATGCAAAGCGGCGATTCTTGTGCTATACTGAAAAATAACAGCGGGGCGGGTATGCCCACCCGCGCAAAACAAAGGAGAACTGACCATGGAACAGCTTTTTGAAGATCCTGGAAGACAATGCGCGGCTGCCCATTGAGGACATCGCCACGATGCTGAACAAATCTCCCGCCGAGGTGGCGGCTATGATCGACCTGGCCCGGGCGCAGGGCATCATCAAGGGCTACAAGACCCTTGTGGACTGGGAAAAGGCCGGGGTGAACCGGGTGGAAGCCGTGATCGAGCTGAACGTCAGCCCCAAGAAGAGCCGCGGCTTTGACGAAATTGCCGCCACCATTGCCGCCTTTGACGAGGTGGACAGCGTCATGCTGATGAGCGGCGGCTATGACCTGGGGCTGGTCATGACCGGCAAAAGCTTTCAGGAGATCGCCCTGTTCGTGGCAAAAGCGCCTGAGCCCGCTGGACGATGTGCTGTCCACTGCCACCCATTTTGTCCTGCGCACCTATAAAAAAGAGGGCCGCCTGTATCAGGACGAAGAGATCGATGAAAGAGAGTGCACGGTTCTGTGATGGATTACGATAAACTGATCGCGCCTGCCGCACGGGAGATGCGCCCCTCCGGCATCCGCAAATTCTTCGATCTGGCCGCTGATATGCCCGGAGTGCATCAGTCTGGGCGTGGGCGAGCCGGATTTCAAAACACCGTGGGCTGTGCGGGAAGCAGGCATCGAGAGCCTGGAGCATGGCCGCACCCGCTACACCGCCAACGCAGGCCTGAAAGAACTGCGGGCGGAGATCTGCAGATATCTGGAGCGCCGGATGCACCTGCACTACGACCCCCTGCGGGAGGTGCTGGTGACCGTGGGCGGCAGCGAAGCCATTGATATGTGCATCCGCGCCATTGTGCAGCCCGGGGATGAGGTGATCATCCCGGAGCCCTGCTTTGTCTGCTACGAGCCCATCACCACCCTGTCCGGCGGTGTGCCGGTGCATGTGCCCTGCCGCCAGGAGGATGAGTTCCGCCTCAGGCCCGAGGCCCTGAAAGCCGCCATCACCCCCAAGACCAAGCTCCTTATCATGCCGTTCCCCAACAACCCCACCGGTGCGGTGATGGAGCGGGAGGAGGACCTGGAAGCCATTGCGGAGGTCCTGCGGGATACCAACGTCATGGTGCTTTCGGATGAGATCTACGCCGAGCTGAACTACGGCCTGCGGCCCCATGTCTCCATCGCGACCCTGCCCGGCATGGCCGAGCGGACCGTGGTGGTCAACGGCTTCTCCAAGAGCTACGCCATGACCGGCTGGCGCTTGGGCTACGCATGCGGCCCGGCCCCCATCATCAAAATTATGACCAAGATCCACCAGAGCGCCATTATGAGCGCCCCCACCACCAGCCAGTATGCGGCCATCACCGCCCTGCGGGAGTGCGACGGTGAGATCGACAACGATGCGGGATGAGTACAACATGCGCCGCCGCCTGGTGGTGCAGGCCTTCAACGATATGGGCCTGGCCTGCTTTGAGCCCCGGGGAGCCTTTTACGCCTTCCCCTGCATCAAGAGCACCGGCCTTACCAGCCAGGAGTTCTGCACAAAGCTGCTGGAGCAGAAGCATGTTGCGCTGGTGCCCGGCGATGCCTTTGGCGCATCCGGCGAGGGCTACTGCCGTGTTTCCTATGCTTACAGCGTGGAGCACCTGACCGAGGCCATGAAGCGCATCCGGGAGTTCCTGAAAGAAAACGGCATCAACAGCGGAGAGCAGTGAGGAGGAAGAACGATGGCAAAAACTGAACTGCGTGACCGTTCTGGCCCCGGCCAAGCTGAATCTGGCGCTGGATGTGGTGGGCCTGCTGCCCAACGGCTACCATAACCTGGATATGACGATGCAGGCCATCACCCTGTATGAGCGGGTGGTGTTGCGCCGCAGCCAGAACCTGAGCCTGACCCTGCCGGGCAGCCCGGTGGCCGCCAACGATTCCAACACGGCCATCAAGGCGGCGCTGGCCTTCTTCCACTATACCGGCCTGCTGGCGGGTGTAGAAATCACCATTTACAAGAATGTGCCGGTGCGTGCCGGTATGGCGGCGGCAGCGCCGATGCCGCCGGTGTGCTGGTGGGCCTGAACGTAGCTGTACGGTGCCCGGCTCTCCATGAGCGAGCTGTGCGCACTGGGCGCGTCCATTGGCGCAGATGTGCCCTTTGCCCTCATGGGCGGCACCTGCCGGGTGCAGGGCGTGGGCGATGTGATGAAAGCCCTGCCGCCCTGCCCGGACTGCTGGTTCACGGTGGTCATGCCCGATTACGGCGTTTCCACCCCGGAAGCCTTTGCGGCTTATGACAAGGTCGGCAGCAGCCATCACCCCGACTGCGAAGCGCAGGAAAAGGCAATCCGCGCCGAGGATCTGGCAGGTGTGTGCCGCCGCAGGCAACGCGCTGGAGAAATGTAGTGTGGTGCCAGAGACAACGAGGCCATCAAGACCGCGCTGAAAGAGAACGGCGCTGTCACTGCCCTGATGACCGGCAGCGGCGCGGCTGTGTTTGGCATCTTTGAGAGCGAAGAAGCTGCCCGGAAGCGCCGCCGAGGCTGTCAGGGGCGCAGTGGCCGCAGGTGTATGTGGCCCGGCCCGATCGGGGCGGCGCGCGGGTCATCAGCCCGAAGTGGATGCTGTAATATGCATAACCTCCTTTCCAATGGGGAAAACTGCCCAAAGGAAAGGAGGTCTTTTGTGCAGACCTTTTATAAAGTGTGCCTGATCCTGTTGATCGTGGGCGGCATCAACTGGGGCCTTGTGGGGCTGTTCCAATTCGATTTTGTGGGCTGGCTGCTGGGCGGCAGCGCATCCATCTGGTCGCGCATCGTGTTCACGCTGGTGGGCGTGGCCGCTGTCTGCGGCATCCCGGGGCTGTTTGCAGAGGAAACGGAAGAATGAAAAACGGCTGCTGCATGGAAAAAATGTGCAGCAGCCGTTTTTGTGGATCATTCAGTTATCCCACCCCACCAGATCGGGCAGGGTAAGCGTCTCGTCCGAGCAGTGGGGGTCTGCGGGGCCGTCGGTGGGGGAAGTGGCCTTTTCCACAGCCCGCACGATCTCGCTGATGGCGGCGCAGTCCTCGAGCAGGTCGGTCTGGCTGCGGCCCGAGTGGGTGAACAGGATCTTGCCCAGATGGCCCACCACCAGCGTCAGCGGCAGCAGCTGAGGGGCTTTGGTGTCGTAGTGGTAACCGGCATCTCTGGCGGCTTTGTAGATCTTCTGGGCCGCAAAGCTCCAACTCAGCAGGCCGCGGGTCTGCTCTACGCCCAGGTAGCCGTACAGCACGCCGGGGCCGTCGCAGATGACAGGAAAGGGGAAATCTGAGCCATGGGTGGCCTTTGCCACCGCCTGCGCCGAGGAACGCACCACACAGACAAGCCGTGCCCCCTTGAGCTGGGGCAGCGTTTTCAGATAGCGGGTGATGTACTCGCGGCTCACGGGATGATCGAACCCCGGCAGGAAGATCATGCACAGCGGCCGCTCCGCCTTCGCACAGGGCGTAAAAATCATTGCCCGGCACCGTGGGGGTGTCGTAGGTGAAACGGGGGGGATGCTCGTCCCCACAAGATGTTCGCTTTTCATACCGCAATGCACATCCTTTCCATCATCACCAAAACCTCTCCGTCATTGCTGCGCAATGCCACCTCCCCTAATAGGGGGAGCGGGGGCATCAGCACCTGAGAGGTCGTCCTATAAAAAAAAATCCACACACTGGCCTTGTGGCAGGCCAGCGGTGGATGCAATGCTATAAAAAAGATCCCGGCCGGTCGTCTGCGGCAATCAAACCTACCCTTACGGACAGGTGGGTGCCCTGTCTCCGGATTCGCGCTTCCTCATCGAGCCTCCATGGTCGACCCATGGCGGGGAGGTCTGCATTCCACCGGCGAACGCCGGGCTCCCGTTGAATGATTAGTAGGATCATATAAACCGCAACAAATCGAGCCGGGCAGGAAGTCTTGCCTGGGAATCTGTCTGTGCTGGGGAATTACTCGATCTCGAACTGGTCGCTCAGGCGCTGCTCAAACAGCTTGCTGACCTCCAGCAGAGTCTCGTCGTCCTCTACCACGTCCAGATATTCGCCCTCGCTATCCTCGCCCACGCTCAGGATGACCAGCTGTGCGTCCTCGTTGACATCCTCTTCATCCTCTGCGTATTCGACAACTGCAAGGTAATGCACGCCCTTATGGTCCAGTGCATCGATCACTTCAAACGTGACCTCATTGCCGTCCTCATCCTCAAGAGTCATCAGATCGGGCTGATACTCCTCTTCGGCGTTCGGGTTCTTGATCTCTTCTGCCATAAGATACGTTCTCCTGTCTATCCAAACCCAATCAAAGGGATGGTACTCAAATAAAATTACGCACACAGCCCGGGATCTGCTGCGTTCCCGCCGTCCCTTGCTGTGCTTATAGTGTAGCGTTTTTTTGCCTGCTCGTCAAGATGTTTTTCGCACAGAAAATGCACGACAAATTTTCACGCATTTCCCTCTCGCTTCCCGGGCAGAAATATGCTATACTGAATTCTGCGTATCTCCCGCGTGCGGGGAACTGCTATCAGAATATGAACGGAGGGATCTGTTTATGAATAAGACCCGTGTCCGGCTGGCGGCGCTGCTGCTGGCCGTGAG
>VOFJ01000559.1_pt1 | contig 34131 bp, 68 predicted proteins | sample 5384081 | NCBI WGS metagenome assembly VOFJ01 (sample SAMN12384729, study PRJNA508395) | human gut metagenome | isolation source: healthy gut I | host: Homo sapiens
ACAAACTTGAAGTTGCGCGCTTTTCTACAAGCGGTGCATGAAATACAATGAATTGGCTGATGGGAGCTTGCTCCACGATTCAGACACATTCATTTTGCATTTACTATGCGCGCCACCGACGCGACATGAAAGCATGAAGCGTTATGAATGACACCGTTTTTGATAAGCAAAAATTTTATTGCTTACAAACAGACATTATCTTGCATATAAAATCTGTAAATCTCCGTCAACAAATCAATGCCTATTGCTTGATATTCTTTTAATTTTCCAGCATATTTTCCAGAAGAAAGGTATTCATTCACTAAACCAATAAAAAAGGTTTCCACTAATTTCCAATCACTTTCACACTCTATTACGAAAGGATGATCTCTTGTAGTAAAGACTTCATCACAAGCCCAATCATCATTATCCTTATCGAATGAAAATGTGCCGACCAATTCAACAGACCATTTATTATCTGTATCTTCATATAAATTAAAGTTAATTGCTTTTATTTCACTATTCAATTCATTCTTCAAAATCAAATCTAACCATTCAAAGAAATCTTTGGTTTTATTCAGTTTTAACCTATCAAGTAACCCCATAACTTCACCCTCCACAAACTTCGATTTCTCAGTTTCAAAAACTGGAAGTTACATCAAAGTTTGTATTGCATGAAATTACCGTTATGAACAAATCCATATGCTGTATATAATTTCACTCCCCATATCAGACGCTGTAATCTGAATCGTACCACAACCATAATCTCTGGCTTCTTCAACAACTCTATGCAGGAGTTCTTTTGCAATTCCTCTCCGTCTGTAATTTGGATTTGTAAACATACTGGATAAAAAGCCCAATCCTTCCGCTGGGGCATCCGAAATATGGCGGTTTTTTTTCTACAAAAGACATCCCGCTTGTTCCTATAATTCTGCCATCATCTACAGCAATCCACGAAACAAATGTACCATCCTTCATATGGCGCATATAATAATCCATTAATGCAGGCTTTAAGTCGGATATCCTCCTTAGCACCTTCTTCTCTTAACTGGTTTATTCTCATTTCAATAAATACATCCAGTTCTTTCTCACTTAATTTTCTATATTCTATCTCCATGCTGTCACCTCCGCCAATTTCCGATTGAGATTTCACCTGTTTTAAGAGATTTAATAACTGTTATATTTTGTTATTAAATTCTCCATACCCCCCTTTGAAAACACCAAATTTATCGCAGGTGAGCTTTCCCTTATTGTTTCCCTTGTGTTATATCATTCCACTAGTGTTTACGAACTCTGTTAAGGGCAAAAAAAAACAGAAATTATAATGCTGTTCAGCGAAGATATTTCCCCGTTATGCTTCCTCTGTCACAGGCAATTTTCTCTTGGGATTGCTTTTTGCAATGATTCTTTCCACCAGCTTCTCCTTGCTGTCAGATACCTCCCCAGTCCCAGATCTTGTAAAAATCTTGCAGCCTGAGCCTATCTTTTTTCATATCCTCACAAGCCTGTAACACCTGTTGTACATCCATGTCCATCAGTTCTGGCAGAGAATAATTCACCGGATTTTGTTTTTCCTTTTGATATGCCCCTGCATCTCCATTATATCTGCTTCCATGACAATCCGGACAAGGTATCTCCACATCCGGTAAAAACTGCACATCAAGGCTGATAACCCCCGTTCCATCGCAGGTCGGCAACGCAGTTTTTCCTGTATTGTAAAAAAATCCCCTGCTTTATATCCTGCTTCCCTTTGCATCAGGAAGTTTTTGGCATATACCTTCCTAAGCTCATCATGTACATTTGCATAAGTTGCCACCGTAGAACACACATTGATTCCAATCGGATCCGCATCAATCAGTTTCACCGAATTTTATTCTTCCTCCCACAGAATACATATAGTCAAAACGGTCATTCTCTACCATAAGAAATCTATCATCTTTCATTTGTATTATATCATCCTATTTTTTTTCTGTAATCAGTTCAACCCACGCAACTTCAAATCCTGCCTTTGCAGCAACATGTTGTGATGCAAGATTTGAAAAGCTTGTTCCGTAATATGGCACAATATCTTTTTCCATAATATCGCGTTTCAGAATGGAAACAAGTCCTGAAGCAATGTGTCTTCCTTCAAATTCTTTGTTTACATTAATTCCAATCTGCCAAAAAAAAAGGGCTATCTGCACTGGCACCTGCCATTCCGACAATCTCATGATCTATAATTGCCGCAACCGCAAGCAACATCCGGTGAATTTTCATCAAAGCAAAAAAATGCCTCATCAAATCTATCATCACCTTGGAATTGAAGAACTTCTTCCTGATTATATTTTTTTACTTCAATTCCATTCATTTCACACACATGATTATCCTTTGGAATAAAAAATGGATGTGCTGTCTTAATTTGATATTCTTCTCCTGCTAATATCTCATCCAGCTCTCTAAAATTGGAAACATCCATAAACCAGCTTCCTGATCTATTGGAAAATTTCTGACTGCATACATCAACCACTTTTTTTTTTCCTGTAAATACAAGCTTTCCGTTTACAACAATTACCTTTAAGATGCACTCATCAGATTCTTCAAATTGTCTCCCTGCCTTCCCACTTTTTATATTCTGTAAAATGATTTTTATTATCCTTTTTGATATCTGAAACTGTGCAACAATAATCAATTGCCAGCTGCTGATATAATTTTTCTTTTTATATTATCCATTTGTGTCACCTCATCCCTATGATAAGCTTATCATCCATTTACGTTTCTTAAAAAATAACCAATGATACAATAAGCCTGAAGATTTCTTCCGTGGTAAACAATGTATATACACCTACAATTTCCCAGTGCAGCACATACGCTGCAAACATACAGAGAGGTATTCCGATACACCATGTTCCAATCGTATCAATTATCATGATGATTTTCGTATTGCCACCACTTCTTATGATGCCACCACCCAAAATCATATTCTCGACCTTGACCGGTGCATATAGGGCAAATACGATAAGAAGCATTTGCCCAAGCTCTTTTACATTATAATCCACACGATACAATCCTGTATAGACTCTTGCCATCAAAATCAGTATTGCGGATACAAGTACTGCACCAATCAAACCGGCATACATGATTTTCTTGGATTCACCATATGCTTCATCATATTTTTATCATGAGAAAATATCCTTTTTCATTTACTTCATGCGAAAGTGCATTTAATGATGACATTACAAATCCATCTTCTAAGACTCTTCCCTCGTACTTAACATTGTCATTTACCACCACACCGATAATTCTGGAGTTATTTCTTGCAAGTAAAATTCCCGCCATATTGGGAATATATCCGGTTCTTTCCAGTTCCTGCTGGACTCTTTTTACAGTCTCATCTGAAATCTTACTTGTTTTTCCATGAATAACTTTGGAAACTGTAGCTGTACTTAGGCCAATGCATCTGCAACATCCACAATTCGAACCCTGTTCTGTTCCATGTCTAACCCTTCTTTCTCCTTCATTTTCTAATTACATGGTATGTTACACAAAGTACTTTTGCAAGGGTTAAACGATTGTAACCCATTACAGAATTTGAATTGTGTTTTTGTGCAATTTTACCTTTCCTCTCTGTCACGCTTCCTTGCGCTCTGTCTGCCATATGCCTTTGTTCCATGGTATTTCTTTCTGGCTTCCAGTTCCTCTAAGAATTCATTATATACACTCATCCTATAACGGATACTCTTCATCTTAGCCGCATCATATAGTAGCTGTCACGATACGAATGTGTCAGCCCACATTCCCTGCACTGTTCCCCAAAATATCTGCACATTTCCTTCAGCTCCGCCGATCCCCCCGTCTGAATGACTTGCCATCTTTCACATTGCAGTTGCTTACCAGAAAATGCACATGTGTATGTGCTGTATCTGTATGCACTGCAAACAATACTTCATATCCTTTTGACCAGAAGAACTCCCTCGCAAAATCCTCTGCTATTTTATAAAACTTAAATTGAACGCTCTGAAACAGCTTTTTGTACTATGTGGTTGTCCGTTCATACTCCACGCTCCAATACGCTGAGCTGAATGGAAAACAGACCGCAATGTGCGTGGTGTAAGGAAAACTGCAATAAAACAGATAAGGAAGAAATATAAGGCTGCTCTTGAAACAAGGCTGCTTCATCTGCCTTGGACACTCACACTGGATGAGAAGTACTATCTTGAAAACGGGGTTAGGAATAAGGATGAAAAAAAATTCTAAAAAAATAGTGACTATGCTGCCAGAAAATGAATCAAGGTAATATAGACACCTTAAATGATTTATTTAAAGAATATCGTGTTGAATTTCAGATGATTGCTCTGATTCCAGTTAAATCAGATTGGAGGCTTTTCATGAAAAATCTATTTGAACATACCAGTTCCCCATGGATACGGTACAGCAGTTATGAATATCGCACTGCCGAAGATGGAACTTTATATATTGTAGTTTCTAAGGATGCCAAGCCGGAAATGTATAATCCTATGAAAGATGCAGAATCACTTGTACTGGATGCTGTCAATATCGGTTTGCAGTTCATGCACAAAGCGCCGGAAGATGAACTGAAAAGTATGGTTCTTAGTTTCATTAATTCCTACGGATTTTTTAGGGTTTGACAAAATGAATTTTCACAAAAAAGGGGTAGAATCAAGTTGGTTGGTATCCGACAAGGACGGCATTGCAGGCTCTTTCTTTACAATTTTCTCAATTTCAGATATGCTCTTTTCTGTTACATCTGCAATCTGCTCTAATGTATAGCCTTTTTGAACATATTCAGTATGATTTCTGCTTTTGCATCATCTACAATTCCCTGACTCAGATTACACATAACGCTCACATCCTTCCCACCTACAATTACCAAGTACCTTTTTTTATTGGCAAGGTAATAATAATCTGTGCTATCCTCAGGCATATTCATACAAATCTGAACAACATACCGGAAATCTTCACGTCGTATTTCCTCCACCAGCTGCTTAAAATCCGTGATTACTTTTGTGATGGACGAAACAAAATAAAGGTGCGAATAATGTTTTTTCAGATATTCCAACAGCAGATCCGAATGGACAATCACACCGTTTTGCACATCTTTATTTTCTTCCAGTAAAGCACAAAGCGCATTGCATTTCCGGTCAGAAAGATGCTTCTCTTTTTAAAAGAGAGTTGCTGAAGGTCAGCCGCGCGGATATTCCATACTCCTGCATCAGTGCCAGAACTTCTTTCGGATCATTCTCTCCAAAACGGCACGTCCGCCGCCCCAGATACAATCTGCCGGAGCTCCATAGATCGAACCGATTTCACACCAGTCATAAAACCAGTCCCAAATGCTCTTAGATTTTCTTCATTCCCAGCTCCTTTGCATCCTATCTCCTGCCTGCAATCCAAAACTATTTTTTGCTTTTCTCTCTCCGACATCGGGACTTCATTTTTTCATGTAAGTATCCCACACCTGCATCCGATCCTGCTCATCCAGCTTTCGCAATACCTTCGCCGGAACACCTGCCACGATGCAGTTATCCGGAACATCACGGTTTACGACTGCCCCTGCCGCTACAATACAGTTTTTCCCGATGGTCACTCCGCCACAGATCGTCGCGCTCGAACAGATCCAGCTTCCGCTTCCGATGCACCGGCTTTGCATACTCAAGGTCATGGAAACCGTCCGGATACTGCTGCGGCAGACGCTCATCGGAGAGGAACGGATGGAATCATTTTTTCCAGAAGACGCTGCTTTCTTTTCTTCATCCACAGCGGTGTGCGGTTGAATTTATCACAGGTTTCCATCCCAAACGAATGGTATTTTTCCAGATCTTTGCTGTCGGCATTGTAGAGTCTGCCGGCTTTCATTCTTTCCCAGTTATTCATGTCTGTTTCTCCTTTTTTTGGGATCGCGTACCTTATTCTTCTTTCTCCAGAAATGTCTGCACATTTTCTTTTGTAACTTTCTGATATGCGCGATATATATATTTATAATTTTTAAACGGATTTGGATTATTTTCATCCTCTGTAGCAATCGAAAATGCAAGATTTGCCATTGCTGCTGCCTGCCCTTCTTTATCGTTATATACGGTTGCTGCAAGTGTTCCGTCTTTTACCGCTTCAAGCCCTTCTTTTTGTCCCATCTATTCCAAAAAAATACCGGCCGGTTTGTTTCCGTATACCCGAGCTTTTCATAAGCATCCATAGCACCGAGTGCCATTGCATCATTATTGGCAAGAACAACTTCCATCCGGTTGTTATATTGTCCGATCAGCTGTATCATACGGTTCTGTGCCTGCACACGATTCCAGTTTGCAATCTGATAACTCAGTTTTTCCAGTGCAATCCCCTGTTCTTTCAGGCTCTCCGCAACGCTTTCCGTTCTAATAATGGCATCCTGATGCCCCATTTCCCCCTCAAGTATCACATACTGGATCTTTCCATCATGATTACGGTCCACATCCGGATGTTCTTTGATATAATCTGCTGCAAGCTGTCCCTGCATCTGTCCGGATTGTTTTGCTTCTGCTCCGACATAATATAAACTGATCCCACTGCATCAGGTCTTCTTCCACAGGTTCCCTGTTAAAAAATATAATGGGAATATCGTGTTCCTGCGCGGCTGTAATGATCTGCGACGGATCCGTCCGGTCTGCCAGATTGACGCACAGAATATCACAGCCATTGCCGATCATTTCCTGCACCTGATCGTCCTGCGTTCTCTGCGAATTTGCAGCATCCATAATGGTCAGACTGATATCATATCCCCTTTTTTTTCCAGTGTCCTGCATTCCCTTTTAAAATTTTCCAGAAGTTCCCCAGAAAGGTATCTCTCTGGTCATAACATGCGACACCAATATAAATCTGTTTCGGTATTTCCTTTTTTTCGCTTCCACATGCACCATACAAAAAAGAATTCCCATCAGACCAATTAATGCCATAGCGTTTTTTATTTTTCTTTTATCCATGATAACCTCTGATTTTACCGGCTGATTGTAAACAGCAGATTCCGGTTCTCCTCCGAAAAAAGATTCTCCCGCGTGAGAACGGTATATGTAATCTGCCGGTCTTTCATTTTATAGAAAAAATTATGTCGTTTTTTAATAAGCTCTGCAACGCTTTCATAGCCTGCGTCAAACTCATCCGGAGCAACCAGACATTGTGCCCATCCTGCATCCAGATAATAAACTGCCTCCGTTGAATTTCCAATTCCATAGAGTACCGCCCCATACAGGTCATTATCCTTTGCCGCCTCCCCGGCTTCCACAAAGCTTGCATTATCCAAAGCCATCACGATATCCACCCTTCTTTGCGTCTGTAAATTGATTTTCTCTTTCGAATCATTTTCTTTTTGATACAGACCATAAAATTTCTGCGCCCACTCCCCTTTAATGTATCACAAATCCCCTTCTTTCTTTTTATCACTGCTTCTGAAGTGGCATACTGCGAATAGATCCCAATCTTCTTCCCGATCAGATTTCCACGGTAATTTTCCAGAAGCTTTTTGGGCAAGATCCGCACCCATATGGTAATGATCAGGTTCTATTGTATGCAATCCGGACGGTTCTTCGGGAAATGTATCTCCCACGGCCATTATAGGAACACTTTTTTCCAGCTGTTTTAGCTTTTTTTGCTGCCCATCCCGGTTTGCAATCGGTTTTACGATCACCGCATCTGCTCCTTTTGCAATTTCCTGATTCATAATCTCAATCTCCTCATTGGCGGTTTCCATATTGTCCTTACTGATGATCACAACATCTGTATCATATTCCCGTGCTGCCATTTTCAGTCCGTATTTAAACGCTGACCACTCGCTCTCATCCACATCCGGTATGATCACCGCAATTGTTTCCGGTTCATGGCCGTTTTGCTTATAGATGATAAAGCCGAGAACCAGAATCACGAGAATTCCCAGAACTGCCTCTATTATCACAAAAATTTTTTTTCCCATGTTTCATTTTAAGAATCCTCCGGCATATGGTGTTCCTCAAATTTCCTGCAGTTTTCCTCACTGTAAACAATCTCTGGGATGATAACTGTCACTGTCGTTCCCTCATCCAGTTCACTTTCTATCTGAAGTCCGTATGGTTCTCCAAACAATAACCGGAGCCGGTTATTTACATTTACAAGCCCGACTCCGGAGCCCTTTTTATGTACACGGTTTGTATCCTTTAATAACAGGTCAATCTCCTCTTCCGGAATCCCCATTCCGTTATCCGATACCTGCATAAAGATATTTTCTTGCTCTTTCCATCCGCGAATGAGGATTTTTCCGCAGTCATCCATCTCCCTTACGCCGTAATTGATCGCATTTTCAAGGATCGGCTGCAGCACAAGTTTCACGATACAATCATCCAGAATATCCGGACGGATATCAAATACAACTTCAAACTTGTTTTTATACCGCACTTTTTGTATATTAACATAACTTTGCGCGTGCTGCAGTTCATCCCTTATGCGGATAACCGTATGTCCTTTTGAAAGGCTGATCCGGAAAAGCTTTGCCAGCTGCGTGATCATAAAGGCAGCTTCCTCATTTTTACCGCTCTCTATCATCCAGGTGATGGAGTCTAATGTATTGTATAAAAAATGCGGGTTGATCTGGCTTTGCAGCACATCAAATTCGCTTTTTTTTCTTCTTTCATTCTGTTCCCATATGACTTTTTTTCATCAGTTCGGAATTCTGCCGGTAGGATTCCTGAATGGATTGTCCCAGATGCCGGATCTCTGTTGAGCCTCCGATTGCAATCTTTTTCTTCTTTTTCCTTCCTGATATTCACGCACCGAGTGATCCAGTTTCATAATCGGCCGCGATATCCGCACGGAAATGATGCGGTTTACAAATACAAGCATCATTGCCATAAGCAGTAAAATAAGCAGGACAAACTGCTTTTACATCGGCCATCTTATTTGTGAATATTTCATACGGCATAACACAGACCAGGCGCCATCCTGTATAACTGATTGCACCCACCATAACTTTTCTGTGGTTTTTTCCCAAATATTCATCGTAAATTTTTTTTCTTTGGACGAAGCTGCCTTTTTTTACGCTGCTTTCTGTATTCATGCCATTGTCAATTCTTGCCTGATGCGGATGATAAATAATATTTCCCTCACCATCACACAGATAAAAATACTGCCCGCTGTCTGTCGTATTAATCCGTTCCATCATTCGTGAAATTCCTGAATAATCCATGTCAACAAGCAGCACTCCCAACTGTGTATCTGTCCCATTCGTAAGTTCCACGACACGGCTGGAAGAAATCACCCAGTAATACCGACAGGTACCGTCATCAAATAAATTCTGGACATGGGGTGTGGAAAAATGGATATTCTCCATACGTGTTTTTGCCTGCATAAACCATCCCTGTCTGGTCACATCCGGTTCTTCTTTCTGGGCAACAACCGGCTCTGCTGCCATAAGGCTTCCGTATCCATTATATATAGCAATGCTCCTTAAGTTCTCTTTATTTGCCTCATATATAAAAGATTTAACCCTTTGTGGATGGATTCGTTCTGTTCCCGGATATCGTTTTCCTTTATAACATCATAATATGCGGCATCCGATATCTGCCTCATATTCACAAGATAATTTTCTATGGAATCCACCGTCTGATCCATAATCTTTCGGTTATTATCCACAATATTCTGCTGCGTAATACCCGAAAATCTCCAATATACCATCATGCCCATACAAATCATAATTAAGGTTGATATTACAGAAAATGCAACCATGATGGTTGACTGGATATCTCCCGGTTTATTTTTCATTTTTTTTTTCATATGCTGTCCTGTATTTTGAAGGGATACCCCAAACTGTCTTTTAAACACATAACTGAAGTAATTTGGATCGGAATATCCCACACTCTTTGCAATCATATAACTTTTTCCGCGGTTTCCACAAGCATGCGTGCCGCCTTATCCATACGGTATTCCGTCAGGTATCCGACAAAAGAATTCCCTGTTTCTTTTTTTGAACATGCTTGAAAAATAAGAATTTGACACGCCCAGTTCTTTACAGATATCGTCAAGCCCTAAATCTTCCTGCTGATAATTGTCGTGCACATATTCTTTTGCCCTCCCGATCAGGGATTTCTTGGAATGATACCGGGCATCTGCCATGTCATCATGCAGCATACAGCAGAATTTTAAAAAGCCATTTCTGCAAAACCTGCGGTTCTAAATTACACAGTTCATTATACAAAGAACCGATACCTCCCGGTATTTTTGTGGTATCCATTTCATTGTTGACCATAAAATGATACAGTTCGCCAATGAGTTCCATAACTGCCACATGATATTTTTTCCAATGATTTCAGGTCAAGGAATTTATGCTGCATGTAAACTTCTATGGCATTTGCAATATCTTCATTTTCTCCAAGGCAGATCTTTTTTGAACACATTGGACAGTTCTGTTTTCTCTCCGGCATCCCTTTGGATTTTTCTCTGTGGAACAATCTCTTTTAAATTTATCGCCCGGTTGCTTCCATATAAAACACGATAGGAAACCGCTTCCCTGGCGCTTTGATACGATGCTGCAATCTTTGCAATGTGCCTACATACCTGACCGATCCCTATGGTTACTTTTTTTGCCCCCATAATATGATGGATATATTTACAGAAACGGTCACAGGCATCCGTCAGTTCTGAAATTTCTTCCTCACTTTTAACTGCATAATCATAATGGTATCCCCAAGATAGCGAAAACGCTTCGCGTTCCATTTTTCCCCGAGGTTCTCCCCTGCCTGCCGGTCTACCGATACCGAAAGCAGCCGTATATCCATGCCCTCCGGAACCTGACTTGCCGATGTGTGTATGATCAGGCAGCAATACCACTAGCCTGTAAAAGCAATCTGGTAATCCTTAAAATAATGCGGCATCTCCTCTTCCGGAATACGTCCTTCAATAAGCGTTGTATACAAATTCGCCTGCAGCATCGGAAGGGAATCCGCATAATATTTTTTTTCAAAAGATCCGTATTTCTTTTTTTTCACTGATCTCATAGTCCAGTTTCTCTTTCAGACGCTTAAACACTTCTGTTATTTCAACAAGCATTGAGTGGCTTTAAAATATATTCCTCGATTTCAAGATGCACGGCTTCTTTTGCATATTCAAAATCATCAAATCCGGTAAAAAGCAGAAATTTTGTTGCCGGATACTTTGCTTTTTATATGCGCACACAATTCCAGCCCGTCCATATACGGCATCCGGATGTCCGTCATAACAACATCCGGCTGCATTTCTTCAAGCATGTCCATTGCTTTAAATCCGTTGTTTGCATGCCCGGTAACCTGAAAGCCGAGTTCCTCCCATTTGACTTTTTTAACGATGGCTTCAATGACTTCTTCTTCATCATCCACCAGCAATAATGTATACATACCTCTTCCCCATGTTATTTTATTTATTATAGCAATTTGTCCAGATAAAGTAAAACCTTTCCAACATAAAACAGAGATGCCCTGCATGTTTCATGCATCACCGGCATCCCTGCTTTTTCATTATAGAGGAGAGTATATGTTTTATTTTTTCTGAACGTATTTCAGACAATCCAAGTGTTACTGCAACAAGGATGATAATACCTGAGAATACGAACTGGAGGTTTGTATCAATACCCAGTATTGTGAGGGAGTATGTTAATGCTGTAAAGATACATACACCGGTAACAACACCGGAAATCTTACCAATACCACCGGTAAATGATACACCACCGACAACACAGGCTGCAATGGCATCCATATCCCAGCCCTGTCCATAAGCGGCGGAACCAGATCCAACCATTCGGGTACATTCAAGCCAGGAACCGAATCCGTAAAGGATACCGGCCATAATAAATGCACCAAGTGTTACTGCAAATACAGAGATACCTGAAACTGCTGCTGCCTCCGGATTTCCTCCGACTGCATAAAGATTTTTACCAAAGGTTGTTTTGTTCCAGATAAACCATACAATGACAATTGCTGCAACTGCCCAGAGAATGATGGTCGGGAATCCATTGACTTTTTGGAATTACCATATTCGGAATGGTCGGCTCGATCGCTCCGAAGGAAACACCTTTTGTCGCATAAGTTACCAGACCAAAAATGACAAGCATGTTTGCCATGGTCGATATAAACGGATGCATCTTGAATTTCGCTGTAAAAATCCGGCTATACTTGTAAAGAACGTACATAATACAATACATGCTACCAGTGCAAGAATGACTCTTGCCGGTGTCGGTACTTTCGTAAAATCAAAGATGTGTCCGAACACACCACCTGTATTTACACCCTGATGCATGATAATGGTTGCGGTTGTCATTCCCATACCAACCATTCGTCCAACGGAAAGATCCGTTCCTGTAAGAAGGATCAGACCTGCAACTCAAGTGCTAAAAACATTCTAGGCGATGCCTGCTGGAGAATATTTAAAATATTATTATACGTAAAGCGGCGTTCCTTTTTTGATTGGAGTTATGATACATAACGCAACAAAAATAAGAATGATCGCGATGTAGAGTCCATTCTGTAAAAGGAATGTTCTCCGGTTAAATGTATACTTATAATTTTCCCATTTTCTGTGCCTGATTTTCTGCAAATGTAAATTTGGACAACCGGAGCAGATCAATCAGATGATACTTGTAACTGTACGCATCATGCTTCCGGTCTTTAATCCTCTGATACTCTTTTTCCAGTTCAATCTTTTCATTGGAAACACGGTTCTTATATACATAATTTTCTTCTTTGACCTCGGCCTGGGCGGAAGTCTTTGCCAGAGTTTCTTTGTGTTCCTTTTCAATCTTTGCAAGTTTCTGCTGATGCTCCTGCAGTGCCTGTTCCTTTTCCGCTATACAACTTGCCTTAACTGCATTATAATACTTGTCAAAATTATTTTTGAGATAATTTTCTGCTTTCCCGATCAGTTTTGCGATCTGGTCTTTGTTCTGTGCCTCTACCGCTTTTTTGCCTGTTCAAGCTCCTTCTGGCAGGATGCAATCTCAGAATCTTTTTCCCCTTTGGAAAGTGTTTTATCTCTTTTTACGTTTTCGATCCTGCTCTGGTACATAATGACTTTTTTTGCCGTACCATCTTTTTCTGAGTTCATCAATCTCTTTTTGTATTTTTTCCGACATATTCCTCAATCGGCTGACGCAGTGTTTTTTCCTGCTCCGCTGTAAGAATCTTGCTATTTGCCATATCTGTCCCCCTGCCTATAAATATTTCGCGCTGAGGCGAAGTAATTCTTCCTGATTCGTTTCCTTTGTATTGACAATGCCCGCAAGCCGTCCGTTCGACATGACACCGATCCGGTTTGTAATACCAAGAATCTCTGGCATCTCTGAAGAAACAACAATGATCGTCTTTCCCTGTTTTGCCATCTGGATAATCAACTCATAAATTTCATATTTTGCGCCGACATCAATTCCTCTTGTCGGTTCATCCATCATAAACACCTTCGGTTCACGCTCGAGCCACTTTCCAAAAATAACCTTCTGCTGGTTTCCTCCGGAAAGACTTGAAATCATATCGTTTTGGTCCCAGACATTTGGTATGCATGACTTTAATTTCATTTGCGGATAGCCTTTGTCATTTTCGGTTCTGAAAGTGCCGCGCCTTTTTATATGCATTAAGATTTGCAATGGTTGTATTAAATGTAAGATTCCCTTTCAGGAATAATCCATTCGCCTTTCGTTCCTCCGTAATAAGAGCAAATCCATAATCCATCGCTTCTTTTGCACAACTGAAGTTCATAAGCTTATGGTTCAGATAAACACGGCCTGCGGCTCTTGTGCGGATACCGAATATGGTTTCCAGCAATTCTGTCCGTCCGGCTCCCACAAGGCCATATAAGCCAAAAATCTCCCCTTCACGGACATCAAATGTAACATCCTGTAAATACGGCTCATATTTTGTGGACAAATGCTGGATTGATAAAATAACATCTTTCGGCTGATTATCCACCGGTGGAAAACGGTTTTCCAGCACACGGCCTACCATTGCAGTAATCAGTTCATTCATATTTGTTTCTTTTGCACTTTTTGTCATGACCAGATTTCCATCCCGGAGTACGGAAATATCCATCACAGATCTCAAATATTTCATCCATTTTATGGGAAATATATATAAGCGAGATGCCCTGATCGCGCAGCATCCGCATCATTTCAAAAAAGTTTATCCACTTCCTGTACGGTAAGTGATGATGTTGGCTCATCCAATACGATTACTTTCGAATTATATGAGATCGCCTTTGCAATTTCACACATCTGCCGCTGGGAAACGGACATATTTCTCATCGGCTGATCCAGATTCACCGTCATTCCCAGTTTCCGGAATAATTCCGAGGCTTCATTTTTTCATTCTTCCCTCATCGATCATCCCAAGGGGAATTTACCGGGTATCTGCCAAGAAAGAGATTATCCACAACATTTCTCTCCAGACACTGGTTTAACTCCTGATGCACCATTGCAATCCCATTTTCAAGTGCATCCTTCGGACCGGAAAAATTCACTTCTTTTCCGTCAAGGTATATAGTTCCTTCGTCTTTCTGATAAGTTCCAAAAAAGACATTTCATCATTGTTGAGACTTACCGGCACCATTGTCGCCCATCAGACCCATAACGGTTCCTCTCTTCACATCCAGATTGATGTGATCAAGTACTCTATTACGTCCGAATGATTTACTCATACCACGTATCGATAAGATAATATCTTTGCTCTGATCCCCCATACTATCCGCTCCTATCCTTTTGTTTTCGGGGAGAGAACCGCATTTCTCCCCCGAAGTTAAGTTGTTTTTACTGATTTAAAAGAGCTGTGTAAGAAGCTGCATTATCTGTTTTCACCATGTTGATGGCAAAAGCATCGTACTGTCCCGGATTGCCCAGACGGTTTGTGATATTAGACTCTGTCTGTCCGTCACCACCAATGTACTCAACATCCAGATTTAAAAGATCATCATAGTTCTGTAAAAGTGGCTGATATGTTGAGCTTAAGAAGTTATCAGAAGCGTTGTAGATATTGAGCCATACTTTCTTTGTAGGATGGGCAGATGCATCTAACTGTTTGGATACCGGTTCCCATACCCAACGGTAGAATCTGTAAAATCTTTGTAATTATCAGCGGTTACTGCCACGTTCAGGGAATAGTAAGATCTCTCGTCTTCTTTGTATACATAAACGTCACTGCTTAATACATTTCCTGCATCGTCTGCAGTTCCGATACCCGTGTCAACATCTACACCATCCAGTGCATTTCTAAGAACACGCAGTGTCAGGTATGCCTGTACGTCTGCATGCTGGCTGACTGTTCCGCCGTAACCTTCTGCGATAGCTGCTACCGCATCGCTGTTTGCATCATATCCAAATGTCGGTACACCGTTATCCTTTGACCATGCATTAAACATTGACATTCCCATTCCATCATTGTTGGATACAACGACATCAATGGAATCCCCGAAAGAAGATGACCATGTACCAATCGCATTGCCGGCTGTTGCTGCATCCCATGTAGCACCTGCTGAGTTTTTCATTTCCTGGGAAGCAAGTTCACGGATCACATAGGTTTTTCCACCTACTTCAATGCTTCCCGTCCTGAACCTGTGATGCTTTTCCATCGGTATTGGTTCCTGCCGGTGCACTGTCTGCCTCGCCGTTTTTATCCACTGCTGTTCCAAGTGCTTTTCTGACACCTCTTGTACGGGCAATGGAATCATTGTGACCGATATCACCGATTGCTAAAACATAGCCGATCACGCCATCTCCGTTACGGTCAATCTTGTCAATATTTTTCTCGATGTAATCTTTTACCATGGTACCCTGAAGTTCTGCACCCTGATTTGCATCAAACCCTACATAATAAGTATCTTTGTTAAAATTGAGTGCTGTCATATCAAGCTCTCCTGTAGAACTGTTTGACGGCTGACGGTTAAACCATACCAATGGTTTATCCTTGTTTGCGACAGTTGAGGTAGAAGTGCCTCCCCCTGTATTGCCTGCCTGTGTGCCACCGCCGTTGTTTCCCCATCGGCTCCGCATGCTGCGGTTGAAAGTGCCAATACTGCCATCATCATAATTGCAACAATTTTTCTTTTTCATAAGATTTTCCCCCTTCTTGTTTTGTTTTGTAATGCTAGTATACGGATTTTTATCTCATAAACTATAGAATATTTTTTGATTCACATTAAAAATTTTCATATTTTTTTCCGTTATTTGTTCAATTTTTTCATATTTTTTTTTTTGTCATTTCGTCACTTTGCCGTTGATTTGTACTAAAAAAAAAAGCCATCTTTTCTTTATAAAGATGGCTTTTTTAAATCTTTTATAAAAGGCTCTGTTATCATTGTTCCAGAATCACATGCCACGCCTCACACAGCCGTTCCAGCGACCACGCGGCATTTGCCGGACTTGTGGATGGAAGCACCATCGCTTCGATCCCCGTGACCGGAAACTGGTATCTTTTTATAAAGCTGTCCTGCCTTGTTTCCGTTTGCATAAACACGTGTTATGTTCGTTTTTTCCAGAATCATGCCAATATCCGTCGGCTGTACATTTTTTAATACTGCTGTCACTTGAGCCTTTGATGTCACAGCTTTGGATCACATCCCACAGGGCAATCCGGTGGGCAAGCAGCATGGCTTTTTTCTCCTCAATTGTATGCGGAACCGGCTCCTTTAAAAGTGTTGCAAGCACTTTCCAGAAACGGTTCTGTTTGTGCCCGTAATAAAAATTGTTTTCTCTTGATTTGACGGACGGCAGGGTTCCTAATATGAGGATTTCGGAAGCTTTGTCGTACACCGGCTCAAACGAATGGACAATGTGTTCATATTCCATAGAATTCTCCTTTTTAAAGTTACCACCCTATCCGTATCCATCTTACTGCTTATCCTTCTCTAAGATCTGGTCAATCGCAGCTGTCACCTTTTTGTAAACTTCATCACTCGTGATTCCGCCCATGATCGGATCTCCGACAATGTTGCCATTACGGTCAACGAGAACTGTCGTTGGAAATGCCATAATATTTGTTGCGTATTTACCGGCCTCACTGTCCGAATCAAGGGAAAGGTTGGTATAGTCTGCTCCCTGTTTTTTCAAAGATGCTTTTTTGCTTCCGCAATTCCCTCTTTGTTACCATCGAGTGAATCTGTGTTTACGCCAATGACCTGACCACCCTTTGCCTTCAGTTCTTCATTTAATTTGTTGAGTGCCGGAAGTTCCTCCACACATGGCGTGCATCCATTAAACCAGAAATTAACAACCGTTACCGCATTCTGTGAAAAAATGCTGCTGTCCACCTTATTTCCATCCAGATCCTTCGCCTGAAAAGACGGAAAGACGGATGTTTCTGCATTCGCGCTTTGGGCGCCGGAATTTTCTGTTCCCATCTGCGCGGTAAGTTCCGTTACCTGATCCTCGATTTTCTTAATCTCTTCGATATCCTTATCCAGCTTTTTCAGGTCTGCCTCCGAAAACTGGTCCTTCACATGATCCAGCTGTGTCTCCAGAAACGTTCCATAATTTTGTTTCTCCTGCGTCTGCAGCTTTGTTTTTTGTCAATGTTATTAAAAAACCGTATTCCACAATTCCTGATGTTTCGCGTAATAATGGCATTTTCCTTTTCGTACAGTTTGTTGAGTTCTGCATTACCAGCCCCTGTATCTTCCGCAGACTGTGCCTGCGTTTCCGTCACAGTGCTGCCTTTTTTCCGAGGCATTGCCACAAGCGGCAAGTCCAAATACCAGAGTCATAACCAGTAACATTACTGTAAGTTTTTTCATTTTAATTAGTCTCCTTCTTCTTTTTTTGATTTTTCCGCAAATCCATACTTATAACTGATTGCTTCTACCGGACATTCCTTCACACATGCTCCGCAGCGTATACATTCCGTATGATTTGGATGCCGGACCACATCCACATCCATTTTACAGACACCGGTACATTTGCCGCAAGATACACATTTACCGGTATCTATATGCATCTGTAAAAGAGATACTTTATTAAAAAGCGCATAGACTGCGCCAAGCGGACAGATCCATTTGCAGAACGGGCGATAAAACATAAGGCTTAACAACACGACCGCAACCAGTATTCCGGCCTTCCATGTAAACAGCTTTCCCAATGCCGCACGGATGCCTGCATTTGCAATCGAAAGTGGAAGTGCCCCCTCTAATACTCCCTGTGGACAGAGGTATTTGCAAAAAAATGGCCCCCATTCCCAGCTGGTTCGTCACCAATATAGGAAGCAGAATAACGAAAAAACCCAAAAGAATTCCATATTTGATAAACCGATTACACTTTTCCTGCCGGGATAAAGATTTGTGTCTTCTGGCGGATACGCTCAACCAATCCCTGGAACAGCTCCGTGCCATGCAGCATTGTTTTAAACAGGGGAAACACCCAGCTGCAGGCTGCCATCACGAGCATTTCCCACGATCTACGCACACCGCTGACTGCCATCTGCGGCTACCTGGAACTTTTTGGAAAAGGAACCGTTATCTGCTGTCTCCCGCCAGTATGTTGCCATCATCTGGGAACGCACAAAGGTGATGACACAACTGACGGAAGAACTGTTCCGGTATTCGGTTGTCCTGTCTGTGCCTTTGGCACAATCCTTGCAGGAAGTGTCGGTAAATCGCATTTTTAGAGGGAAGCATTGCCGCAATGTATGCGGTGCTCAAAAGACACCGGATCACGCCGGACATTACCATGACCGACCGGGCTTGGGCTTTCCATTGCGCGGGCGCTGGTGGAACAGAGATGCACGGGCAGATGGATGCGGCTTATGAAGCGGGGAGGCTTGTCATCCGGATGCAGATTTAGTTTATTTTTTATAAAACAGACCAAAAATAAAGCAACTACAACAACTCCTGTGCCTATGATGATACACCTCTTTGCTGTGGTGACTTCTTTTTTGATATAAGCGAAATAATTCTCCGGAATGATTCTTTCTATTATGGAGACCAATCATTGCATAGATCAAAAAGAATGCAACTCCGAATATTAAAATTACACTCAGTCGTCCCCAAGCAGAAGGAATGGTGTATTGACCGATTATGATACATAGCAGGATCATAAAATACACGATTTTATTTTGCCCATATCCTAAAGGAAGTTCTTTTTTGATAATTTCTATACATCATTTTTCCATAATAAACGATCATGCATATTAAAAATAATAGATAGATTATCATAACCATCATCCTCATTGTATACCTCCTTAATTTTGTCTCATACGAGAAAATGTCACACCCGCCTCCGGATCGGTAAGCTCTATATTGATCCGACTGTTGCGCCCGCTCATGAAGCAATAATTGTTTTGCTGTCTCTGTGCTGATTCCCTTTTCTTTCTTCTCATTGGTCTGAACATACTGTTTCCCCGATAGTATCACTGTTCTTTTCGAATCGTATCTCATATAGTTACAAAAATATAATTTTTTAGTCCGGCATAATAATCCGGATCAGATGTTTATCCAACATGATTGTCCGGTTCCAGGGATTGATAATAATCCCTGCGATCTCCGACACAGTAAGTGCTGCTTCAAACATCCTGCCGATCTCTGACAAAAATGTCGACTTCACCTGATCTGCACCTTTTAATTCCCTTCCTCAAAGCTGGTAAATGCCGACCACCAGATTTTTACCGTCCGGAGTTCTCACTGTCTGTAACTTCATTTGTGCCTGTGCCGGATCCGGTTCCACAGCAACGATCAGTTGTCCTCCCTCTTTCATCCGCCGCCGGATCACCGTCAACGTATGTGCAAGCTGCTCCTGTGTGGCTTCTTTCTGAAGCGCCAAAATTGCATCTCCTATTCTTTCATTGCCCTTTAATCCCTCATCCTGATATTCATTTTTCTTATTCATATTTCATATCCTCTCTTATCTGCTCCTTTCTATTATAAAATGAGAGGTTTCTTTTTGAAAGCTATTTCTTTCAGATTCTCCTTTTTGGGAGAATTCTTTTAACGGAACTGTCCTTCTCTTTTTCTCTGAGACTGCGAACCTCCAACTCTCCAACTCATAGATTGTATTCTCTGCACGTTTCTTCTATACTGAAAGCAGACAGACACTGCAGCAACTGTCTCTTACGAAATGGAGGTTCCACTATGTCACAAAAATAATATTGGCGAATTTATACAACAATCCAGAAAAGCCAAAGGATTTACACAGAAAGATCTCGGTGACCGGATCGGTGTCAGTGATAAAACAATATCGAAATGGGAGTGTGGAGTTTCCCCAACAAAAAGGATATTAGAAACAATCCATGAAACACCTGCTTGCGTTAAAGGAATTACAATAGAATACTATATTTTTTAACATGCATTTCTATATTGATTTGCATGTTTTTAATTTCAAAAGAAAATTTAAAACAAACACTATATAACACTTGACAACAGTTTGCAACTGTTATATACTGTTATCAAAAAAGAAGGAAGGATATAAAGAATGAAAATTATAATCAATACTTCCCTAATGGTTCCCATATATGAACAGATTGTTGACCAGATTAAAATGCTCATACGCAACGGGGAACTAAAGGAAAACGACAATCTTCCATCTGTCCGTACACTTTCTAAGGAACTAAAAATAAGTGCTTTTTAACTGTAAAAAAAGCTTACGACAATTTGGAAAGTGAGGGTTTTACGGTTACAGTACATGGAAAAGGCACTTATGTAGCGGCTACAAATACAGAACTGCTTTTGGAAGAACAGAAAAAAAAAGAATTGGAAGCGGATTTGGAGCAGGCTATCCAAAAAGGCAGACGATGTGGTATTAGTGATGAAGATATAAAAAGTTTATTTGAGTTGATATTGGAGGGTTGATGTATGTTAAAAATTGAACACTTGAAAAAGCATTATGATAATTTTTCTCTTGATTGTTCATTAGAGCTTATGTCTGGATGTGTAACAGGCTTGATTGGACAAAATGGTGCTGGAAAAAGCACAACATTTAAGGCGATATTAGGTTTGATTTCAACTGACGGCGGAAATATTACCATACTTGGAAAGGACAGAAAAGACTTCACAGCAAAAGATAAAGAGGAATTGGGTGTAGTATTGTCGGATTCTGGTTTTAGTGGGTATCTGAAGATAAAAAGATATTATCCCTATATTGCAGAATATGTACTCAAAATTCGACAAATCACTATTTATAGAACAGGTACAGAAATTTCAACTACCTATGAATAAACAGATAAAAAGAATTTTCAACAGGAATGAAAGCAAAATTAAAAAGTGCTGGTTGCAATTTCACACAATGCAAAACTGCTGATACTGGACGAACCGACAGCAGGTTTAGATGTAATCGCAAGAGACGAATTGCTTGAAATGTTAAGAGAATTTCTGGAAAAAGATGAAGAACGCTCCATTTTAATCAGCTCTCATATATCCAGTGATTTGGAGTCGCTATGTGATGACCTTTATATGATACATGACGGAAAAATTATTCTGCATGAAGATACGGACGTTCTTCTTAGTGACTATGCTTTATTAAAAGTAGACGCAGAACAATACAGCAAGCTGGATAAACAGTTTATATTGCGTTCCAAAAAAAGAAACATATGGATATAGCTGTCTGACAAATCAGAAACAGATATTATTATATGGAGAATTATCCTAAAATTGCCATTGAAAAAAGGTACAATAGATGAAGTCATTACCATGATGATAAGGGGGACAGAACAATGAAAAGGTTTATTCGTAAAAGATTTGAAATTGATGATGTTACAGAAAAATTTTCTGTTGCTCATTTTGGCGATTGTAATCGGAATGATGATATTTACTGATGATGTGATATTCCCATTAGGTTTTCTGAGTTTCATTGTATCACTTTTTACAGTAAGCACAATCAGTTATGATGATTTTGATAATGGAAATGCGTTTCTGTTTACATTACCTATTACACGTAATCATTATGTGAGTGAAAAATACTTTCTTGGTCTATTATTGGGGTGTATGGCTTGGGTTTTGGCAACTGTTTTAGGAATAATTACAACTGTATTGAAAGATACATTACCTATTACAGACTTAGTACAGAGTTCATTGATGATTTTACCTATTATGATTGTCGTTCAAGCAATCACGCTTCCTTTTCAGCTAAAATTCGGTGGAGATAAAGGAAGAATTGCTATGATTGGTGCATTTGGCGGTCTGGCAGTAATCACTCTCGTTATCGTGAAAGGAGCAGAAGCCATTTTCAATATTGATTTAGTTAGTCTGTTAGATAATATGCCAACTGTAAGCATGGGAGTTCTTATCGCTATTGCAATTATTATCGCTTTGTTGATGTTATTGGTTTCAATGAAAATCAGTTTGTCAATTATGAACAAAAAGAATTTTTAAAAAGGAGCAATCATATGGACTTTACAATATTGGCTGTTGTACTACTGCTGTGCGGTGGTATTCCTTTAAGGAATAAGATATATAAGGAACGCAAAAAAAAAAAAAAAGAGGATAAAAAGAAAGGTATATAAAGTGGGTGATTTCATGGATAGTATTTTATGTGTTCTTGCCTTGATTGTATTTGCATATTGGTTTTTATCAAACGTAACAAAAAATAATTGCTGTTGTGAGGAGAATATAAATGAAAAATACTTCAAAATCATGTCCTAAATGTGGCTCAACCGATATTGTTCGTATTCCAGATAACCCTAACCGCCATGCCAGCGGAAATAATATTTACACAAGCACTTATACGCTATTTGGGAAAATCCCTGTAATACGTTATGTTTGTTGTTCATGTGGATATGCAGAAAATTGGGTTGAAAACGAAGAAGAATTAGAAGAAATTAGAAAAACATTTAGATAATTGAAAGGCGGTATTGATGATTATGAAAGAATATAAGTATGTAGAAGTGAAATTTGAGGCAAAAGGTGTGCTATTCCATTCTGCTTCTGAACCAAAAGAAATAATCAACAAATATGCTAAAGAGGGATATTCCTATGTTGGTTTTATTCCTACTTTAATAGATGCACATGGCGGTTTTAGAAGAATTGATTTGATATTTGAAAAATAATCTTTAAAAGCGCAGGTGATACTATGGGGAAGATATTAGTAGCAGAATTTTGGGATAATGAAGAACATTATTTCCAGCAAACAGTTGAATGGCTATCGAAAAAGATATGTACCACTCCTGCTTATATACAACAAGACAGGACAGATTTTATAATCAATCCTTTTACTCGTACTGTATCACACAAAACAGGCAATATCATACAGCTTACAGCAAAAGAGTTTGATATACTTTATTTTCTCATTTCTCATAAGGAGCAGGTTTTTACCAAAGAACAGATTTATGAAAATGTATGGGGATATGACTATCCGGCAGACCCTAATAATCTGACTTCATTCATACGAAAATTAAGAAAGAAGATTGAGCCGGAGCCGGACAGACCACGCTATATCGTCATTGTCAGAGGTGTTGGATATAAGTACACGGAAAATGAGGAAATGGTAGGCAAGACAGCAACACCGCCGGAGTGATCCAGATGTGGTGGCGGTCGTAAGACATCAAGCCATGCCAGTTTTGCTGGCAAACGGCTGGTTCACTCTGACGGTGGGGCGAGCGTCAGCGAGCCATAAAGCCCCCGTTATCTAACAGGGGGGGTACTATTACAAAAAGACAAGAGAAAAAATAAATACAAAACTGCTGATATGCAACGATTTATAAGGTTATAAGAACTTATTTCACTTCACACCATATTCTTTTTTACCCGACAGGTCTAAAAAACAGCATATCAATAGAAAATAAATATAAGATACAAGGTGTATGCTCCTATGAGTATATGCCTTTTTTGATTGGAGGAATGAAGCATGAATGATATAGAATTTATTGAAACATTAAAGCAAAAAGAGAAATGCCTGTGATTATTCGCAATCACGACTGGCACAGGAATTGCAAATTAGCAGGCAGAACTTAAATGAGATTGAGAACGGGAAAACAAGAGCCAGCAAAGAAATGAAACATATACTTTTTACATTATCTTGATTATTGTAATTGTACACAGCCTTTCACTTTAACGATTGACTATCTGCGTGTTCGTTTTCCTACCACAGACGCATTGGAAATTATAAAAAATGTACTGGCAATGAAAAAGCGAATATTTTATACATGAAGATTACGGAATGTTTGGTTATGAAGAACAGTATATCTATGGGGATATTAGTGTAAATGCTTCTAAAGATAGTTCTATGGGTGTTTTATTGGAATTAAGAGGTATGGGGTGTCGAAACTTGGAATATGTTTTACAGGCAAGAGGGATAGACTGGTATTCTTTTTTTAAGCAGTTGTATAGATTATCAAGGTGTTTTTAAACGCATAGATTTGGCGGTCAATGATATGGGCGGATTGCTGGATATAGAAATTCTAAGGGAACGTTATTATGCCAACAAGGTATGGAAACGTTCAAGAACCCATGAAGCAGTAGACAGCGGAAAATTATCGGGTACAAATGGAGATACTGCAAAAACTTTTTATATCGGTTCAAAGAATAGTTCTATTTACTTTTTGCTTGTATGAAAAAGAAAAGGAACAAAAAGCAAAGGCATAAAAACAGACATTAAGAACCGATTTGAAATTCGTTTAAAAAGTGGAAAAAGCAGAACAAACGATAGAACAACTTGTTTTTTCAAGAAATCCCGAACAGACCATAGCAAAGCCTTATATCCTCACAAGATAGATTTTCCCGATTATATTTTATGGGATATATTTTTAGATAATGTAACGACTTCACTTCCGTTTATTATGACACCTGTTGCTGTCAATATGGATAAAACAAAACGTTGGTTAGAAAGACAGGTCATGCCCTCTTTATTGATGATAAAAGAGATTGAAAAGAAAAAACAGGAGCAAATTATCTGGAAGAAATCGACAGGCATACAAGACTAACAGAAAAGCAGGAATTAAAAATTAAACAAATGACAACAGATATAGCAGATATGATTGAGAAAGATACCGCTGTTCCACAAAGGAATGACGGTATTTTTTAATTTCTTCAAAAAATCTGCAACAAAACGGCTACTTGTGTACAGATATGGTGCGAGGAAAGGTAACTTTTTAAATAAGGTCATAAAATCTTCCTTTGGTGTACAGATACGGAATGTAAGAAGAAATTGAAAATTTTTTTGAAAAAACCTGCAACAAAATAACTATTCCTTATATGGTGCGAGGAAAGAAAAATCGAAACTTTTTTTTGAAAACAGGTCATTAAATCGGTGGTTGCTGTCCCTATATGATGTGAAAGAAGAAACGATTTTCAATTTCAACTTAACAATTCCGTAGTTTCCATTCCCTATATGGAGCAAAGAAAATCTTTCATTCCATTTTTGGCAGGAACGGTAGTGTATGGGGAGTTAGGGGCGTGGAAAGAAAAACAATCTTTTTTCATCATCAACTTAGCAAACCGATACTTTGCTTATCCCTATATGGTGCATGAAAAGAAGTTAAAATTTTTCTATTTCAACTTAGCAAATGGACGTTTGCTTACAGATATAGTGAAAAAAGGGAAAAAAAGTTTTGAATTTTAGTTACATTTCTCCTCTTTTCCAACGCGGTATATAGGAAAGATGATTTTCTTCTTTCAATCGTTCTTTGACAACTGAATAAAGTAATTCAATACGTTTGACAGACAGCTAGCCGTTGAAACAAATACGCCACGACCTTTCCCTGCAAAGAGCGAGCGAAAACCTATTTGTGTTCTTGTAAAAGATTTGTCCTCTTTTATCGCCATGACCTGTACTGTCAGATAATGATACTCCCGTACAGCCACAGCTTGAGCATTAAGAGCGTCGCACGCAATGGGTACGGCTACATAAGAACTATGCAGAGGTGGAACTCCTGTGGGCTATGACAAAAGCCGTTGAATTGCTTAGAAAAAAGATTTTACAGAAAGGGGGTATGTGTTATTGATAATGCTGTAAAAACAATTCAAAAGAAGAAAATGGCAAGTGTGGCATTGGCAACAGAGGAAAGACAAAGATTGTTGTAAAAGAGCATTTTTTCCGAAAAGGGAAAGACAATGGAAGAACTTCTAACGGATGTCATGTTGGAAAAAGCAAAGCAGACAATCGCATAAAATCGGTGCAGTTGTAAGAAATAGATTGAATGACAAAAAGTACCCGTGTTATACTTTTTACTTGCAAGCAGGTATTGTAAACTTTACGGGTTAGTTATAAAGGAGGATAACTGACAATGAAACAACAGATTTACAATACTGCACTTTATCTTAGGTTAAGCCGAGATGATGAATTACAGGGCGAAAGTTCCAGCATTACCACACAAAGAAGTATGTTGCGTCTATATGCAAAAAAGAACATCATTTGAATGTGATTGATGAATATATTGATGCCGGCTGGTCGGGAACAAATTTTGAAAGACCGAGCTTTCAAAGAATGATTGAGGATATAGAGGCAGGAAAAAATCAACTGTGTTGTAACAAAAGACTTATCACGACTTGGCAGAAATTATATTATGACAGGGCAATATACTGAATTGTATTTTCCCAGCCATAATGTCCGTTACATAGCGATTGACGACGGTGTAGACAGCGAAAAAGGCGAAAGTGAGATTGCACCATTTAAGAACATCATCAATGAATGGGTAGCAAGAGATACGAGCCGTAAAGTGAAATCAGCGTTTAAGACAAAATTTGCAGAGGGTGCGTATTATGGGGCTTATGCTCCGTTGGGATATAAGAAACACCCCGACATCAAAGGGAAACTGTTGATTGATGATGAAACAAAATGGATTATTGAAAAAATCTTTTCCCTAGCTTATCAAGGTTACGGAAGTGCAAAAATCACAAAAAATACTGCGAGAAGAAAAAGTCCCGACAGCGTCTTGGCTGAATTTTACAAGGTATGGTACTTTTTTGCTCATATCTTTGAGGGAAAGCCCGAAAGCAAGCGTTATGAGTGGACGATTGCTCATGTAAAGGCGATATTGAAAAGTGAAGTCTATATCGGGAACAGCGTTCATAATCGACAGTCAACCATTTCTTTCAAAAGCAAGAAGAAAGTACGAAAACCCGAAAGCGAATGGTTTCGAGTAGAAAAACACGCATGAACCGATTATTGACAAGGAAGTGTTCTATCGTGTACAGGAGCAGATAAAATCAAGGCGTAGACAGACAAAAAGGAAAAGGCAACGCCGATATTTGGCAGGGCTTGTCAAGTGTGCGGATTGTGGTTGGTCTATGAGGTTTGCGACAAATAAGGCAAATAAAACACCGTATAGTTATTATGCTTGCAGTTACTACGGGCAGTTTGGTAAAGGTAATTGTTCTATGCACTACATTCGTTATGACGTGCTGTATCAAGCTGTATTGGAACGATTGCAGTATTGGGCTAAGGCAGTACAGCAGGACGAAGAAAAAGGTATTGCATAAGATACAGAAAGTCGGCAATGCAGAGCGAATACAGGGGAAAAGAAAAAAAAGGCAAGTGCCTTGAGGAAAGCCGAGAACCGACAAAATGAGATTGACCGTTTATTTGCGAAAATGTATGAAGATAGAGCCTGTGAGAAGAAGATAACGGAACGAAACTTCATCATGCTGTCGGGGAAATATCAAAAAAAGAGCAGATAGAACTGGAACAGCAGATAACCAACCTAAGAGAAGAATTAAGTAAAATGGAACAGGATATGATAGGTGCTGAAAAGTGGATTGAGTTAATCAAGGAGTATTCCGTACCAAAGGAACTGACAGCACCATTATTAAATGCAATGATAGAAAAAATCCTTATTCATGAGGCAACAACGAATGAGGAGAACGAAAAAGAATACAGGAAATAGAGATATACTACCGATTTATTGGAAAAGTAGATTGATAAAGAGGGTTCATATCTTTAACTAAGGGAAAGCGGTAGATCATTTCCGGATGTGGCAATTCTGGAAGACCTTTGTCAGGAACTTGGAATTAGTGTGAGTGAACTGCTGGCGGGGAAAAAAAAATTGAGGCAGAGCATTACCAGGAAGAGACAGAAAAAATATTAGTTTCCTCCATCAGTAAAGCGAAAATGTATGGATATCAGATCGCTCTTTATGGGTTGCTATTGGCAGTAATGCTATTAATTTACGTGCCTGTTTTCATATTAAAAACAGACTGAATATGGGAATTTATATGATCATTGCTGTGTCAGTTATCGTTTTCGTGAGCATGGTATATCTGAATCACAAAATTCCGGGAAAGAATTCAGAAATTCTAATATTTGGCTGGAAGGCTTCCGTGGAGGAATTGTTTTTGCTGTGATTATGGGGATGGATTTCGCTGTACAGGATAGTCTGGGTGGAGTGAGCCGAAATGACATGCTTGCAATTGGAATTATCTGTGCGATTGGATTGTTTATCAGTATAGGAGCAGGCATACTTGGCGCAGAAATCAGAAGACAGAATATGAAGATAAAATGGAGATTTTTTCAGAATTTTTGAACATAATAAAAATTGCTTATTTTTATATAATAAAGCTGTAATAAATATGATGCATTTATTACAGCTTTATTATTTGAAGAAATTGATGGAGGTATTAAAATGATTAAATTTTCAAGAAGTAATGAAAAATATGGTTGTTTTAGTAATTTTTATCCATGTTCTGTAGAGTATGGAGGTATTGTATATCCTAATTCAGAATGTGCATGGCAATCACTTAAAACATTGGATATGGAGAAGAGAAAGAAATTTGCAACATATAAGGCAGCTGGTGCCAAGAAAATGGGGAAGACGGGTTGAGCTTCGTTCGGACTGGGAAGAAGTAAAATATCAGCTTATGGTCGATGTGTGTTATGCAAAAATTTTCTCAGAATAAGGAATTGAAAAGTATATTGCAAGCGACAGGAGAGGAAGAACTTATTGAGAACACAACTGCATGGCATGATAATGTTTGGGGGAAATTGTGAGTGTGAACGTTGTAAAGAAACAGAAGGAAAAAATCTTTTGGGAAAGGCACTGATGGAAGTAAGAAGTAAGTTAAAATAAGAAAGGCTGAATGTTATGAAAATATAGAGTATAATAAAAAAAAAGTAGTTTTTCAACGTTAAGTGAATTTTCAATTATGATAGCGGAGGGTTTATACTATGAGAAAAAAATATAATGAATCGGATATTAGAAATGACTACAGAAGGCTGACAAAACTTTTGATTGAGCGGGGAATGACAATTTCGACTATACTGGAATCTGCGACTTCTGGGCAGATTGCATCGCTGATTACAGACACAGAAGGCTCTTTCGGCAGTGTTAAAGGGGGCATTTGTTACATACTGTAATGAGGCGAAGATTATGCAGGGTGTGCCGGCTGAGATTCTGGAGAAGTATACGGTATACTCAAAAGAGACGGCAGAGGCAATGGCGAAAGCCTGTGCGAAAGTGTACGAGGCAAATATTGGAATCGGAGTGACCGGAACGATGGGAAATGTGGATCCTGCGAATCCGGAGGCATCTGTGCCAGGGCAGGTATATTTTGCAATTACCTTAAATGGAGAAGCGAAGTCTTATTATATTGAATTGCAGCCGCAGCCTACAAGGCTGGCTTATAAGCTGGCGGTTGCGAAAGAAATTTATGATTCACTGATGGAGAGATTAGAAGATTAACTTTTATGTCATGCATTTGCATGACGCGTACCTCGTAACAAGAATACCAAGACATTCTTGAATAGTAAGGAATAGTTGTGGTGTGAGATAAGGAGGCAGGCTGTTATGAAGAAAGAATATGAAAAATGTATTGAAAAAGTTGATAATGAAAAGATGAAAGAGGCTTTGATTCAGGCGTTTGATAAGGATTTCCCAAGAATTATTGAATTGTGTGATGATGATTATACTGTAGTGCAGATATTTGTCTCTCTTTCTGAAATGCTTGGAGAAGTCCCAAAAAAGTTGGAATGGAAAATGTGTCATTTGAAAAATATGTAATTGGAAAAGCGTTTCCGGATTATTTAAAATTATTAGTTGGCTGGCTGGATTGTATTTCATCGAAAAAGAAGAGAAGGATAAAATTTTTGAAATATTTGATTATGTAATAAGAGATATTGTAGTTGAGTTTACTTGTAAGGGATTGAAAAAAGGAAGTATTACAAGAGAGATGGTGGGGCAGTGGATTTCAGGAACGGATGAAAAGGAAAAGATTGAGAGAGCGTGTGAAAAAAAAAATGCCTATAAGAATTTGTTAGAGAGCTTTCATGATTTGGATGAGGAAGACAAACTAGAAGAGATCATAAAAGGTGTTTTTGAGTTACGTGATTTTTTAGAGATAGTAAATAAAAAAAATATGATGAGAACAATGAAATGTTAGATGTACTTGAAGTGACGGACACGGATGAATTTAGCGATAAACTGGATGTTATCTATTCTTATGTGACTTCAATTAAAGAAGAGGTTGCAAAGTTATTCGAGATTGCGAATAGTTACAGTAAAAGTTTTGATATCTAGGCAAACACGATTCGGAAAAAGAATAGAAGTCATTAAAAGTGGGATGCTCCCACAGGCATTGGTCTTTTGCAATGATAGCGATGAATGCAAAAGTTCTTTGCGTTACAGAAAGTACCTTTATGATACCAATCGGATAGCCTATGGGTACGGACTTCCTTAGATATAGTTGTTGGATTTTACATAGAAATGCTGCAATGTCTTTAAAGGGAGTCTCTTTTGCCAGTTCATTTTCAATATAGATTCTGGATCATTTAAAGTAAGGTGCTTCTGATTTCCCAGGTATATATTTACTCATAATAATTCTCCTTCTACTGCTGTCAGAAGGAGCTATAACAATAACATTATTATATGAAAGAGTAAATATCTACTGTGCGAGAGTGAATTCCATCGCCCCATTGGGCGGTGGAATTTAGAAATTCATTTTAGGTTTTGTAAATTGTTAAAAAGAATTATATTGTTATATGATTTCGTAAGTGATATACTTAAACATAAGGAAAATCGTGTGAAATTACAGTTTGCTTTTTGCACGGTTTCTTTTTATACATGACAGTTAGTTAAAACTAATAACAGAACGATGTGAAAGTACTTTTGACTATACAGAAAGGAATACTTAATGCTAATGAATGTTTTTGAAGGTATACTGATTCCGTTTGTTGGAACAACGCTAGGTGCAGCATGCGTGTTTTTTATAAGAAAAACACTTAGCAAGTTACTGCAACAAGTGCACTTGCGTTATCACTTGGAATTGCTATTCAGAATTTCCCGGAAGGAGCAATTATATCCATGCCGCCTAGGGCAGAGGGAGAAAGTAAAGGGAAAGGCATTTCTGGGTGGTGTACTTTCAGGGGTCGTTGAACCGATTGGAGCAGTAATGACGATTCTTGTCGCACAGCTGGTAATCCCGGCATTACCATATTTACTCAGCTTTGCAGCAGGAGCTATGTTATATGTCGTGGTTGAAGAACTAATTCCGGAAATGTCTCAGGGACAGCACTCGAATATCGGTACGCTTTTCTTTGCACTTGGATTTAGTTTGATGATGATCTTGGATGTGGCACTGGGGTAAGAGGAGAGGAATGATTCTTATGAGAATATTGATTTATGGTGCTGGTGTGATTGGATCCTTGTATGCGGCCTTATTCGCAGAAGCTGGTTATGATACAAGTATTTATGCCAGAGGTAAAAGACTTGAGGCTTTAAGAAATAATGGATTGCAATATAAGAAAAATCAGGAAGTAATAAAGCAGGGCAGAGATTAGGATTCTTGGAGAACTACCAAACAATGATATTTATGATTTTGTCTTGCTTACTGTCCGGGAAAACCAGCTGTATGAAGCACTTACTGAATTGAAAAATAATAAAAGTAATACGATTGTTACAATGATAAATTCACTGGACAGTTACAATAAATGGGAAGACATTGTCGGAAAAGGAAGAATATTACCGGCTTTTCAGGAGCAGGTGGAAGTATAAATGATGATGATATCCTTGATGCAGCATTCACTCCAAGGATGATCCAACCGACAACATTTGCAGAAATATCAGGAAATAGATCCGAAAGAACAAAACAATTTTCAGAGATATTGAGGCATGCTCATATACCATACCAGAAAGTAACGGATATGCATCTATGGCAGCTTTGTCATCTTGCTATGGTGGTACCGATTGCGGATGCGTATTATGAATCAGACAATCCGGAGAAAGTAGAAAAAAAGAATGGAAAATCATGAGGAAAACAGCAGAAAGGCTGAAAAGAAATTTTAATTTTTTGCGAAAACAAAAGGGTAAACTGTCACCATGGAAAATGAATATTTTTCGCTTTTTTAGCCATTGTCATTTTTAGCGATTATGCTGGCAGTTACATTTGGAAGTAGTTTTGGAGATAAATTTATGTATCAACATGCTATGAAGGCACCAGATGAAATGAGGGAATTGCATAAGCAGTTTTATGCTTATATGAAAAAGGATGAAGAAATGCGGGTGCAAGGCAAAAGAAAAAGGTACAGTGATTGGAGAAAAAAACATGAAAAATGAAGAATATAAAAAATGTCAATTAAAGAATTTACAAAAGCAGCAGGAAGATATGAAAGTAGCCATGCTGGTATTTACGAAATGTGCAAGAAAGATTATCCGGATATTCTGGAAGAATTAGAGAAGGAGCCATTTAGAGATTTGTTAGATGCAGGCTGTGGGCCTGCTCCAATGATTTCTTTATTAGCAGAAAAATATCCAGACCGGCATTATACAGGAGCTGGATCTGACTCCGGCCATGATTGAACAGGCAAAAAAGAAAAAATATTTCAAATGCAACATTTGTTGTAGGAGACTGTGAGAACTTTCCTTTTGAAATCGATTCATTTGATGCAATTATTTGTTCTATGAGTTTCCATCATTATCCGAATCCACAGGCATTTTTTGACAGTGTGAAAAGATGTCTCCGCCCAAATGGAAGATTGATACTGAGAGATGTGACCAGTGACAATAAAGTATTGGTATGGCTAATGAATACATTGGAAATGCCGTTGGCAAATATATGCGGACATGGAGATGTCCAAGTGCCAACAAGAGATGTGGTCATAAAATGTTGCAAAAAAGCAGGATTAAAAGTAGAAAAATTTGAAATTCGTAAAGGTATGCGAATGCATTGTGTTGTGAGAAAACCTATGGGAAAGGCGATAGGAAATGAAAGATAAGTATCTTAGGGAAACACGAATGGTTGATTTTTCTAATCCGGCAATTCAAAAACGTATTCAAAATATGAAATGGAAAGAAATGGGGGAATTTGAAAGGATTAAGGCAATCTACAACTATGTAAGAGATGATGTTTTATTTGGATATAATATTGATGACGGAATTTCAGCTTCAAAAGTACTTGCAGCTGGTTATGGACAATGTAATACTAAAGGAACTTTATTCATGGCACTTTTTACGTGCCTGCAATATTCCATGCAGAGTACATGGTTTTACGATTGATAAAAAGATTGCAGAAAGGGGCTATGACAGGGTTTGTTTACCGTAATGCTCCAAAAAATATTTTCCATAGCTGGGTAGAAATTAATTTTGAAAATCAGTGGTACGAACTGGAAGCTTTCATTTTGGATAAAACCTATATAAAGAAGTTGCAGGAACGAAATCCGGCATGTAGAGGTGCATTTTGTGGTTATGGAGTAGCAGTTAAGGATTTCCGAAATCTCAGTATTGAATTTGATAGGAACAATACTTATATTCAGAGCGAGGGAATCAATCAGGATTTTGGTGTTTATGATTGTCCAAATGAACTGTTGAAGGAACATCATCAAGAAATTTCAGCCTTTCTGCTGATATGGTATTCCGTATCAACTACTCTTTTTCAGATGATACGGTCAAAAAAATATTTATTTCTGATTGCGTGGTATTCTTTTGATACAATCGCAACTTTCACACAGACCATTGCTGGCTGGGTTGTACTGGCAGGAAAGAACGTGGCACAGATTAGTGATGGAATATCCAATCCTGTCGTTGCTGGAATTATAAACTGGCTGATAAGAATATTGATTTGCGGTGGATGTCTGGTGGGTGTGGGAATACTTTTGGCATTCATCGAAATAAAGATTGCAGGGCTATATAAGAAATACTGTTGGGATATGATTACCGTACTGGTGATACTTATAAGCATCGCAATAGCAATCTATTTCGGGGACTGGATAAAGACAGTTTTGCCTTTTTAATCTCCTATTCTTCTTGTTATTGGTACAGGTAATATATGTCGGGATAGCAATGGCTGCCATCTGCCAGAGGACAATAGCAA
>VOFJ01001366.1_pt1 | contig 34099 bp, 56 predicted proteins | sample 5384081 | NCBI WGS metagenome assembly VOFJ01 (sample SAMN12384729, study PRJNA508395) | human gut metagenome | isolation source: healthy gut I | host: Homo sapiens
CTTGTTTTTTTAATTCCATTCGTCTTATCCGCTCTTGCACTTCCATTTGAGCAGGTATTGTAAACGCCTAATGCCAGTTGATATTTACCATCTGAATTCACCATAAAGCATCTCATCATTTACAAAATAGAACTGCGGATTGGACATCTGGAGAATTTTGCTACTTCCAGTGCAGTATCCAAATCCAGACTACCGATTGAAACAAAGCCCGAATGATAATGTCTCGTAGAATCAAAAGGTCTTATAGCCGGCGCTCTTATTTCCTGTAAGGAATGACATATTCACATCATAAAGTGCCTGATAGAACTGCTTCTCTGCACCAGACATCTTACTATAATAATAGTCGGACCATATACTGCCCAGTAAGATGCATCTGCTGCATTATACTGTGCCCTGACTATTGGTAAATCTTCTGCTTCATCCTCATCAAGTTCTCCGACATTGATGGCCTTTGGCTGCTCATAGCCACACTTCTGTGCTTCATCAGCCACCCCATTGTCTGTCTCTTCTGCCCAAACCGCCATATCCGGCATCATGGTTACTGTCATAAATAATGCCAGTACCAAGGCAATTAATCTGTTTCCCACTTTTTTCTTCATAGGTGCCCTCCATAATTCTTTGCTTTTCCACATCTTACTTCATGCCAGCAAAAATCTTCTTTGCATATTTTCTTTCAAAAAACATCTACATCAATTGTATGAATTTCTCGATAAAAAGTATTTTGATAAATTTCCGTTTCCCATAAGAGCTCTTCTTCTGTTTCAATTTTAGCCAATTTTTTCATTTGTTTTTTCAGACTCTCCAATGAACTGCTCTCATTTTCTCTTTGTCCCTTATAATGACTATCATTATATATCACAAAATATGTACTTTTTTCCATCAATTCATCTAATGACTTTTTCAGAATTTTGACACACCTGCCAGGTTAAGATGCTATCATGCATTTTTTTCCAATATACCTTTATACGAAACATGATTATGTGGCACATTTTTAAACTCAAAAAAATATTTTTTCCTGTTCATCAATATATATCGCATCTGCCGAAGATAACTTCTTTTTTCTGCGATATAACATTGCCTCCATTTCACTTACTGTATCAAAACAATAAACCTTATTCTGTAAATGTGTAACTGGCTCTCCATTATCATTTTTAGAACATTCTTCCAGTGTAACCTTTTTCTCTGGTAAATCAACTTTTTGTCATTTATTTTTCACAACTCCTATAATTCTTCCAATGGTTTATATAACTGTGCATATATCCTCTCTGTATTTTCTGTCACATCTTTTGCATCAAACATATTTCCGCTCTGTTCCATTAAATAGAACTTTCCACTTGCTTTCATCTGATTAGCCGCCAATTTCACTTCTAATGCTCTTATAAAATAGGCGCTGTGTGAGGATACGATAACATTAATATTCATTTCCTTTTTCATCAAGACGAGAATTTCAGCCATTTTAACATGCCATTCGGGATGTAAATTGGTCTCCGGCTCATCAATGAGCAACCATGAACCAGATTTTAAAGTTCCATTCTCTACAAGACGTTGCAATATTAATAACGACTTCATTCCAGATGCGATATTATGCAGACTGATTGCATCGGATATCTTCTCATCCTGATACTTCAATGCCCCTTCATCTCTCTTGAGTTTTCCATGTAGCACATCTTTAAAAATATCATTCAATAACATTTTGTTTTTCTCTATCTCATTATATTGTTCATATACTTCAATTTTTTCTTTTTCTGTTCAGCCAAATCCTCCAATCATTTCTTCCCCATTGCAATCGTTCAAAATCATCTAGCAAATTTCTGGTTTCCATATAAATAACTTCTCCCCCCGGCAATTCTTCTCCATCTGTCAGAAGAAGCTTTTCATTATAGACTATTTTTTTCCTGATTTTTCATTCTGTTTCCAAACAATTACTGAATCTTTTCTATTCATCAAATTAACCGTCTGGTTACCAAACATTTTTCTTAAATTTAACGTCACCAAATATTTCCCAATAATCCTGTGTGGAACGATAAATAATTTCATCCAATCCATCATATAATTTTCTGACAAATTCATCTGACAGAAGTGCCTCCATTTTTTTATCATTTTTTCCATCCGTCACAAAAGGGGTTATTACCTTATAATAAATTTTCTCAAAATTTTCATATTGAATTCTTTGAGGGTTGATTTTCAATTCACGTAACCCCTCAAAAATATCATATAAAATCGACTCTGGCAATTCTGAAAATCCCATTTCATCAAAGACTTGCTCTTTTCGTAATAATAATTTATTAATGCTTTTCCAGCGCTCGTTCTCTATTTCTATTTCCCTTCCAGCAAAGGATTTCAATGAAACATCTATTGCCTTTAATATTGTGGTCTTTCCAGTATCATTATATCCGGCAATAACAGTTACTCCATTTGTTTCAATTTCTGCATTATTGACTTTTTCCCACATTACTAATACTAAATTTCACCGTAACCTCCTACTCTTCTCTTAATATAATCTATTGTTCCTTTTTCTTTTCATTAACATTCATTCTTAGAAATACATACCTTTTTCTATAACTTCTTTCTTATTGTATCATATTTTTTTTTCATATATCACTCATTTTTCTTTTGAAACCACAATTATCGGCTAATATAATACCGTTTCATCCAGCCAGACACTGGATTATGTTCCAAAATAATTTTCCATAACTAATAACAAATTTATATTCTAATTTTTTATAATTTTTCTATTTCCTGTCTTACAAATTTTTCCAAATCGTATAATACTGCATCTTTATCCCCATAATACTGTTTTCCGTGTCCTACTATACTATCTGCATAAATAGATTTTAAATTATAGTTTATTCTGTTTACAGTATCGTTTCTAAACTTATCATGATAAATATATTCAAATACTTCCTCTGCAGCTATTGGTTCTGTAACCAAATTAATAGTTCTAATCTGTTCTTTTTATTACCGTTTCTATATATTTCCAAACAGTTGCTAAATTCAGAGAAACTGATAGCTGCTCTCACTATTAGTAAAACTTAAGGCATTTATCGGAATTTCTGCAAATATGTCTCTTAATTTTCTATACTCTCCCTTTTCAATGGAATTAACTCAAAGTTTTTATCTACATTAAGCCTATAATAAGATGATATATCTGAATAATTAGTTATTATTGCGTCCATTCTATCTTTTTGTCAATGTATATGGCACCAAATGAATCAAATCATAAATAAAATTTTTTCTTTAAATTTTCCCCCATATATTGCAGGTAAGCGCACAATGTGATAGTCTTCTATATTTTCTTCGGTCCACTTTTCAAGCATATATCTGTTTTTACCATAAGTATGTAATTTTGCAACCTCTATTGGAGTTTCTTCTGTCACATCATCAATGGAACTATATACATCCACAGTAGAAATCAATACTAATTTTTTAGGCGCAATTTTTACTATATTTTCTTCTGCTGCCCTAATAATTGCTTCATCATACTCTTTATGCGTATTAGCATACCATTTTGTGCCTGTTACCCCCGCATAAATTAATACATCTGGCTTTACTCCATACAGTTGTTGAACATTTTTTGAATTTGCTAAAAAATCAAATGATGCGCTCCTGCACAAATTGCTTCCTACAAATCCTGTGTACCCAACCAATGCTGTTTTTTACTCATTTGCTTCTCTCCTGAATGCTCGTTTTAACTTAATCATCTGTTTCATATAACTTTTAACCGTTTTTATGATTTTAACTTTTGTATTTTCATCATATATCCAAGTAATTGGTAATTCCAGTATCTTCCGATTATCTCTTTCTGCTCTCAAAAGTATTTCTATCAATAAGAACCAGCCTTTTTTTTCATCACTCGATTTTTTCATTAACTCCTCTATACATTCTTTTCTGAAAAAATTTGAAACCACATATTGCATCCGATGCTTTCATTCCAAACATCTTCTTTAAAAATAAAAATTAAGCTATAAGAAATAAAATTTCTAAGTTTTGTTCTTCCAACTAAAGTAGATTTTTATTAAAACGGGATGCATTTACTATTTCCAGATTTTGATCCTCTTCAAATGCTTTTTTTTCATTTGAACAAAAGCTTCCAATTCTGTAGATAAATCAATATCCGTATACCCTATAATCTCACATTCATTCTGTTCTACTGCATATCTGAATGCTACCCCAACTCCCCTTTTCTTCAATTCTCAAGTACTTTATTTCATTATATTTTTTTGCACAATTGTTGACATAATTGCTCTGTCTTATCGGTCGAACCATTATCAACAATTGTAATCTGAAAGTTTCCCATCCAATGTTCGCTTAAAAATGGAACTACCGTCTGAATTCCTTTTTCTAATCTTAATTCTTCATTTAATACTGGAAACACAACATTTATCATTTATATCTTTTTCCACACTTTCTACCATATATTGTTCTTTCAAAAATACCATCTGTAATATCATAGTTAAATATTTTATGATAATAGATAGTACAAAAAATATTCCACAAAAAAGTTGCTGACAAAAAGCCCATTATCGGACTCCATCCTTCTACCGGTTTGACTTTTCCAAAATAAATCACACAAACATATATCCCCACACCTAATGAAAACAAAGAGAAACAACACACATAACATAGTAGTAATTTTAGATACAACATTTGTAAACAAAATAAGTGAATCACTTGCCAGCCTATATCTTACTTTTTTTTTCACGTCTAGTATATTTTTCACGTCTTTCCTCTTCCTCTTCATATGTAATTGCTTCTATTGGCAACCCACATTGTGCATACATTGCTTTTCTATAAGGAATATTTTTTGCCATTGCTTTTACTCTATTAATTGTACGTCGTGATACTACGCAAAAAGTTCTCTTTTCAAAAAAATTTTCTTTTATATTACTTGAGCTATTATATATTTTGTAATACAGTTTTGTAATAAAGCCTGCTACTTTCTTAGGTGTAACGCTTACGATATCAGTTCCCTGAATGCATTTATAATAAGCTTTCATAATTATATCATCACCTATCGATGATATTCGGTCAAATTCAAATACATAATCACCAATAGCCATGTCTACGCCTGCACTCATAGCAATTTCTCTTCCATAATAATAGCTCATATTGATGATTCTTACTGCAATCCCATTATTTTCTTCTTTTGCAAATATTTTTTTTTAATTTTATCAACACACCCATCAGAAGATGCATCATTTACAAAAATAATTTCATAATGTTCAAAATGCTCTTTCATAACCTTTAACAAATTTTCAATGTTTTTTTATCTGTATCCTCCTCCCCACTTCTTATATATATAACTGCAGAACAAAATTTTTTTTCTTTTACATTCTGCTCCATTATTTTTCCTCCAAAATATCATCTAAATCATAAACTGTATTAATTTTTCCAGACAACACACTAACGAATGTTGGTTTATGTGAAAAATACTGAATTACCGTTGGTCTAGAATCATCTACTTCTGAATATTTCAATATTGGTTTCATTGAAAATAAAAAAGATTTTTCATAATAAATTTTATAGTCATCCTTTACATATTTCCTTGCCAACTGATGCATGTAATTCCATGCACTTTGAGGTCTTGCCGAACATAAATTACAGTTTCCCAATTGATTATTTCCATCGCACATTGAATCTGGCTTTCTTTGACAATCAAATGATGGTAATACCTCCCTAGAAGTATAATGTGGTGTAAATGTAACTGAAGTCAATGAATGATACCCCGTATTTCCATAAGGCATAACTGAAAAGAACGGACCATCCATAACCGTCAATCCTGTATGTTCCAAATTTTCGCTTACTTTACACAATATAATTTCACATAATTCATACTTAATATTAAAAGGTGGTGCTTCTAATAAGTTTAAAATTTGATTAACTGATGCATATGTTGCATTCAACACATAGTCCGACTGATATATTTCAGTTTCAGTTCTTATAACATAAAAAAATCATTTTTCCCTGCTTATTGAAACAATATTTATATTGTAATATATATCTGTACTAACGCTGAATATTTTTTTCAATTCATCCAAAAAAACTTTTTTTAGCTGCATTGCATCATAAGTATATTCTTCTGTAAGGAATGCTCCATCACACATATTTTTATTGAAATACTTAGAAACTGGAATTTCTTCACATTTAATATCTGCATTATCACAAAATTTTTTTGAAAAGCCTCTGCATTTGTCCATGAATATTGTGCTGAAGTTGCATAAATCTGTTCAAATTTCTTATTGATGCAAAATTCAAAATCATCCACAAACCGTTTAAAATACCCGGCTGACTTTGTAGCAGTTGCAAGAGAACGTGGATAATGATATCCCATGTGAACTCTTGCTTGATTTACATAAGTTGCCCTACCGAAAGCTTCATCGTCATATTCAAGTATTGCTACCGTCATTCCTTTTTGTGCACAATATAAAGCTGCATACAACCCATAGATTCCTGCACCAATTATAATTCTATCATACTGTTTCATCGTTTTTTTCCTACTGTTCTTTTTATTATTTTTCAATCGTATACACAAAAACATGATAAATACTATCTTCTGAATCCATGTCCAAATATAATTTTAAGTTAAGTTCTTCTGCATTTGAAATTTTGCAACGGGAAAAGAATATACTTTCCACCCAATTCTTCAAATGCTTCCGTATTTATCAACAATTCTTTTTCTTCTATATTTTTTTCTTTATCTGGTTCAACTGAATACCCATCTATATATGCATAAATCCTTCCTCCCCAGCCATCATATTTTTTCGCTAATTCATCGCTTTCCTCTAATGCTGGTGCAATTATTTTTCTAAACTCATTATGATAATCCAAGGGATTAGTACAAATATACCCATCAAGTGTATTAAAACCATTATACATTGCAACCGCCGGTTCATATCCTATACTTATTACCCCTTCATCTTTATATTTCATCTCTTCTTTTAACTTTTCAAAATAATCCACATCAAAAAATTCTTTATAAGTTACTCTCTGGCTATCCTGCTTTACTTCACTATAATACAGTGTATTATCTGCAGTGTTCTGATAATATCCTCGTTGTAGTAATATGTTAATAACTTGTAACAGCACTATTATATATGCAACTATTCTTTTTATTGCCTTCTGAAAAAGAACGCCCCCAATATAGCCGCAAACGCAATGTACCATAATATATTATTAAAATATAGTATTCTTCCAAAATTGAAACCTTTTTAACATAGGTAAAATCTTCTTTAATATTATCTCAATATATCCGTTTTCATCACAACTATAAATAAAAAGAACAAATTGCAATACCAATTATTGAATTTCTCCAAATTAGTAACATTCTTTTTTTTTTTTCACAACATTTATGTCTAAAGTATAATATAAAAAAGGATACATCCACCTATTACGCATACCGGAACTATTATTGTTTTAACTACTGGATTTGCATGGTATTGTCCACTTACTCCTCCAGCCTTCATACGCAATACTAACCACTTTAATCTTTCTGCAAAAAGTTCTATCTACATTTTTTTTTTTGAAGCAAAGATTTATTAAGACCAATCCCTTTTTAACATATATATTACAATATTTATGTTAAATATAATAGAACTAATCCCCATTAGGAAAAGGCTTATTATTAAATTTTTATTTATCTTGCGAGAAAAAATAATATTTCCTATTATCCCAACTCCCCATAACATTACTACAAATATTCCAATACAAGGAAAATAAACAAAAAAGCCAAACATCAAAAATAATATATTTTTTTTTTTTGATACTGACTTTTTTGTGGATTATTATAATAAAAAATAAATATTCTAAATAATAACGGCAATACTGCAAATGAAATACTCCACAATGGATAAACTGGTGTTATTGCATATGCAAGTGCTAGAATTTTTTTCTGATTCTTTGACAGATTTTGGGGAAATATGTAATCTAATAGCTGATACATTGCTACTATTCCAATTCCTATTGCCAGTGCCTTATTAATGATTTCTCCCCAGATAAAGCCATAAAAAAAAGAAAAAATTTAATATACGATATATTCCAAAATCAAAATACAGATAAGAAGCCGACATTCCATTTAAAATAGGCATTTGTCCATCCGGATTAAAAAGAAAATACCCCCTCTGCGTAGTACTTTAAATAAAGATGGCCAAGAATCCAGATAATCATGTACTGTAAAATAATAATTTTCTCTTAATACTATCATTGGTATAAGGATTACAGCGATTACAATAGCCATAATCATATAAATAACAATATCTGCTGTGGCATTTTTTTTTACTATTTATTTCCACTTTCATATCGTCTCCATTTATCCCTTTCTAATTCTAGTCGTTTACCAGCATACTCCATTGTAAAATCGTATCCTCTGCCACATCTACCTTCAGCGTGCGTCCGATAATTTCTTCCATCCGCTCCGGAGAAATTCCAGTTCCTGGTCTCTTGAAGGTCAGCATTTCTCTTGTAATTACGGTTCCTTTGGCAATCTCGCAGGTCGTTACCAGAGAACGTTCTTGCATTCTTTCTGGCAGTCTGTTCTGTCTCTAAGCAGCATAAATCGCCTTTGCCACGAATGGTATCAATAAATTCAATTCCGAAGAGAATCTTTCTTGCATCCTCCGGATCCATAGCATGATAATGATCATTTCCCTTTAAGGTCTTGTCCAGTGTAAAATGCTTCTCTATTACTACTGCGCCCAGATTGTATGCTGTTTTGATAACATCTGCGCAGGCATCCGGTTTCGTATGGTCTGAATATCCGATAATCAAATCCTTATACTTTTCTTTCAGGCTTGCTATCTTATTTAAGTTGGCATGCTCATATGGAGTCGGATATTCCAGTACGCAATGCAGGATGCAAAGCGGCTGGTTATTTACCTTACGGACGGTTGCTATCATGCGGTCAATCTCATCCTCATTGGCTGCGCCTACAGAAATGAGCATTGGTTTATTTTTCTTTGCCTGATATTCCACAAACGGAAGGTTGTTCATATCGGATGAAGATACTTTATAGACATCCATCATCTTATCGAGATAATCTGCAGATTCGATGTCAAATGCAGTGGATAAAAAAAAAATTCAATGCCAATTTCGTCACTGTAATCCTTCAGCTCCTGATATTCTTTTTCACCAAACTGGTCAAATTTCTGAAATAACTCATGCTGGGATGTTGTTGTCTCTTCCGTGGTATCCCAGTAAGATGGAGAATCCTTTGCTGCCAGCGTATCAGCTTTATAGGTCTGGAATTTTACCGCATGAATTCCAGCATCCTTTGCTTCTTTGATCATTAACTTTGCAGCTTCCATATTGGAAATGTTCATTTTCTTTGCAATGTCATAATAATTTACACCAATTTCTGCAATCAGTACTACTTTATGTGCCAGAGCACGTTCGATAATTTTGCTCATAAATTATATCTCCTCATCCTCTAAAATCAATCCAATTACCCGCTTAATACCGGACTTCAAATCATGACGCATCATCAGGCTTTGCATTTCCTTTCGAATCTGCGGTGTCTCAACCAGCCAGCGGAAGGTTGTCTCAATGGTTTCATCTGCCACATTGATTCCAAGTCCAAGATTTAAGAAACCATTGTTCATCTGTGCAAAGGTGTGCTTCATCTCACGCTCATTCTGAGCCATAACCACTGCAGGTACACCCATGGTTGCAAGCTCATAGACGGTTCTGCCCTGAGAAGTAAATGCCAGGTCTGCCTTACCAAACAGGTCGCTGATGTGTTTTAAATTCTGTTCTACATAGATGCCTGCTGCCTCGTCTGTTTTCAATCTGATTTGCTTTCTGGTCATATCCTACACCCAGTGCAAAATGGAATTTAATCTCCGGATAATCCTTATGAATCCGTTTTGCCATTTCATAGATTCTTTTGGTAAAGTTCGATGGGTCTGTTCCACCGAAGATAACCACTACATTCTGCACCTGCTCATGAAATACAGATGGTGCAGCACAGAAAAAATTCATCCGGAGGCATACATAATTGGCTCCCCAATAATAATTATCTCCTCTGGTATGGTCTTCATACAGTGCATTGATCACTGCATCTGCAAAATCGGCGCCCTCTCCAAGGTCTTCTATGGTTACGACACGTTTCACATATTTTTTAATTCTTTGATATAATCTGCTTCGGTATTCAGGCAGTCATTTACTACAACATCCGGCTTCCCTTCCTGTACGAATTCCATGAATTCTTCGTCACTCTTAATGGTATGTACCGGCATATTTGCTTCCTGCAGTTTTTTTTCAGTCCCGGCTCATGCTGCTCTTTAGTTACAAAGAGAAGCTCCTGTCCGGTCAGATTATATGCCAGTGTCAGACAATGATAAATATGTCCCATTCCTAACTCTTTGTATCCGTCTGCCCGAAGAATAATCCGTTTTTTTTTTCAGTTCATGCTCACACAATACCCAGTCGGAAGCTGCATCAATATCCACCGCCTCACGCTCCGGCATCTCATAGACAGAAACCTTCTTTCCAATACGGCTGTTTACCTCCATACATTCTCTTCTTGTAATCAGAAATGCACCTGTCTCAAGATAGTTCGGCGGTAACTGCTGACGGTTCAGACGTTTCTCATAATTCGGTACATAGCAGCCATCCTTCTTCGTCCAGGATAAATGTGGCTTATTTACCACACTGATATAAGTATCATCGGAAGAAGCCAAAAAAGCTTTCCAACGCCTTGTCCAAGGTATCAGAAGAAAGTAACGGTGATGTTACCTGTAAGGTAATTACCACATCATACTGAATCCCTTTCTTCTTTTCCATAGTGCAGACTGCATCATAGATAACCGGGTCTAATGTCACGGCATCCTTTTTGCCAGTTCACTATCTCTGGTCATGGTCTCTACACCATAAGAAGAAGCTATTTTCAAAATCTCTTCATCATCAGATGAAACTACAACATCATCAATGCTTGGACAATTCTTTTTTGCATTATGAATTGCATAATAAATAAGTGGTTTTCCATTCATCAAACGGACATTTTTCCGTGGTATTCCTTTTGAGCCGCCACGAGCCGGTATTACTGCCAAGACCATTGTCCTTCCTCTCTTTCCAATCTAATATTTTGATATATTACCCCATCAGTTCTTTCTTCAGATTACTCAATGCATTAGACTTCCATATCATCTCTGTTGGGACTTTTTGTTCTTCCTTGTTCATGATTTCATTTAGCACAGAATTTCCATCCTCAGCAAGTTTAGCATAACCAGCTTCAATAATGTCTTTCATTGTTTCATACCGATATGCCTTATATATAATTGTTTTCACACCAAATGCCATTCCTTCATAAATAGCTGTGCTAAATACCCCTATTTGATGCGTGGATATTGAGAAATAGTAATACAGATCTTTTTCATTATTATCAACCACTTCTATTTCTGAACCAACTAATTCTGGATATATTTTTTTTTTCCAACTTATATATTCATTTGGATGTAATTTATAAATAATTCTTGCAGGAATTCCTTTTTTTCTAACTAAATTTTTTTAATTCTATTGCTAATTTAACCAATGCTTCTCCTACTGGCCCTTGAGAAAGAATTAAAATAGTTGGGAAATACTTTTTATTGTTTTCATTGTAGTAACACATTCCTCAAGATGGGGATTTCCTATCGCCACCATTTTCCCAGGATAACACGTTGTCTGGTTCCAATATTCTCCAAATGTAAGCACTTCATCAGGAATAAATTTATCTTTTCGGGGAATATTATACTGTATATTCATAACCCCATGTTGCAATTCAAACACTTTAATGCCTAATTCATGTGCTGCTACATTTAATGATAGTTTTGCTGTTTCATAATGTGTTGTCTCCACTATATACTTCGGTCTATACTTCCTCAATATTTTTTTATATTCATTATAATATGTAAAATAGCCCGTTAGACTTCTATTAACACAATCTATAACCTCTGTCTCAGTTAAAGTTGTCCCCAACTTCTTATTTAGGATACCTACCTGCCTTTTTACTATGTTTTTTTCTTCTTCATTTTAAAAATATGTCTTTTTTTTTTTCAAATTTACTAAACGCTTAATTTCCATATAATCAGAATAGGCAAGACATCTTCTCCCTATGTCTTTTTTTTATGTCTAAAATCACTTGGTCTTTCTAAATAATTATATTCTCCTTTTAAACTTTCTAATACAGGTTCCATTGTTGTACATATATATCTACCTTTATACAAAGTCTTTCTCGGAACACAAACAATAAAATACTTTTTTCTTTTTTTTAAATCTTACTAGCGGATGTCTAAACAAAGAATTCACTAAAAACATGAACCCCACTCTTACTTTTTTTCTTTAAATGACATTTTCAAATTATGATCCGGATGTGCTTGTCCTATATGTTCTCCCTTTCCCTGTACCAATTCAAAAACAGACATACGTACAATATGCCAATAATTTATTCCTTTAATTTTTAATGTCCAAAACTCCTTTTCTGCATCCTCAAACATCTCTATCATATTCATTTTATTCTGCCTTTTCCGCACTAATACAAATGCATTAATCTAAAATCACTTTTTCGCCTTACACTGTTTCAAGATACTTTTTTAATATGCATTATCACTTTATTCTGTTCCTCCATTGTAATATACGGATGAATTGGCAAATGACAATACAGTCTCACAAAAAGTCTCTCTCTGTACTAGGGCAATCTACTGCAAGCATTTTCCCCCTTTAAAAGCCTCCTGTTTATGCATAGGTTTTAAATAATACACCATCGATGGAATTTCATTCTGCTTTAAAACTGCTTGTAACCCATCTCTGATTTTTTATTTGGTAATTGAATTGTATATTGTGCCCAACTAGAATAATAATTACTTCTTATTTTAGGAATAATTACTACGTCCTCAAGTTGTTTTGAATAATAGTCTGCAGCAAAATTAACTTTGTCCATCTCATATTTTTTGAAAGCCTCTAACTTAGTTAATAATATTGCAGCTTGAATAGTATCTAATCTTGAATTTACACCAATTCTTATATTATCATATTTTTCCATTTCCTTTTTCCATGTACACTTAATGAACGTATTACATGCGCCCATTCATCATTATCTGTAAAAATTGCACCACCATCTCCATAACATCCCAACGGTTTTGCAGGAAAAAAGATGTTGTGGCAATATCTCCAAAACTACATGCCATCTGTTTATCTATTCTTCCTCCAAATCCTTGTGCTCCATCTTCTAATATTTTCATTCCATATTGATTAGCTATGTTTCTTAATTCTATATGATCAGCTGGTTGCCCAAACAAATCCACTGCCACAATCACTTTAGGAACCAAACGTCCCTCCTCTATCACCTTTTCTATTGCTTTCCGCAGACTATCCACATTTATATTGTAGGTATCCTCGCATACATCAACAAAAATAGGCATTGCTCCATTATATGCAACAGTTTCTCCTGATGCAAAAAAAGTAAAATCTGGTACAAACACCGCATCTCCTGCTCCTATATTCCACGCCATTAGAGCTAAATTCAACGCATCAGGTTCCATTTCCACATGTTATACAATGATTCACACCAACAAATTCTGCAAGTTGCTTTTCTAATTTTTCAACCTGCTTTCCTGAAATAAACGAAGCTGAATTTATTACATCCAAAATTTCTTTATCAATTTCATCTTTCAAATATTCATACTGTCTTCTTAAATCTCTAAATTGCATAATAACACCTCTGCCCTCTTTTTTATATACTTTAAATTTCTTACTCATTCTTTAATGAAGTAGTTTCCACAATACCTTTCTATTTTTTAATATCAAACCACTTAATACTACTACATATATCACCAAAAATATAATACGCAAAGTCAACACTCTGTATAATCCCAACATTCCCATTCCCGCAAAGGTAAGTCCCACTATAGTAAGTGCCAAAAAATTTCTTATTGTAGACACCATCAAATTCCTTTGCTGTTCTTCTCACTATCCAGTAATGGAATCCTAACAACGCTAGATAACCAATCATCGTTGTATAGGCTGCTGCCAGATATCCAAATTTCGGAATTAAAAGCCAATTCAAAAAAATATTTAAAAAAAGTGCTGCCGCTACTGTTCCTATCGAAATTGTAAATGTCCTCTTTTTTAAATATCTCAATATTAACATAAAATGTATAAAAAAATTGGTATGCACACCCTAATATAATTGGTGGCATTGCATATTTTGCACTATAATACGCTTTTCCCCCAGTACATATATCACTTCAGGTGCTACCAGAAAAACGCCTAAAATAATTACTGCGTACACCCCCATATATATATTACTATTTTTTCGAATTTCTTTTTCATCTTTTTCATGAAATTTATCAAATAACCACGGTGTCCACGCTTGATTCATAGATGTCTGTACCACATACGCTAACATACTAATAGTATAAGCAACAGAATATAATGCATTTTCTTCACTTCCACAATAATTAGTAATCATAATTTTATCTACACTTCCAAGTAATATTCCGGCTAAATCATGTGGAATAAGAGGAATAGATATCTTTGCAAGCGTATTTAATGCAATTCAAGAAATTTTACGTCCTTTATACATAATATAAATCAAAATGCAAAATTTAATAATGAAACCGGTAGAAAATACCCAATAGTTCTTCCCATCAACTTATTATCCATTAGCATCACAAGCACTATGGAAACTCCAGTTCGAACTATAGCGGATCCCATTGATGCTACAACACAGAATTTATATTTCTGATAAATACGATGTTTAATTTGTAAAAAAAATTGAACGCTGGCATAAAAAGAGAAGATACACAAACAAAACTCTGATATAAAATATATCCATACCAAATAGCTTTACAAAAAACGCAGGTTTTAACTCTACTGCAAAATAAGTGAACAGTGTAACAACATTACTTAACGCCAAAATAGAAGAAAGATACTCTTCCATCTTTTCATCAAAATCATACTTTGCTCTTGCAATAGATGAAATCAAGTCCAATGTTACCAATACTGTTAATACACTCTCCCATGAAGTAATATTACTAAAATAATCCATATTCAGTTTTAGACATAATTCTAGTAAAGATTGGAGTTGAAATTACTGCCAGGCCTTTTCCAAAAACATTACTTATAATGTACCACAACGCAATTTTAGCTGTAGAAGCACCTGCGTTTTTCTGCTTTTAACAACGTCATACCATTTACTCCGTCCTATTACTCATCTCTTACGCACTGATACGCTCTAACAATGGATTGCGTTCTTGATGCAATTGCCTTTCCCAACTTATGTTGTTGGCTCTCCCAATCTATACTTTCATTACATGGAGGCAATATATCAAGTTTAAAATTTTTTTCTACTATTTTGTCGGTAATTTCTTAATCTGCAATAAGTCAATGTTGCTACATTCCTTATTGTTTTATGATAATGAATAAACCGCTTTAATTTTTCCTTAAATGACACTTTTCCCCCATATGGCAATTAATAGGCACATCTTTTAACTCTGGTGCAAACGAATCTATAACATACTGTTGTAATTTTGCGTCCTTCACTTCATCAAGCCAAAACCAAATATTGGATTCATTAAATACCAATCCATAAAAGGATGTACTACATCTCCATATAAATTTGACATCTGAATATATCCAGAACCCCAAATTCTCATTTGGACAGCAGCGTAATACCAATTCTGAATCATTTCAGATGTAAGATTCTCTGGTATTACACATTCATCTAATTCCTGTTGTATATGCTCCTTAAAACCAACAAATTTGCATATCTTTTCAGCCTCATTCCCCTTATAGTACTGTTCAATAAAATCTTTTTATATCAGAATAACGATTATACTTTGCTCTCATAATCTCCCCACCGTATCCCCCCAATATCAAATCAGCATGTTTATAACGTTCTCTAAACAAATGACCCCACTTGCCTGAATTGTTTGAATCTCTAAGTGCTGATGAGCCATGTAAAACTAACTTTTTGTCTCTTTCATTTATTACTACATTATCATAAGACTCCATAAAATAACAATCAATATGTAATCTGTCCGTAATGATTTTAGATATTTCTTCATCAACTCCTCCATCGCAATCATTTTTTGCCGAGAAGCCTTTTATTTTGTCTACTATTTCATTTGCAATTGATAAAATCAATCTTGTGTCATATCCTGCTGATATATCTGATGCAATGCGTTTTTATAGTTATTAAAAAATGAAAAATATTCTGTAATTCTTTTTTAAATAGGTTTTCCTATCCATTTGTTCAATAAAGTATTTATATACTTCTTTTTCTCTTGCATCATATCATTTGTAAGTAAAAGTTCATTACCTAGCTTTATGCGAAATACATTTTCAAATATCGTCTCCACTCCCACATTTGCTTCTAACAAAACAAATTCATAAACCGCCTGCCTGTATAGCAAAAGTATTTTTCACTATATTTACTAACTAGAAGTACATCATTAGAAATATAATAATCATCTTTGTCTCCGTTTGCATAATATGTATTAATCAATCCCATTCTATCCGGGATAACCTCAACGCTCCTGATTCTCTACATCCATACATATTACAACATAATGTCCAAAAAATTTCTGCTCAGTATTTTTTTAGTTCTGTTATAAACTTTTCATAACAAGTAAATCGTGTAAAATCTCCTGTCCAAATCCATCTTTGTTAAAAATTGTTCCAATTATAAATATCCTATTTTCTCCAAAACTATGCAATATATAACCGTTTTTTATATGCAGCAGAAATTGCAATATTGATTTTTTCCACAATTATATATATCTGCTGTTTTTCCATACAATTCACTCAGCTCTTTGCTTCTTTTACCTTTATTAAATTTGTTGATATAAAATATGCTGACATTTTAATACCTCATACTTTTCTTCAAATGCAGTTTTTACTTTCTCTTTTCATCAAAATATTTTTTTAAGATTAAAAACCAAAATATTACATCAATGCTTCCAGGAAACGCTACCCAGTCCAACATTGCTCTAATTGCACAAGTTATAAATATTATTAGCCATAACCATTCTCTTTTTCTCTGTAAAGTAAAAAAAAAATGTTTTTATCAATAATGTCATTACTATTATAAAACCTATTATTCCAAACTTAGCATGTAATTCAAGATATGAATTATGTGGTTGTTTATAAGTACCCAAATATTTTTCCCGTTGAGCAATCCACACCTAAAAAAAGAGATTTTTTCCAGAATCTAAAGTTTTTTCCAGATATTCTGACCAAATATTAATTCTAACAGATTTTAGTCCATATTCTGAAAATCGAGAAATAAATGTTTCATTTTTGGGTTGGACCATGCCATTTTTATTTTCAGGTATATTTTGTTCTATTTTTTATTAATAGAAGCACTATCCATTTCAATTGTATTCTTTTTCTCCAAATACAAACTTTCATTAGTCGGAAATACCCCCCACTAACAAAAAAACATAGCAATTACTAGAAGTCCGATATTTTCCAAAAGTTCTTTACAATTTTTCCCTTTTTCCACTACCAGCCCATATATAGCAATGCCACACCAGAAAAACACTGCAGTAAAAATTCCTGCTCTCCCCAAAGCCCAAACTGATATAATCAAGTTAAAAGTTGCAGGCAAATACACAATTTTCATTTGATTACTCTTTCTACAAACATACAAAAAAGTAATGTCATAAAAATCATGAGTAATGAAATTCCATTTCTACTTGTAGAATAAAGAATATAATGTACACTCCTACGCATAATAATACATAGGAAGAAATATCCAGCCAAAACATAAAACAATACCGAAACCCATCTACTATCAATCTCAAAGGACACTAATGCTAACGCCGCCCCCATATAGCTCCATATCCATAAAACTTCTTTTATACTCGCATTATGATTATACATTGATGATAGAATTAAGCAAAAAGATAGCATTATAGCAAGTAAAACTACCCACCATATTCTTTTTATCATCCTTTTTTTATACAATATCGTATATATAAAAAGCAGGCATCCACAACCTGCAATCAATGCATTGCCGAACAATCCAGGAATTGGTGTCAAATTACTCAATAAAACACATATACTAAATATCATCAACAGTATGTTTGGAATATCCAATTTGACTTCCAAATTAATCTTCTCAATTTTATTCAACTGCATATTTACTCTCCTTTGTACATCCAGCAATACTTTCTTCAAAACACAACACAAATTTAATTTATATTATGCACCTATTCATAAACCTCTATATTATTTTAAAAATCATACATAAACTATATTTCCCTGCTTGTCTACAGTTCCAACCACCTGTGCCGGAACGCCTACTGCCAATGCATAGTCTGGTATATCTTTTTGTCACCACTGCGCCTGCTGCTATCATAGCATATCTTCCCACAGTATTCCCACAGATAATTGTAGCATTAGCACCAATAGATGCCCCCCTCCTTAATCAATGTATGTTTATAATTTTCATGACCTTTGGGATATCTTGCTCTTGGTGTTAAATCATTTGTAAATACACAAGAAGGTCCACAGAATACACCATCTTCAATTTCTACACCCTCATATACTGATACATTATTTTGTATTTTGACATCATTCCCAATTATTACATTATTAGATATATTAACATTTTGTCCCAAAGAACAGTTTTTTTCCAATCTTAGCTCCCGACTGAATATGGCAAAATGCCATATTTTTGTATTTTCTCCAATCTCTACAGAATTGTCAATATAACTACTCTCATGTACAAAAAAAAAATCTGCCATTTTAAAATTCTCCCATCATATCCATACTTGAAAAATCTTCCAGCGGAAGTTTCACCACATCTCCCGTTTTTTTGACTCTTATAAATTGCCAATACTAGTTCTAATGCATTTCTTCCAGCATATGCATCAATATATGGCTTTCTATCATTATTTATTGCATCTATCATATCTGCAAAAAGACTAGTATGTCCATTTCCATAAACATTACTTGTTGCCTCTTCCAAACTCTTGTTTTTTTCTATCTAACTCTGATTCATCCTTAAAATTCCACACATCAATATTATTTTAGTCGACTTACCCCCAATCTTTACCGTACCTTTTTTCACCAAAAACATATAGAGTTTCTTCCAAATTTTGTGGATATACATTAGTTGTTCCCTCTATCGTTGCAACAGCACCATTTTTAAATTTAACTACTGCTATTCCAATATCCTCCACTTCCAAATAATCGTGAAATTGTCTCTTTGTCACCCCATATACCTCGTCTACCTCGTCTCCAAAAAGTCCATCGCAAAAAGATCTATTCCATGTATACACTGATTCATTAAGCATCCCCCATCTTTAGCCCATGTTCCACGCCAAGATGCTTGCTTATAATATTCTTTGTTCCGATTCCACCGAACGTTAATTGAACCATGCGATAATTTTCCAAATCTTCCTGCTTCCAACGCTTTTTCTCATTTCCTGAACTGCTATATTAAATCTATTCTGATGGCATACTGCTACCTTTACTTTTTTTTCATCTCAGAACGTCTTATTATTTCATTTGCATCTTTCATACTCTCATTGCCATTGGCTTTTCTATGATAATATTTATACCATGTTCGATACAATACAATGCTATCTCTGCATGCTTACCACTATCCGTAGCAATACTAACTAAATCCAGCTCATTCTCATCTATCATTTTTTTTATAATCGGTATAGTGCTTTTATTTCACTTATATTCTCTAAACCGTGTTTTTTTAACAATTCTGTTATTTGCTCCTGAATAATATCACATGCTGCAACGAACTCTAACTGATTATTCAAAACTGCTTTAACATGATTTGTTGATATTCTTCCACATCCAATTAATGCATATCTCATTTTTCCTGCTCCTTTTATAATCTCTGCACTTTTTTCATAGCCACAATTAAATAATATATCTAATACCGTCAAATTTTTTTCAAATCCTTTCCACAATTGTGGATATTCCGGATAAGTAAAATCCGTATAAATTAACTTTATCTTCTCCTCTTTATACCGTTCTTCCTCTTGATATTTTGCGCCTCCCATTCCAGAAAAAGTACGCATCTCCACCACATAATTTTATAATATCAATTAATCGATCAGTACTCTTATCTAATATATGAAAGTCCCCAGAATAAACAAATTCTGTCGAAAAATTCAGCTTTTTAGATATATCCATAATTATTTTCGAATTAAATTTATCAAGCATTTTTTTTTTTCTTCACTTGAAAACCACATTTCGACATCTGAAAACACCTCTTTAAAAAAGGGAGCTTTTTTATAATTCATTTCAATCGTCTTGAGCTGTTTATCTTTCCAATTTAATTCATGTTTTATCCGAATTTCATTATAATTTGTTGTATGTGATGGTATTTCTAACGGAAGCTTTAAATAGCAGCATCCATTCGAAGTCTTTATGGAATTACGATCTGCATAACTATTCTTCACAAACTGAACATCATTTAGTAAAACAAATATATCACTACGATATATTTTGTAAAAATACCCAATCCATGGTATAAAATTCGGTTGATGTATTCCAACAATCATTTTTTTCTTTCTCCCTATATATCTTTTTTCTGACACAAACTCCTCTAGTTTTGTAAATTCACCTGATAATGTTACATATCTTTCCTTATTTCCATTACGAATAAAATCAATAATATTTCCCTTGTTTCCAATTCATTTTCTCTATACCAAATCGGGTGTGTTAAAAAATATGCAAGTATGAATATTGTTCCGATTCAATAATCTGTTCTATATCTTCCCTCCAGTTTCTCCTTGAATCTGACACATATTTAAACTCTTCAAAAAACATTTTTGAATAACTATTTATTATCCCAGGAATTCTATAGTTTGCTTCCAAAGTCTGTTTTGATGGGCGATGCATAGACACACTACTGATTGGCAGATTTAACATTTTTTCCATACATATAGCCTCTTCGGAAATTCGTGAAATACATTCTATTTCATTTTGTACTTTGCATATTTTTTTCATCAAAATGCAAACCTATATCGTGTCCACATTCATGTATCTTATGAATTCTATCGGTATTTTTTTGCTTTTGAATATGGATTATAAAAATCACTTCTGCTCAATATAAAGTAAGTCGATTTTTACACCCAACTTTTTTTTCTATTTGAGCAAATTTCAAAGCCGCCCCAATATCTGTGTCCACATCATGCCGTAATACACAAACTTTTTTTCTGTATAAGTTTCTTTATAATTGCAAAATGAATACCCTTTTTTCCATAATAATTCTATCATTTTTTCATAATCTTCATATGTAAAATTCATTTATAATACCTCTATATTATCTCTTTTTTAAAATATTTTTCATGGCATTCTTGGTATCAAAAATAGCTTTTTGCATTTTTCTGAATCATCTCGTAATCAATATTTGTATGAGCTGCTGTCACAATAACAAGATCGTAGCTAGAAATAATTTCCGGATCTATCTTTTCAATTCCTCTAACCACCTTTCCTTCATACTTATATTCTGGAATCCATGGATCAAAATAGCTCACCTCTGCATGCTCACTTTTTAATATTTCAATCACACGGAGTGCTGGACTTTCACGATAATCATCAATATCTTGTTTGTATGCCACCCCTAATACTAAAACCTTTGCTCCATTCATTGACTTTTTTAAATTTATTTAAAATCTTTTTCAGCTCTTTCTACGCAATATTCTGGCATTTTGTCATTAATCATCATAGAACTTTCAATCATAGATGTATGAAATCCATACTCTCTAGCCTTCCATGATAAATAATATGGATCAAGGGGTATACAATGTCCACCTAATCCTGGTCCAGGATAAAATGCTTGAAAACCATATGGCTTGGTCTTGGCTGCCTCTATCACTTCCCACATGCTAATACCCATTTTTTGACATAACATCGTTAATTCATTTACAAGTCCAATATTTACATTACGATAAGTATTTTCTAGTATTTTTTCCATTTCTGCTATGGCAGGAGAAGACACTTCATAAACGTCACCCTCTAGTACCGCGCGATACATTGCTGCAATTACTTCTGTTGCATCTTTTTCCAATTGCGCCAACTACTTTAGGGGTATTCTTTGTCTTATAAATCAGATTACCTGGATCAACACGCTCTGGTGAAAATCCTAAGTAAAAATCTTCTCCACATTTTAATCAGATCCCTTCTCTAAAATTGGTCTAATTAATTCTTCTGTTGTTCCCGGATATGTTGTTGATTCCAATACCACCATAGTGTCTTTTTTTTTAGATACTTGGCAATCTCCTCCGTTGAATTTTTCACGCAACTAATATCTGGCTGTTGATGCTTATCCAATGGTGTTGGAACACAAATAGCTATAAAATCTACGTCTTTAACAAAAGAAAAAATCTGATGTTGCTTGTAATTTTTTTTTCTTCTACCAATTTTTTTAAATCACTGTCAACAATATCACCAATATAATTATGTCCTGCATTCACCATTTCAACTTTAGATTTCTGCACATCAAAACCAATTGTTTTAAATCCAGCCTTTGCCTTTTCAACAGCTAATGGGAGTCCCTACATATCCCTAATCCGACAACTCCTACTACAATTTCCTTTTTTTCAATTTTTTCTAATACTAATTTCTTATTCATTTTTATCTCCTTTTATGTATAATCATTTATTTTTTTTTTTCTTCTAATTTTTTGTCCTATATAAGTATCTAGCATATAAGTAGAGCCTGCAATAATTACATCCGGTTGCAATGTTTTTCGCTATTTCTGAAGCATGTACTAATGTCTGACCTACAAAATCAAAAAAATAGAAAACGCTCTTTTAATCCCATTTCCTTCATATGTTCTTGTTTTTACCCAATGATATACAATTCCATCTATTTCTTGTTTTTTAAATGATTTTTCTATCTCCGGATTTTTAACACGAAGATGAGAATAACTTGCCGCAATTATATCAACCTTGTATCCCTGTTTTACCCACTCTCGTGCAAGATAATAAGGTCGAAAAACCATTCCCATATTATTTGAACCTGCATAATGTTGTATCATTAAAATATGTAAATTCTCCTTTGCCGGGAACAATTTTGTATAGTTTTCTGCTATTTTTTTTCATATGTATAATTATTTACAACCGCATTATGACCATTTAACCCCATTTTTTCTTCGCTCATCTGCATCCATTTCATATATTTCTATAAATTTGTCTGCTAATTTCTGTGGATTTTTTGTATCTACAATAATCCCTGCATTATTCTGACTTACTAAATTATCTATATTAGTTCGAAATATAATAGGAACTCCTGATATCATGGCATCTGTCATTTTCGTAAGACTAATTCCATACTTGTTTAATTCTGTATACTCCGTCCCCATATATATACAATCAAACCACTTTAACAAATTAGGTATGGCCTTTTTTTTCTATTCTTGGCAATATGAGGCAATTTCTAACTTTTTTCACTCCTTATTCTTTGTTCCAGCCGCTCTCTTTCTCGTCCATCTCCGACTAAAACAAACTGTATCGAGTCACAATTCACTTTTTTTTTATTGCATCAAGATAAAAATCTAATGTATCAAGTGGAGTCATTCCTCCAAAATATCCAATCAGGAATTTCCCTTGCTCTTTAATTTTTTTGTAGAGCATCCTTATGCATTTTCGGCAGTTCTAACGGATTCTCCCAATCTTGAAGTGTAACTCCATTTGTTAAATATCTATATTTTTTTTCCTTTAAGCCATGTTTAAGCATATGTTCTTTGGCATATTCTAAAGTTGAAACAACATAATCAGACCTACGATATGCACTATTTTTCTGCTCTTTGCAACAGCCATACAAATGGATTATATCTTTTCATCCCATATCCTACCACCAAAGTTTCTGGCCACATATCACGCACTTCATGAATTAATATTGGTCTTTCTTTCACTCTATAGCCTCCTCTTTTTTCTGCATATTTAATGTGCATTATTTTCATTTTCTAATTTCTGCTTTTGCTCCTCTGTAAAACCTTCTGTGCTTTCTTTCTGAAATATAATTTTTACCGTTTCAAATAATATTTGAAAATCTACCAAAATAGGAATAATTAACAATATAAAGCAAATCCATTTTGAGCTTATCTAAAGCCGTTGTATTATATTTACCATAAACCTGTGCATATCCTGTCAGTCCTCCTTTTACCTTTAAACGATACGTAAATTCTGGTATTTCCTTTCCATATTTTTTTCAATATGTTCAATTCTTTCTGGTCTCGGACCCACAATGCTCATGTCTCCCTTAAATATATTTAAAAGCTGAGGCAATTCATCTATCCTCGTCTTTCGAATAAATCTTCCCACTGGAGTTATTCGATCATCATCATCTGTTGCTGGTTTCGATTTTCCATCCTTTTCTGCATCAACAATCATAGAGCGAAATTTATAAATCCAAAATACTTTTTCCCACCATATGTACAACGTTCCTGTTTAAAAAATACTGGACCTCCATCATAAATTTTTATACATATTGCAGCAACAAGCATAAATGGCGATGTAATTATCAACCCCACAAGTGAAAGTAAAATATCAAAAATCCTTTTTAAACACCCTCTGCCCTATTGTTAATCCTATGTTTTTACATAAAAACAACGGCGAATCAAATAAATTAATTTCTTCCGTTCCTTTTACAATAATATCCGAAATCTTTGGAGTAAAATAAACGCGGATAGAGTGTTCAAAACAATATTTTAATATTTTATTTTTGTATTCACTAGGTATGTCATTTAACAAAATTGCATCATAATGATTCAATTTATCAAAAATCTCATTTTCCGGTTTAAATACAGATATCTCCTCACAAATTTTATATTTATCACGTCTTGCACTCATTTTTTGATTCAAGAAATTTTTATGTTCTCCATTAATCTGCAATATTCTTAATGGTGGAAATATTTTTCTATATAATTTTACAAATATAATATCGCACAATAGTAATATAACTATGTTTCCCACCAATAATATCATCATTTCTATTGCTATTTTTTTTAGCCAGTTGAACATCGCCAACCATCAATACAATCTGAATATATATTACAAAATTAGTTGCAAATCATTCCAAAAACTTGTCCTAATGCTAAATTAACCGTTTTTGCATAACCAACCTCAAATCCCCCCAAGTTTTCAAGAAAAAAACGTGCTCAGAGTTAAATATATCAATGAAATAAGTATATTTCCTTTATTTTCAAAATAGCGATTCATCAACATATTCCATTTCTGCAACCATGTCAAATAAAATGTTCCATTAATTAAAATAAGCATTAACAAATTTACACTTCTCACATAAATTTTTTTTCCAAAACTCTATTTTTTTTTTTTTTTCTCATATGTACACTTCCCACACTTCTAATTTATAATTTAAATACAATATAATTTTCAGTTTTTCCTATTTGTACTGCTTCTTCCTGCCATATTCTTAAGTAATAATTATCCTTTTGAACTATTGCATAATTTATATCTAAGCTTTTAAATGCCCTCTCTAAAATATGCTTATCTACCCAATTTTCATCCATTATAGCTCCGCTCACAAGTGCTGCTACAATTGCTTGCCAATTTTCATCATCCACAAGCATATCCCATGTCTCCTTATCTAAAATTTGATAAGAAAAGAAAGTACCTGTTGCTGATAATATCGATGCATCATAAGTTCTAATCTCCATTGACATATTTCCATCATAAGCAACATTAACAGCTTGTTGTTTATCTTTTCTTATCCTTCTCTACTATTTCTGCTGCCATGATTGTATCATTTTGTATTTTATATCGATTTTCTACCATTTGATAACCATGGTTTTCATAGACACCTGTAAATGTATATCTCGTTCCAATTCCAATCTGGCTAATCCCGATAATACTAATCAACGCAATTATTATTTTAGCAAACTTCTTTTTTTTTAGTTTTTTCATACAAACAAGTCAAAAAATACGAATACGTCATAAGTATTGAAGTAGCCAAAAGAAACGAAATATTCTGCTTCTCAATGAATCACCAAATATTCTAAGCCATACCACCATCGCCCACGGATTCAATATTATCACCATTAAAATGCTAATGGTTGTAGAAAAAAAAAATGTTCGTTCCTTCTTATTTCCCTTGATAAGGTAATATATAATCAATAAAATGTATCCTATCAGAAGTCCACGTTCCATATTTGTCATTGTACTATTAATAACTGCACACCATTTCAAAAAAAAACTGTGTTCCTGGATAATCATCATAATTAAAATGCATTCTCTCTCCTCTTATCGTATCGTCAATGTAATAACACCTTGTCTAATTAACATATAATATCCCATTACAGCAATACACGGAATTAGTCCTACACATAAATTTTTTTAAACATTTTCTTATTATAAAATACCATAGGTATATAACTCAAAAAAATAAATGGTAAAATATACATTGTCGACATACAAAATGTATACGAACCAAGTAAACCTAAAAACAAGTGATTTTTGTACATATCCATTATTCGGTTTATCATACAATTTTAATAAACATACCACAACAAATGGTATAAGCAACATTCCAAATATATTTTTTTTCCTTCAAATGCTCTAAAATAATAATAATAAGAAGGTAAATACACACAAGGAACAAATATCCCCATAACCGCTATATAAAGTATGAAAAAAACTATACGATATTGTTTCTTACTTTCCTTAAATAAACTTTTAGCCAATTCATAAATTAACAAATTACCTATTATGATTACCACTGTTGACATAACAGTTCTAGTTTCAATTAAAGGAGATAACTTTGTCAGCTTAGATATTACCGCAGAATGGTCATTATATGTCTGTAAAAAATATGCTTCATAAAAAATATTTCATTTTTTTCACCAGACACAGGATGAGTAATTCCAAGGTAATTATCAAACACCGCTGCAGATACATAAGCATTAAACCATGCTGCCCTGCTTCCATTTGTATATCGCCCATATAGCTCTTCAAAAATGAGTTGTATTACTGTAATTCCGCTAAAAATAATTATTACAATTTTATTTTCTACAAATTGCTGTTTCCAAAATTTCAAATGTTTCTTCCAATTCTTTCCAACAGCATATTATAATTAGTAAAATTGTAAGCAGCCATACTATACTCCATATTTCAGAAATTATATTTAATGAAATCACATTTGTTTTTAATGGCAAAACAAAAAATTCCAAAAACTAAAGAATAAATAAAAAGCCTGAGACCATACAAAAGCCAAAATTTTTTTTTTTCTTTTTTACATATTGTTGCAAATGCAAATCCAAACAAAAAATAATTCATCAAATAGATAATTAGAATACCAAAAGCAACAACAACTTCAAGCCATCCTTGTATATAAATCATCTTACTTTTATCTTCCTTCCGCTAATCCATACTGCACATAATGTTCATAATACCCCTTCCAGTCATTTCCGAATGCCTGCTGCAAATCCGCATACTTATTACGATAAGCAGCTACATCAAAGGTTGCATTTCCTCTTCTTCCTTCTGTCATTCCATAATTTATAAAATGTGCAAGGACTGCTCTGTCATCATTTCCAAAGGCTGCTCTTATATCCGGATAAAGATTGATATAATAATTATAATCGTATACAGAAGAATAATCTACCCCATTATATACAGTCAACGGATTAACCAGTTCTGTTGCGCCACTGGTTACACGTTTTTCCGATTTGCCGGCATATAGATAATGCAGATAATACTGCTTTAAATCCATTCCAAAAGCTGCCCTAAGATCAGAATACGCATTCCGATAAGAATTTATATCAAATGCCTCATTACCCCGTCGTCCTTCGCTCATTCCATAATTTACAAAGTGAGCAAGAACTGCCATATCATCATCTCCAAAGGCTGCCCGGATATCCGGATATTTATTTACATAATAATTATAATCATAGACTGATGCATAGTCCACTCCGTTATAAACCGTTATTGCATCAAAGTTGTTAACCGGTCCGGATGCAATTCTGTGTTCACTCTGTCCGGAATATACATAGTGAAGATAATATAATTTGAGGTCATTCCAAAAAGCCATTCGAAGATCCTTGTACCGGCGTTTATAAGAATTTACATCAAAAAATATACAATTCCCTGCCGTCCTTCCTTCATTCCATAATTCAGGAAATGGGAAAGCAGGCTGTCCGAGCTGCCACCACAGGCTGCTGCCACATCCGGGTTATGTAACATATAATAATCCGGATTATATACCGCTTCATAGTTCACTCCCTGATACCAGGTGGAATAGGTAGAATAATTCCGCATTCTCGCTATGTAATCATTGACAATACTGTTTCCGTAGCCCCATGCAGTTGCCCAGCCGATTCCCGTTGGATTCTCATGTTTGCCAAGCCACTCCACATATGGTGCACTGCCTTTATTTACAAGGCTGTAACGCGGGTCTACGACTTCCTGATTCAATGGTTCTAATGTCGCATATGCTTTTTAAATGCTGCACCTGGGCACGGATTCCCATACGAACGGTTGGAAAGCTGTTACCCGGATTGCCATTACCGGTAGCACCAAGTCCTGCAAAGTTAAACTGTTCAATATGAAACATCTCCTCTGTAACGGAGAAATCCTGTTTCCTTCATTGCCTGTGCGAATGCCACCTCGGCACGAACACCCTCTGCATTACATTCTTCCATATACATCATGCAGAATACATAAATATTTGGTGCATCCGTATTGGCATAAAATGCCGGATATGCCTGATTTGCCTGATAATAATTAATCATCTGTCCAATGGTAACCGTTGTCGGTCCCATAATACTGTATCCACCGTCATAATATGTATTTATCGTCGCTACTACGCTCTGCGGCTCTTTTTCCGCCGCCTGCACGGTATTTACCGGCAGCACCATAGCACATAACAGTACTGCTGTCCACAAATTTCGAAATACTTTCTGTAACTTTCTCTTCATTGTTTTTCTACGCTTCCTCTTGTAACTCTGATTCACTCAACTGCTGATAATATACTTTTCCATTGTGCAGATTCCTCTTAACAATGAAAATGGCTGCATCCTTTCCTACATTTGGAATCTCTGCTGCAAATCCGCACAGATAAATATTTTTGTAGTGCGGCATGGATAACGCTACATCATAGCGTTCCTTTGCCTGTGTGGAACATACTCTTGCCCTGTCACCTTCTACAACCAGAATCTGCGTCTCACAATTAATATTATCTGCATGTTCTAATACTGCCCAGCCTTTGATACCAAAAAGCTCTTCGGTACGCTTTACGCCATCGATTCTGTGCAGTATCTGTTTTTGTTTCCATCCTGTACGTTCTTCCAATGCAATATCACGTACCACAGTTCCTTTTAATTCCTGTCTGCCGCTCATGACATCCAGCCATCTTATAAAGACTTCTTTTTTTGATATTTCTGCATAATACCAATGGTATACGCATGAAGATTCATCGCAATCTGGTTTCGATCTACCCGGGAGCGGGAGCCTGCCAGATAATTGGTGCTTCCCAACGACTGTGCCACATCCTCACGGAATACTTTTTTCCATCTTACACTGATAGATTTTTTCCCTGCTCGGAGCGAAGCAGCAGATAACGTTCTGACGCATTATCTCTCTCTGCGTCTTCTCCCTGACACCAGCCTTCAATGGCAAAATCTTTATCATCTGTTATTTTATCAATGCAGACTTTGAAATCACTTTTTACTTTTTTCGGATAATGCTTCATCCACTCACAGATGGCATATTCCTGTTCTTCCTCTTCTACATTGATGCTGAAATCCACTTTGTTCTGGGTTAAATTATCATTGTAGAACGGGTCTTTTCCTTTCAGCTTCGGATGCTTCGCATATAAGCGTTCTCTCTCTTTCAGCAATCTCTGCTGCTTTTTTCTCATCCACATCATCAGAGCCACGGCTGATAGATTCATAATGATACATTGGAACATCATTCCGCACGCTGTTGTAATAGCCCTTTTCGTACAATTTAAAGCAGAAATCTACATCATTGTAAGCAACAGTCAGTTCTTCATCCAGACCGCCTACTTCTTCATATTTGCTCTTCTTCACCATCAGACATGCTGCTGTTACTGCAAGCCAGTTATAATTCACACGGTTTCTGCCAAAATAATAGATATTGGAATCCGAAAATCCTATTTCACTGTGAGACGGCCCTATCTTAAGATTTGCAATTCCAATATGCTGGATAATGTCGGTCTCCGGATATAACAATTTCGCACCGACTGCTCCGGCATAATCAAGGGATGCCTGTCCCACCAGAAGAGACAGCCACTCTGCACGATATACTTTAATATCATCATTTAAAAGCAGAATATATTCTCCATCCGATGCTTTCACTCCCAGATTGCACATCTTCGAGAAATTAAAATTCATCGGCTCATAAACATAGGTTGCCTTCTGTTCTTCCAAGTAGTTCTCTATCTGTGCTTTATTCTCTTCGTTACTGCCATTGTCCACTACAATAATTTCATAATTTTCATAAATGGTGCACTGCTTTATGGAATCAATACACTGCTTTAATATTTTGAAATTATCCTTGGATGGAATGACAATGCTGACCTTCGGATTACCCTCTGCTTCATAGCAGACTCTGTACTGATACATGTCACTGACGAATTCCACGGTTCCATTTAATCCGCGTCTTTCCAGCGTTTCTTCTTTCAGGCGCTTCATCGCTTCCAGTGCATATGGCTTTGCTTCCATCTTCGCTGCAATGGATTCTGCCCGTTCACGCCAGTGATATAATACTTTCTTCACATGGCCAATCCGCTTATAATCCGTCAGTTCTGTAAAGCGCAGGGTAAAATCATAATCCTGTGCTCCATTATATTCCGTACGCAGTCCGCCGGTCTTGCGCACCAATGCGGTACGGTATATTGCAAGATGGTTGGTATACATAATCGAAAAGAAAGTATCCGGTGACCAGTCTGGCTTAAAGAACGGAGAATGTCTTCTGGTTCCATCCTCTGTCAGCTTGTCCTCATCACTGTAAATGAAATCCAGCTCAGAATTTTCGTTGATTAATGCCACCATTTCTTCTAACGTATTTAATTCTATTACATCATCACAGTCCATAAATGCGATGTATTCACCACTTGCTTTTTGCAATTCCATCATTTGTTGCTTTGGAAATATTTCCATTCTCTGTACGATAGATGACATGAACTCCCGGTGTGGTTTCATAGCTGCGCAGCACTTCACGCACGGACTCCCAGGATGAGAAATCATCCACCAGCCATAATTCCCAGTTCTTATAAGTCTGTCCGATAATGGAATCGATACAGGCTGTCAGCATGTCATCCGGCACATTATATACCGGCACTACAAATGAAATGAGCGGATTTTTTGCTCAAAGGTTCTTCCTGTAACGATATTGGTCTCATTCTCTTTGATAAAACGCTGGTATGGATCTTTATTTTTGTGCTTTCTTTCTTCTTCCAGGAAATCAGCCGTAACTTTTCCATACTTCTTTAAATCTTTTTCATAAAGACTTTCTTTTTTTGCCTGTTCTGCATCATCTGTTTCCGCATCCTTATAATTCAGATGACGATCATCCTGCGCAATCTGCTTTTTAACTTTTCATCGATGTCAGGTCTCTTGAACAAGCCCTCCGCCCAGTATATTTCAATCTGTGGATTTTTTTTATATGACGCTTCATCCAGTTTTGCGATATATTTTATAACTGCTTTCTGGTTGGCAAATCCATCCACATTGGCGATATTTCCTATTGTAACTGCTTCCTTTTCTGTCGGCTCATGAATCAAATGTAAAATAGCAGTCACAGCATGTTCCTGTTTCACCCGAATCTTATATTTCTCCACAAAGTCAATAGAACGTTCCACAAAAAGCAATAATACCCTGGCTGATTGCCTCTTTATATGCAGTTTCTTCCGGTATATCCTCTAATACTGCCACTCCGTTTTCATACTTATAAACAGAATTCATCGGTGCACCAAAGAACAATTCCATAATGACAATGGAATCCTTCACTTTATTCTGCAGATTATAATTTTCATCATAGTTAAACAGATAAGTTTCGAATTTTCTTCCGTTTAACTGGCGTTTACTCTTCTCCGTATTTAAAATTCCGGTATAGAAGAATTTATTGTTTTTCTGATAATCAACACACTCCAGGAAGCGGTCAAGCAGATACTGTGAGGAACCATTCCATCCACAGTCAAATACAATACTGTCTACATCAAAGAACCCTTTTTTCTTTAAAATACCGGTATGCTTCCTGTCTCTCTTCTTCACACTTTTTTCCAAAAAGGCTGTCTCATTTAATGTATACAGTTTCTTTACCTGTTCCATTTCTTCCCGTGTATGAATAATTTCATCTACACTTTCAAAGCCAGCTTCCTTTATGCTGTCCTGACAGATTTCAAGCACTCCGAGATATTCTAACACTTCTTTTTATGGTCTGTCCTAATGTAAATGGTGGAAGAATCTGCATGGTTTCTTCGTCTAATTTACTGATTCCAGCCAATAACAAGGCTCTGCGGGAAGTCATCAGATATTCTGTCTTCTCATCGGTATATTTTCCAAACAACTGATAGAGATTATAACCGTCTCTTGCAAGGAAAAATATCTTCTCATATTTTTCCCTTTTCAGACAGCTCTTTAGCCAGGTAAATAAACCAAGATAAAGCGGTCCGCCCACTTCTGCGCCTAAATTTTTCCAGAATTCATAATGCTCCTTGTGAATACAGTTCTTTACTCCTTCGTCGATGCTGAACGGAAGCATGTTTTTTTATTATCTGCTTTTTTTCCTGTGGATAATAATAGGTCTGGAATCCCGCTTTCTGGGCATTTACCACATCAGATTCCCAGTTGTCACCGATATGTATGATTTTCCATGCAGGAACTTCCTTCTTCCTTCTGCACCTGCTCGTACAAATCTCCGCGAAATTTTGTATGCATCTCATCCGCAGAATCATAGATTTTATCCATTTCATATCCGCATTTTTTCAATACTTTTTCTAAGAAATCCTTCTTTAAATACATATCACTTGTTGCTATCACACGCTTGCCTGCTGCTTTAGCAAACTCATAAATTTTCTTTCATTTCCGGATTTGCAACCAGTGAATCATATTCCATTTCAAGCTCTGTCTGCTTTACTTTCTCCCAATCCATCTCAAGCCCGGAATGTGTCTTTATATAATCATAAATCTGATCCATAACCGCATGAGGCTGGTTCCATTTCTCTTCTGCTTCCATACTTGCCTGCTGCTGCATTTCCTGACGGATATGCTCATAATCCTTAATGCCGCAGACATCTCCAACCAGCTTAAATATGGTTTCCGGTGTATTTACAATTCGTAAAATCAGCGTATCAAACACATCAAACGATACCACATCTGCCTGTTCTATTTTTTTTTCTTTAATTCTTCAAAACTTTCTCTATTACTCATAGTTGTTCTCCATTAGCTATTACCGATTTCTATGTAATATCCTGTTTTTCCAATTGCGTAATTTATTTTTGAATCTGTACCAAAGTCCATTCTTATGATACATCAGTTCATCTTCCCTTATCATAATCAGTTTACGCATTTCTTCAATCTTTTCTATTCTGTTCTTCCAGCCGGATTATGCCCTGTTTCTGTTTCTCTTCATATTGTGCAATCTGCTCATTCAACTCTTCGATTTCATTTTTCCGCTCTTCTGCAGTCTTTTTTTTTACTTTGCCATAATCATAGAACTTGGTCACATCGGAAAGTTCTGTGATAAGTGCTGTATATGCTGCCACCATACATTTTATCTCAAGATAAGAAATTCCCCCGTTCTATTTCAAAGAGAATCTGTGGATCTTCCTCTTCAAAGAGAATACTCTGCTTAGAAAGCCACCGTCCGTTGCACCACTTGACTGCAGTTTTTCTTTCCATTGGAATCCTGTATGGATTCTATATAGACAACGCATTTTCCCATACTTGGGTCAAAGCGCACTTCTTTCTCATTTTCGCTGACAGGAATACGGATTTCTTTCATCTCCCCTTCATCCGTATGCGGGATAAAATAGAATTCTGTTCTGAAAATCCTTTTCCACTGTTATAATAAACCCCTGCATCCTGTCCTTTGCTTCTGTCTCCGGATGCAAGACCTCGCTAAATGGAATTGCTTTTTGTTCCAAGATACTCTGTCATATCCCGGACCGG